>Ga0302275_10003617_pt1 | contig 15555 bp, 15 predicted proteins | sample III_Bog_N2_2_FD_200229 | JGI IMG/M metagenome (GOLD analysis project Ga0302275, IMG submission 200229) | Peat permafrost microbial communities from Stordalen Mire near Abisko, Sweden - III_Bog_N2_2 | ecosystem: Environmental > Terrestrial > Soil > Wetlands > Peat | place: Sweden: Abisko...
GGCCTGCGCCGGCATCATCGGCTTTGCCCGTGGCGCGTCCACTGACATGCAGATGGCCGCTCCCCTCGCCATTGGCCTCCTCGGCTGGTACGCGTGGTACGAAACCGGCTCCAAGTTCTGGCTCTACGACATCTACTTCTTCACCGGGCTGGCTACCCTCGCCAAGGGGCCTGTCGCCCCGTTCCTCGCATGCCTCATCATCGCCGCCTTCGCTTTTCTCCGCCGTGAGTGGCGCATTGTGCTCCGTTCCTTCTGGTGGCCCGGCGTCCTGCTCTACTTCGCCATGGTCCTCCCCTGGTTTCTTGCCGTGCAGCACCAGAATCCCACCTTCTTCCGCGAGTTCTTTCTCGAGCACAATCTCGAGCGCTTTGCCACCGACCGCTATCAGCACAACCAGCCATTCTGGTACTACATCGTCGTGGTCCTGCTGGCCACCATGCCCTGGACCGTCATTGCCGTGCGCGCCCTCGTGGACGGTGTCCTCACTTCGGTGGCCGAGTGGCGGCTGCGCCACTCAAAAAACGGATCTCCCCCCGTCAGCCGGCCGGGCGACGCTTTCCCTGAGTTCCTGGTCCTCTGGGCTCTCATTCCCATCGTCTTTTTCTCCTTCTCCCAGTCCAAGCTCCCTGGCTACATCCTGCCCTCCATTCCCCCCATCGCCATCCTTACCGGTGACTTCCTTTACCGCCGCCGCCACATGGGCCTCAACCGCTGGATGCTGATCGCTCACGCTGCTTTCTGCGGAGTCATGACCGTTGCAGTGCTCCTGCTCCCGTGGTTTGTCGCTCACGGCGCCGTGGTTCCGCCTGCGCACGCCCTTGCCGCAGCTTTGCTGGCTGCATTTGGCGCCGCTCTGTTCATCCTCGTAGTAACCAAGGGCTACGGCATCGCCCGGCTCCGGCTCGTCACCTGCGCTGTGTTGGTCGTTTTAGTCTTCTTTCTTTACGGCGTTGGCCCATTCTTCAGCATTCCTGCCGTGGGCGCATCCAAGCGCACCATTCACCTCCTCGACCGCTCCTACTCCGCCCGCCCACTGGCTGAAAAGCTCGCGGTCATCGCACCTCAAAGCGAGCCGATCGCCGTTTTTCGCGTCCGGCGCGACGTCGAATTCGGGCTCTCTTTCTATCGAAACAGTGAAGTGGTCAACTATGAGCAGGACGGCGTTCCTGACGAGGAACACCTGCTCGTCGCCCGCGTCACAGGCCGAGGTGGCGCCGACCTCGATACACAGGCGGCTCTCGTCGAATATCTTCAAGGCCGCCAACTTCAGCAGGTCTTCAGTTGGCCTGAACAGGGTCTCGCAGTGTACCGCGTAGGCGCTCGCGTACAGAAGTAACCGGGTAAAGCAAGCGCCAAGTTGCGGTTGGCTCCAACTCGTGTCAAAGTGTCCGGAAGGGCCTTTGGGTCCAAAAGGCACCGGCAATGTGGCCTTCTAACGCCACATACTCAAGGGAGAAAAATGGCGGCAAGCACTTCCAGCGAAATTCTTGACCTGCGGCACTTTGCAGGCGGAATGTTGCGCCCGGTGCTAGAGGCCGAAGGTGCACTCTGGAATCAACGTTTGCATTGGGACTACCGCGCCTCAGCTCGCCTCCTCATGCAATATCTAGACAACCACATGCTCCCCGGCTACGCCGCAGTCGCCAACGACCTTGTCACTGGCTATGTCTTCTGCATCTACGAAGAAACCAAGGCCGTCATCGGCGATGTCTTCGCCATGGCTGACCAGCCCGCCAACGGTACTCCCACGCGCGAGCTGGAAGAGACTCTGCTGCGCCACCTGCTGGAGCTGCTCGTCAACTCGCCCCAGGTCGAGCGTATTGAGTCCCAGTTGCTCGTCCACCCGTCCGGCCTGCATGCCGCGGTCTTTCGCGAAGCCGGTTGCAAGCTCTACCGCCGTCTCTTCATGGTGCATCCGCTCAAGGACCTCTGGACCCCGCCGATGGTCGATCTGCCCTCTGAACTCGAGCTCCGCCCCTGGCGCGACGAGGATCTGGCCCCCGCCGCCCGGCTCATCTCAGAGGCCTATCGAAACCACCCTGACAGCCTCATCAACGACCAGTACCGATCCGTACACGGCTCCATGCGCTTCCTCAACAACATCGTGCGCTACGCCGGCTGCGGAACTTTCTCCGCACCCACCTCTCACGTAGTCGTTCATCGCACCAATCGTGAGTTTGTGGGACTCATCCTGGGCTCGCGCGTGAGCGCTGAAAGCGGACACATTACACAAGTGTGCGTCCACCCACACTTCCGCAGGCACGGCATGGCGCGCATGCTGCTGGCCAAGGCCGCCTTCCACTTCATGCGTCAGGGCGCCACTGAGATCTCGCTCACCGTGACTGAAGCCAACGAGTCGGCCGTGAATCTCTATCTGGCCGAAGGCTACACCTGCAAGCACAGGTTCGACGCCGCCGTCTGGCAGCGTGACCAAGTCGCCTGATTTTGCGTGTTTTTCGCGCTTACCGCGCGATGAAAAACATCACCCAGCTCAGCACAATCGCAGAGCCCACAAACAAGGTGAAGCAGTAGGTTCCGTAGCGCAACATGCGCCGCGGCGTCTCCCGCTGTGTAATGCCGAACACCACCGACGCGAACAGCGCGAACAAAACCACCGCCATGAAGTGGGAGATGTGCGTCACGACGCCTTCCTCCCGGTCCGCAGGTTGTGCGCATCGACGGCGGCAATGACGTTCAGCAACCCCGAGACAACGATGAACTTGGTCCCGTAGTCGGCCGTGGTCACCATCATCTGGTCCGCGCCCCAGCCCATCGTTCGGCCGGCGAAGTAGAGCAGCCCGTTGCCCAGGTCGCCAGCCATTCCCAGAATTTCAAGAATTTCAGAGGCGCCGCTGTAGATCTTGCCCTTCATTGCCAGGCCCATCGCGAACATGCCGATGATCGAAACGGCCAGCAACGCTCCCCGGCCCCACTTGCGCAGTAGAAAATGCCCCGCCCCCGGAAACAACCATCCGGCAATCAGCGGGAGATAAACGAATCCCTGCGCGGAATTCGGTTGAGCAGCGGTCTTGTTCGCGGCAGTTGCCATTCCTTTCTGACTATAAATCACCGGGGACGGGGACGAAGGGACTTAGGGACTGGGAGACTTGCCCTTCGCCTTTGGATTCCAGCTCTCAGCCGTGTTTCCGTGGGTTTCGGCACGTTGTTCTGGTGCAAAAGTGTCGTGTCCGGGCGCGACGAAATACGTGAATGAACATGAATGTGCGCTTAGAAACACACGTGTTTTTGGCAATTTTGGACATGAAGCACGTTTTTAGCGAGTTTCGCGAATCGCTGAAAAACGCGCATAACTCATGATTTGTGAATGTCCTGCGGGGAATTTTTGAGGAAAAGTGCTGGTACAAAAAAGCGCATTTTTGCACATTTTGCGCGCACGTGAGGGGGCGGGTGACCGTCTCAAGGCCCAGATCTCAGAAGCGAGATCTCCACGCTTGCAGTCTTCCATCCCAACGATGGCTAGTACCCTCCATCGCCTGAAGGCAAGCGGGTTTCCGACCCCTATCGAGGCTTCAAAGCTTGAAATTGTTCCGGAGTATAAACTGAAACCGGCGCGGCTTCTTTTGGCGCAATTTGCGGAGAAACAACTTGAAGCTTCATCGAGAGCCCGTGGCTCGCGCTTTTCTTGCGTTCTTCTTCGCGGCCTCCGCCTTCGCGCAGGCTCCGGCCCCCACGCATGCTCCCGACTTTCGCGCTCCCGAGCACATTGCCCCGCTCGACTTCCCTCCCAAACCCAATGCGCCCTTCATGGCCATTGCCAAAACCCTTTGGGTGCAGACGCTGCCCGACGGCTCTACCGTCACCCACCAGAACGAGCGCGTGGTGGCGCGCGATATGGACGGACGCATATTCCAGGAGCGGCGCACCTTTACTCCCGTGCCCAACCCGGACAACGAGCAGTCCATTGCCTACATGAGTGTTTACTCTGATCCTCTGAAGCACACGATTGCCAACTGCAATCCGAATCTGAAGGTTTGCAATCTTTTTGACTACTACAATCCCGTAACCGCGGCTGAGGCCCCGGCAGGCCTGCAGCCTGACAAGAGAACTTTCCTGACCCGCGAAAATCTTGGTGTGGATACCTTCGACGACCTCGAAGTCCAGCGTTCCCGCGAGATCTACACGTTCTTCTCGCAGACCATCGGCAACACCAAAACAATTCTCCGCACGGTCGAGTATTGGTACTCACCTCAACTCGGAGTCAACGTGCAGGTCAAGCGTCACGATCCGCGCGATGGCGATCAGACTCTGTGGCTTGCGGACCTTACGCTCTCTGCCCCCGACGCAGCCACGTTAGACATTCCGCAAGGCTATAAAATCATCGACCATCGCGACGCCGGCTCCGTTGGCGTCGCGGGGCCCGGCAAGGATCATTGACAGCAGGGAACAGGGATTATCCCTGATCCCTTTTCCCTAATAAAAAAGATATTTCCGCCAGCGGTCGTCCCCGCGGCCCAGCATGCGCATAATCTGGCGGCTCGTGTGCAGCGAAAAGGGCCGTGGATCGCGCAGCAGGACCATGTCGTCCAGTTCGCTCAACATGCGGTTTCCCTTGCGGCGGTTGCAGTCGTGGCAGCACGCCACCAGGTTCTCCCAGGTGGAGTTGCCGCCGCGCGAACGCGGAATCACGTGATCGAGCGTGAGGTCGCCGGGGGGTAGCGCCTCACCGCAGTACTGGCAGGTGTTGCGATCGCGCAGCAGAATGTTCTTGCGCGACAGGGCGCGGGTCTGGTGCGGGATGCGCCGGTATTCAAGCAGGCGAATCACCGAAGGCATGGCGATTCTGCTTCGCTGCGCATGCAGCATAAGCCCGTGCTCTTCCTCAGTGCGCGCAATTCCCTTGAGCACCAGCACCAGCGCCCGCCGCGCTCCGCAGATATTAATGGGTTCGTACGATGCATTCAGGACCAGCACAGGCATCTGCAGCATGTGCGTGGTGTGGACGCTCAGGTGCCCGGCCGTGTGGTCGCCCGCCATAGCCGCGGCCCTGGCAATCGATTTCTGTTTGCGTGCATGAATCATTGCTTTTCCCAGCGACATCTCTTTTTCCCTCGTCAAAAAGATCGTTGGTCGTGCGATGAATCCTTGAACACCTCGTGCATTTACGTCGTCAGTGCGTAGTTGTCTTTCTCTGCTTCCTGTTCTTCATCCTCGAATTGGACGCCGCGGCCGAACTCGCTCACGCGCCGCGCCCGCGCCAGCGTGGCTACCCACACTGACGCTGCTCCGGCTTGGGCCAGCGCCTGCGCCGCAGCTCGCGCGGTGGCGCCGGTGGTCAAAATGTCGTCGATCAGCAGCACATGCTTCAATGTGACGGCTGAAGCATCTGAAACCGTGAAGGCTCCGCGCACATTCATGCGTCTCATGCGGGGTGTCAGCCCTGCCTGGCTCTCAGTGGCGCGCAAGCGCATCAGCGCGCTCGAAGCCAGCGTAAGGCGCCAATGGGGATGGCTCTTGTGCAGAAATCCCAGCGCCTCATGCGCCAGGGACCGTGCCTGGTTAAAGCCCCTCTCGGCATATTTTGAGCGGTGCAGCGGTACGGGAACCACCAGCATGTCGGTGGGCGCTTCCTCGGCAAGTTGCGCGATGGCCACGGCCAGCATCCTGCCCAATTCGTGGGCCGCCGGGTGCAGCCGGTCGTACTTGAGAGCGTGAATTGCCGCCTTCATCCGCCCCTGATAGCTCCCAAACGCGACCGCGCGGACAAAGGGTGGCGGCGCCAGCCGGCATGTCCGGCAAAGTGCTGAGCCTGCAGGTCCCAGGCCAAATTGCGCACGGTCAACCGTGTCGCCGCATCGAGCACAAACGGGCCCATCGTGGGCAGGAAACTCCACCCAGCAGGCATCGCAAATTGGCACGGATGAAAGCTGCGGCAGAGAGGAGCCGCAGAGAGTGCAGGAAGCAGGAAGGAGGACACAACCCAAGGCATCTATGGGACTTCGGAGCACACGAGCCACCGCGCGCCAACGCGAAATCTCCGATGGCGGAACGTCGAACGTCAGTGAACCGGAGTCCCTGCGGAAGACGCACCTCACTTCAAGGAGCGCCAGGGCATGCACGCTGCCTTACCCATATCTTGAACCCAAGGGCAGGTGTATGGCAAGTGAGGGGCAAGCCTGCGCACCGCCCGGGCCGCATCCAAAGTGCCCGCCAAATTGATCCTGCTCAAGCCGCTGCGCATTGAGCGCGCCGCGGGTAGCGCGCCGAATCGAAGAGCCTTAATCGCAGCAAATTCGCGCCGAAGAGAGAGGTTCGCCGAAGGATGACCAGGATTGCGACTGATGCGCAAATCCTGGGTCAACCTCCGGGTTGTTTTGAGGTCAGTTGGTTCGCCGGCGTCTAACGGTTGCCTTGGACGGCGTGGTCCCGTTCCGGCTGTTCTCTTTCGGCTAGTTTTTTTTCGAGCTTCTGCTGGGTACGCTGAGCTTCGTCCGTGGCATTCCTGGCCGCATCCTTTACGGTGCCCCAGGCCTTCTCAGTCTTGCCCTTCACCTGTTGGGCCGCGCCTTCAACCTGTGTGCCGGTGTCACCTGTCCACTCGCCCACCTGACGCTTCACACGACCCGCCGCATCGTCGATTGCACCTTTCACTCTGTCCTTGTCCATGAGTCCACCTCCGTTGATGGATTGCGATATGTTATGCGGCGCCTATTCGCCCTTGCTCCACTTTCACGGCAACCGGTTCGAGGCGAACCAGTCTCTTAGAGCGATTCCGTGTTTCTCATGTCCGTACTTCGATATGTGGAAAGTACCATCATGGAAAAAGGCAACTGAGCGGCGTAGCAATAGGAAGAAAGCAATTGCGGAATCGCTCTGTCGCCGTCACACGATTGGCCTGCGGCCTTGAATCAGGCGAATCACCAGAACCACCACTGCAATCAAGAGCAGCAGGTGAATGTATCCGCCCAATGTGTAGGAACTGACCATTCCAAGCAGCCACAGAACTAACAGGATTACGAAAATTGTCCAGAGCATGCTTTGCCTCCAATCACCGTGCATTCCTTCTTCAGCAACTCAGGCTTTGACGCATGCTCCATCAGCGCGGTTGTTCGTGTGCAAAAGATTGATTAAGAACAATTTTTCTTCGATATTTGCGACCACCCGCGGATAACCCATGAACGCTTTTACGCAACAAAGACCTGCTCAGCCGCCCGCCTTGGGAGCAACCGGAGAAAGGACTTTGCGGGATGCGGATGAAGAGAATTGACGCCGGAAGAGGAAGAGATAACCCAGGGATGGACCTCTCCTCATCGAGAGATCCACCCGCTGGTTGATTGGTCTAGAAAACGCCGGCCATGTAGGCTTCCGCCGGCTGCGTCTTCTCTGATTTCGATCCGCACGCGGCCAGCACCACCGGCGACATGGTGATCACCGGGCAGGGTGAGTGCGCCAGCACCTTGTACACCACGCCGTGGCGCGTGATGGCGGCAAATGCCGAGGCTCCCTGCGCGCCCAGCACAATCAGGTCGGCCTGTTGCGTCTTGCTCTGGTAGAGCAGCTCCTCGGTCGGGTCGCCAGGCACAACGATAGTCTGAGCGGCAATCTTGTTGCGCAGTTTATGCGGAACCAGTTGCATCAGCTCCGTCTCAATCTCGTCCAGTGTGTGGCCGGCCAGAACCTCTGACCGGTCCTGGGGACGGATCACATGCTGCAGAATCAGGCGGGCGTTGTGTTCATGCGCCAGATCCGAGGCAAAAGCCACCACCGGACCGCTCGCCTCATGCAAGCTGGCTGCACACAAAATGGTCCGCGTGGCAAAGTTGCGGAAACTTCCCTCAACCACCTCCGGACCGACAATCAACACCGGAACCTTGGCGGTACGCAAAACAGCCTCGGCCACTGAACCCACAAGCAGCTTGCCGATGGGGCCCGGTGAGTGCGTGCCCATCACAATGCGGTCGATCTCCCGCTCGCGCGCGAATGCAAGTATCTGGTCGGCGGCCAGTCCGGGCCGCACCACTACCTCGCATTGAAGGCCAGCGTCCCTTACCTGTTGAGCCATCGGCTCAAGATGATGTTTCTCACTCCGCGCTGCCGCCGCATAGTCGTAGTACCGGATTCCCGAGGTCTCCGACGCGGCCACCACCAGCGTGTCGTATGCATGGAAAAGTATGAGGTTCGCACCGAATTCCTTGGCCTGGGCAAGCGCAAACGCGAAGGCCTTCTGGTTGGCGGGAATCTCGGAGGCAAAAAGAATGGTGGAGGGTTTGCTCCATCCGGGTTTCATGACGGTGGTCATGGCCACCTCCTGTAGTGCGCTCAAACGATTGCAGACACGTTAGAGGATTCGCAGTGCCCAGCCGCACATGAGATGGTGATTTAACTCACTCGATTTCGATCGCACTCGCGCCTGAGCACCGGCTGTTCCGTTACGGCTACTATAGACCCGTTTCGCACCGCAATCGTGAACCCGGGGCCGAAATGTGCATCGCTATTACCGTTTCGGGAGACCCTTCCTATCTCGAAGCCGCGCCCGCACTGTAAAGCAAAGTGATCTGAATCACAGTCAGACCCCCGCTTTACCTGTTCTTCTAGTCCGGAATCGTGGCGCCAGAGTGCGGTTTTCCTCCAGTTTCTGAAGCCGCTCCGCCCCCGGGCCCTCGGACCCTTGGACTTGCTGTCCAACCTGAATCCCGTCCGGGCCGCCCCGATTCCGCAGGAGGTCGCATGCAACCGATGCACAATATTCCCGCTCGCGGCGGGCTCAACTTTGACGAAACTCCGTTTCTGGCCATCTGGGAGGTCACGCAGTCCTGTGACCTGGCCTGCAAGCACTGTCGCGCTGCCGCACAGCCCATTGCCCATCCCGATGAATTGACGAATGCGGAAAGCAAGGCGCTCATCGATCAGATTGCCGACATGCACATCCCCATCTTCGTCTTCACCGGCGGCGATCCGCTCAAGCGCGCCGATGTCTTTGAGCTCATCAGTTACGCAGCCGGAAAAGGCGTCCAGGTCGCGCTCACGCCCAGCGCAACGCCGCTGCTCACCCGCGAGGCCATCTTCAAACTCAAGGAAGCAGGCCTGGTTCGCCTCGGCATCTCTCTCGACGGTTCCACTCCCGAGATTCACGATACCTTCCGAGGTCTTCCCGGCGCATGGGCGCGCACCATTCAGGCCATCGAATGGGCCAATGAGGCCGGAATCCCCATCCAGGTGCACTCCACCATCAGCCGCCATAACGTGCACGACCTCGACAATCTTTGCGCTCTTTTTGAAAAGCTAGCCATTGTCATGTGGAACGTCTTCTTCCTGGTTCCGGTAGGACGCGGCCAACTCGGCGATCTGCTCTCAGGCGAGGACTTCGAGCAGGTCTTCGGCAAAATCTACGAGCTGTCGCACCGCGTCAGCTTCCAGATCAAGACCACTGAGGCCATGCACTACCGCCGCTACCTGCTGCAGAACAATCTTCAGGAGCGCAAATTGGGCCACGGACACGGACACCCCGGCGCCGCAGCCCACAACTACGAACCGGGCGCACCCACCGCCGACGCGCAAACCCGCACCGCAAGCTGGGCCACGCGCCGCGTCAACGACGGCAAGGGATTCATGTTCATCTCCCACGTCGGCAACGTCTATCCAAGCGGATTTCTGCCCATCCATGCGGGCAACATCCGCCAGACGCCGCTGGCTGAAATCTATCGCGAAGCCCCGATCTTCAAGTCTCTGCGCGACACCAGCAAGCTCGAAGGCAAGTGCGGGGCATGCGAATACAAGGAGATCTGCGGCGGCTCGCGCGCCCGGGCCTATGCCGTCACCGGCGACCCGCTTGCGCAGGAGCCCTGCTGCATCTACCAGCCAAAGAACTGGGATCCCGAGCTGGAGCAGAAGGCTGAGGCCTTCCGCGAGCCGGTACTGGCTGAGACGCTTGTCGTACTGTAGACTTCGCGAGGAGATTGCAGACGTGCGTCAGGGCTTGAATGCCGGATGGGTGGTGGCTATCCAGCTTTCCACCATTTTTTGAAACGCTTTTGCGTGCAGAAGAAGTTCATCGGCTTCTGTGCTTGTGGCGATTACGGCGCCGGTGTAATCAATTTCATTCCGCTTGCGTCGGCACGCGTCGAAGTAGTCGGCCAATTGCGCAGCAGACTTTCCTAATGCCAGGCTTGGCCCCCCTCGAAAGTAAGTCGATGGTGCCCGGGAACGCTGGCGACGCGGTAGCCGGCGCACGCGATGGCTATCTTGGCGGTTTGTAGCGCCGCGTTGTAGGCGGTTGCAAGGCGGCGATCCTCTGAGAGTGCCGGTATTGCCGCATCGGTAAGGTCGCGGGCTACAAGGCGGCGGATTTCAGTGATCTCCTGGCGGCTGGTTTGGTGCTGATGAACCTTTCTATCTTGAAGCAGTTTCTTCCAGCTCATGGAGCGATCCCTTCAACTCTACGGTTTTACCCTTCAGGACCGAATTGAGAAAATGATCCCCTTTAGCCCGTTTCCTATGAAATTCTCGTGGAGAAAACAAAGTGACATTGATCTCACGCCTGAATCGGGCTTCCAGTTTCCGCAAGACCGGAAGCAGATCGATCTGCTGCAGACTACCTACAATCATAAGGTCCACGTCGCTGCCGGAGTGTTCTTCGTCGCGAGCAACTGAGCCGTAAAGCAATGCCAGTTCAATCCGATCACCATACGGCTTTAAGGCTGCGGAAAGCGACGGTACGAGCCCAACTGTCTTGTCAAGCAAGCCGCGCAGATCGTTGAACACTGGAGATTCGACATTCGCTTTGAAATAGGCGCGGCGACCGTCCTGGCGGCGTAAAAGCAGTCCTGCCGCCACCATCGATTCAAGTTCGCGTTGAAGGCTGGACGGCACCGTCCCCAGATGCTTGGCCAACTCCGTCATAAACCACCAGCGTTCCGGTTCCAGCATGGTCGCAGCGAGTACCCCGGCACGGGCTGAAGGAAAGAGCGCGTCAAGTGTGCCAACGTTACGCATAATGCGTAATTATATACGCAAGACGCGTAAATATCTACGCACTCTGCGCAGAATAGGTCGTCTTCAACCCGTCCGTCGCCTGCCAGGTGGCGGACCAACCCGGCCATGGAATCCCCTGTAGACGAAGGCCACGTAACGGGTCTCTAGCGCCACCTGAAAACCTCTCGATTTTTTCATGCCCGCGTAATCACTTTTCGATGCATCCGACTGAAACTGGGAGCATCGAAACGACAAGGGGACGCGAGAACCATGGAAATGCAGTCGCTCCGCCAGCACGTCGTCTATCTGCTCAACGGTAAGGGCGCTCACGCCGATTTTGAAGCAGCCATCAAGGACCTGCCGGAGGCCGTGCGCGGTCAACGGCCCAAGGGAGCGGAGCACTCACCTTGGGAAGTACTCGAGCACTTGAGAATCGCCCAATCGGACATTCTCGAGTTCTCAGTCAATCCGGATCACGTCTCGCCCGACTGGCCCTCCGGCTATTGGCCAAGGTTTCAGGCTCCTGAAACCGATGCGGAGTGGGACCAGAGCGTCGAGGAGTTCCGCCGCGATCTCAAGCGCATGTGCGCGCTGGTCTCCTCGGAATCAACTGACCTGTTTGAGAAGATTCCGCACGGCGACGGTCAAACCATCCTGCGCGAGGCTCTCCTTGTCGCCGACCACAACGCCTATCACCTTGGCGAACTCGTTCTGCTGCGGCGCCTTCTCGGCGCGTGGCACTAAAGCCTCAGTGCCGGTGCGGCAGCAGATCCACCTTGCCGCGGAATTTGCTGTAGACAAACACCACGTAACTGATGGCCAGCGCCATTCCAAAGATCCACCACACCAGCCCGACGGCCAGCGTGTGCGGGCCAGAGAGTGCGCTGCTAAGCGTAATGTCGTTGGCTGCGCCTGTCGAGGCCGGCAGCAGCGTGGGATAAAGCCCCCAGCACGCGCCCGCCAGCATGAAGAACAGGTAGAGGCACGAACAGAGAAACGCCTTCACCGGCTGAATCTGCTGGTTCATCAGCCACACGCCCGCGAGTGACGCCACCACCCCCACCGGCACCACAAACGTGACTGGATAATTGAAGTAGTTGTTCAAACTCTCCGGGCGCACGATGATCGTTGCCACCAGGCTGGCGACAGTGAGCGCAGCCAGCACCAGCCACAGCGGTTTAACAATGTTGTACGCGCGCTTGCCCAGCTCGCCGGATGTTTTAATCACCAGCCAGAGCGCCCCGTGCATGGTGAGCGCCACCAGGGCCACCAATCCGCCAATCACCGTGTACCAGTCCAGAATTCCCGGATGCACTCCCGGCCGCCAGTTGGTCCACAAAGGCAAAAAGAAGTAGCCGTCGGCCTGCAACGGCACGCCACGCAGCACATTCGCCAGCGCCGCGCCAAAGAAGATTGTCAGCAGCGCGCTCGACAAGCCAAACAAGCCGTCAAGAAGCGCGCGCCACACCCCCACATCAATGTGGTTCCTCAGCTCCAGGCTCACTCCGCGCACAATCAGCAGCCAGAGCACGATCATCAGCGGCAAATAGAACCCGCTGAAGGCGGACGCGTACAGCAGCGGGAACGCAAAGTAAAGCGTGCCTCCGCCGGCCAGCAGCCAGACCTCGTTGCCGTCCCACACCGGCCCAATCGAACCCAGGGTGGCTTTGCGCTCGGCCTCCGTTCGCACAAGAAACAGGTGCAGTACTCCGACACCTAAATCAAAGCCGTCGAGCACAACGTAGCCCACAATCATTACGGCAACCAGCCAGAACCAGATCAGACCCATCATTGCCAGGCTCCCTTTTCTTCCGCCCTGTTCATTCTCGTTTCGTGCGCTGCTTCGTCAGTCAAACTCAATCGGCGTGCAATGCTGCCGCGACACGATGCTCCGGTCCATGATCAATCTCGCGATAGATGAGCACCGTAAACAGCAAACCCAGCAGCGCATAGAGCCCCATAAAGCCAAGCAGCGTAAACAGTCCGTTCGCAGCCGACACTGTGCTCGAGTAGCCCTCGCTGGTGCGCATCAATCCGTAGATCAGCCACGGCTGCCGCCCCAGCTCGGCCGTCATCCATCCAGCAGTGTTGGCAATGTAGGGCAGCGGAAAACTCAACAGCAGCGCCCATAGAACCCAGCGCGCCTTGAAGAGCCATCCGCGCCACAGCATGAAGGCGGCCACCACCATCAACAGCACGAACCATGTCCCCAGCCCGGCCATGATGTGATACGCGTAGAAGAGCAGCGGCAAGGCTGTCGGCCACTGGTCATGCGGAATCTGATCGAGCCCCTTCACTTCCGCCTTGGTGGTGCCGTAGATCAGAAAACTCAGCATGTCGTTTACGACGATCGGGTTGTCAATTTCCCCCGTCTCCTCGTTCGGCTGGCCAATCAGCACCATCCCCGCTCCGCTCTCTGTCTTGAACAGCCCTTCCATTCCGGCAATGGCGGCCGGCTGGTTGCGCGCCACGTACTTGCCGTGCAAATCCCCGGTGGGAAAGATGATGGCGATGGATGCAATCACGCCCGCAATCACGCCGACTTTGAGAAAAATCTGCGCATAGTTCCGGTGGCGCCCTTCCAGCAGGTAAAACGCGCCCACCGCGGCCATCACGAACGAGCCCGTCACCACCGCGCCCGTCATGTTGTGCATGTACTGCAGCAGCGCCCACGGATTCATCAGCAGTTGCCAGAAGCTCAGCACTTCAAACTGCCCGTTCGGCATGCGGTCAAAGGCCACAGGATGCTGCATCCATGCGTCCGTCACAATGATGAAGAAACCCGAGATCCACGACCCCAGAAAAACCATCACCGACGAAAACCAGTGCATTCGCTTCGAGATTCGCCCTTCTCCGTAAAGGAACAGGCCCAGAAATGCCGACTCAAGAAAGAAGCTGAAGACGCCTTCCATCGCCAGCGGCTGCCCAATCACCCCGCCCGAGACCTGGGAGAACCGTGCCCAGTTGGTGCCGAACTCAAACTCCATGGGAATACCCGTCACCACCCCCATCACAAAATTGATGGCGAAGATTCGTCCCCAGAAGCGCGCAGCCCGGTCCCATTCCTCGCTCCCTGTCTTCAGCGCAACAGACTTGATGACGACAATCAGAAGCGCAAGGCCCATGGTGAGCTGGGGAAACAGATAGTGGAAAGTGATCGTAAAGCCAAAATGCAACCGGTGAATCAACTCAGCGTCCATGCAGCGTCTCCTTCAAGGCTTGTGCGCGGCTTGATGTCGCGCGCGGAAAAAAACCATGGCGACTCGGCACGTTGTTCCTGGGGAACTGTCGGGGCGCAGGGAACTCGGACTCACGTCCGACCTGAAACAGCCTAAAGGCCTCAGTTCGCCCGTACATGTGATTTAAATCACATGCAAAGGAGGGTCTTCGCCTTGATTCTAAACCTGTGAGCAGGCTTTCCCGGTCCGGCCGCAAATTTCCCCCAGTCTACTCGCGCGATAAGCCGGAAATTGCTGTCATCATGGGATGAGGTCAAGGATGCGGATTGCGATCATCGGCGGCGGCATAGCTGGCCTGGCGGCTGCTTACGAGCTTGAAAAGGCACGCGCCGCGGGCGCACCCGTTGATTACACCTTGTTTGAAGCGCGCCAGCGGCTGGGCGGTTCGCTGGCCTCTGAAATTGTGAACGGCGCTGTCATCGAGCGCGGACCTGACTCCTTCCTTACCGAGAAACCCGCGGCGGCCGAGCTTTGCCGCGAGTTGGGCCTGGGCGCCGAGTTGCTTCCCTCAAACGACGCGGCTCGCAAGACCTACATCCTGGTACGCAACCGGCTGGTGCCGCTGCCGGACGGCCTCATGTTCCTGGTGCCCACCAAGCTGATCCCCACAGCGCTCACGCGCCTCTTCAGCTTTCGAACCAAAATTCGCATGGCGCTCGAACTGCTCCACCCACCGCGCCCCACCGGCCTGCCTGACGAAGCCGTGGCCTCGCTCGTGGAACGTCACTTTGGCGCTGAAGCTGTCGATCGGCTCGCCGATCCGCTCCTATCCGGCATCTATGGAGGCGACTCCGCTGAACTCAGCGCCCGCACCGTTCTTCCCCGTCTGGTCGAGATGGAAACCAAATACGGCTCGCTCACGCGTGGCATGCTGGCGGCTCATCGGCAGATGCGCGCGAAGGCCAAAGCCGCACCACCGAAAAATGGCGCCGCAAGCAAGCCCGCGCCAAGGCCAATTTTTACTGCACTGCGCGGTGGCATGCAGCAATTGGTTGACGCACTAGCCGCCCGCCTCAATTCGTCCTCAATCCGGGTGGGCACGCCCGTCAGCGCGATCGAGAAAACCCGCAACGGCTGGAACATTCAAGCAGCCGGAACCGAAGAGAACTACGACGCCGTCATCGCCGCCTCACCCGCATGGGCCGTGGGCGCGCTGCTGGCTGGCGTTGATCCTGCGCTCGCCGAGGATCTTGGCGCCATTCCCTACTCCTCGTCCATCACCATCAACCTCGTCTATGACGAGAGCAAGCTTGGCCCCCTGCCTGATGGATTCGGCTTTCTCGTTCCCGCAAGCGAGGGCCGCGCAATGCTGGCCTGTACCTTCGTTCATCGCAAGTTCCTGGGCCGCACTCCGCCCGGCAAAGCCGTCTTTCGCGCCTTCCTCGGC
>Ga0302275_10003619_pt1 | contig 15551 bp, 13 predicted proteins | sample III_Bog_N2_2_FD_200229 | JGI IMG/M metagenome (GOLD analysis project Ga0302275, IMG submission 200229) | Peat permafrost microbial communities from Stordalen Mire near Abisko, Sweden - III_Bog_N2_2 | ecosystem: Environmental > Terrestrial > Soil > Wetlands > Peat | place: Sweden: Abisko...
GCTGGTGGGCCGAGGCCTATGACGGCTTGAATGGTTTTGCGATTGGAGGCGGCAGAACGCACTCCAACTTTGATATCCACGACAGCCGCGACGGCGATGACCTGTACCGGGTCTTGCACGATGAGGTCATCCCGCTCTACTACAAGCGTGACCACGACGGCCTTCCTCGCGGCTGGATCAAGCGGATGAAGCGCACCATCCGCACGCTGGGGTGGCGCTTCAACGCAGACCGGATGGTGATGGACTACACGCGGAAGTGCTACATTCCCGCGGCGGGCGGAACTTCAAGCGAGATCCGGCCGCCGTGCTAGGGAGTACGGTTGCTAAGGCCTCATGCCGACAGTGCAGGGGCCGTAATCCCGGGTCATCTTTTCCACCACGAACGTGCGGTCGCCGGCGCTGTCTTTGGCTTTCTTGTCCTTCGCCCCGTGGAGCCTGACGCGGTCGCCCACCTTGGTATTGGCGGTAACGCCAACCAGCGCGTAGTTCTCGTTGTCGCTCTCATTGCGTACTACCAGGCCGTTATGGCCGGCGCTCACGCATCCCTTCACGGTGTGATGCGCCTTGTTTACTTCAACAAGAACGACTGCGCCCACGACAATGCCGGCTGTGACTGCAGCCGCGGTTGCGTAGATCCCGTCGTTGCTGGGCTGGGGTTGCGGCTGGCAGCCGGTCGGAGAGGTGGCGCCGCAAAGGAAGAATGGCGCGAGACCCGCCAAAGCAATGATTCCAAACTTACGGTTTCCAAACTTACGAGTCATGAGCAAGCCTTTCGTGTTGCAGGGGGCGGCGTTCACGGTGTGGGAGCTTTGGGCGTGCAAGCGCCGTAGTCCCTGGCTAGCTTTTCAACCAGAAATGGGCGCGGGGCGCCGGCGCTCATCTTCTGCTTTTTTCCGGACACGCGGATGCGCTCTCCCGGCTTGAGGTCGGCGATGCTTCCAACAAGAGACCATGTCTGCTGGTCAGACTGGAGTTGAAGTCCGCTTGCCGCCGCTGCAGTACAGCCGGTTACCGAGTGATTTGCATGAACGGCGAAGTAGATGCCGACCCCGATGGCCGCGCCAACACCAATGACCACTCCGACGGCCTCAGCCGTTTCGGCCTTGGTAACGTATTGGGCGTTTGCCGAATGGGTCGACGTCAGGGCCAGCGCAAAAACCGCGGCCAACGCGAGCACAGTGCGGAGTCCTGCTTTCATCTGAGCCTTCTTTCCACATTTCGAATGAACGCGATCTGGTTTTTTATGTGCAAACGGGGAAGACGAAAACGGACCCAGGATTAATTCCGCGAGGGGAATGAAGAATGTGCGGAGGATCGGACAGCAGGGGAAGCAGGCTGATCCATTTCCAAATGAGCATCCATGCTACAGCATTTTTTGGAAGATTGGGGTTGTCCCCGCCGCGCGTGCATCCGTTTGATTTCGTGCCGCAACTCTTGATCGCTGATCGCTCAATTCAGGAGTACACCCTGATTTGGACGATCCAGCGAGAATGTCGGTATCTCAATATCGAACCGCTCACCGCTCTCACTCTCCATCTGGTAAGCCCCGCCCATCATCCCCGATGTGGTGTTGAGAGGCGCGCCGCTGGTATATTCATAGCTCTCGCCCGGCTTGAGGACTGGTTGCTCCCCGACAACACCTGGCCCCTTGACCTCAGTCAATTCGCCACGCGCGTTTGAGATCATCCAGTGCCGGCTAAGTAGCTGTACCGTTTCCCGTCCCTGATTCTCGATGATCACCCGATACGCCCAGAAGTACCGCGAACTGTCCGGCGACGATTGCGCCTCAAGGTAAGTGGGTATAACGCTTACCGCTATTCCTTTTGTAGTTGCTCTATACGGTGTCGGCTCTGCCATATAGAGAGCTTAGAGCAAACATGTGGGATGATCCAGAATTAATGGGGCGCAGAACTTATGCGGCTGGTCATTCTGTGGACCAGATGAATAGACTATCGGCATGGCTAAGCGGATTGGGGTGCATCTGGGTACGGCGGGCGGGGCTTCGAACGCCGTAGAAAAGGCGCGCGAAATTGGCGCGAATACGTTTCAATTCTTTTCGTCGAGCCCACGGATGTGGCGCGCGCCCCAGGTTGATCCGAAGCAGGCCGAGCGGATGCGGGAGTTGCGCGTGAAGCTCGATGTGAGCCCGGTTGTGATCCATACGAGCTACCTGGTGAATGTCTGCAGCCAGACGGACGAGATTCGCGAGAAGAGCATTGCGGCGTTTCGGGGCGAGATTGAACGGGCGCTTGCGTTTGGCGCGGATTACCTGGTGCTGCATCCGGGCTCGTGGAATGGACTGACGCGCGAGCAGGGGCTGAAGCTGGCGGCTGACTCGATTACGCGCGCGATTGACGGGTTGCCGTGGGAGGGAACGGGCTTCCACATCCTGATTGAGAACACGGCGGGGGCGCAGTTCTCGCTGGGTGGAAGCTTTGAGCAGGTGGCGGAACTGGTGGAACTGCTGAGGGCCTGCGCGCCAATGGGCGTGTGCCTGGATACCTGCCACACGCATGTGGCCGGCTACGACCTGGTGTCTGCCGAGGGGTACGAGGAGACCATGGCACTGGTTGACTCGACGGTGGGGTTTGATGCGGTGAAGGTGTGGCACTGCAACGATGCGAAGGCGGCGCGCGGATCGAAGCTCGACCGGCATGAGCATATTGGGCAGGGGACGATGGGGGTTGACCCTTTCCGGCGGCTGCTGAACGACTGGCGCTTTGCACATGCCGCGTTTATTGCGGAGACACCGGTGGATGAGCCGGGAGATGAGGAGCGGAATGTGCGGGTGCTGAAGAGTTTGGTGGAGTGATGAAAAAACTCGACCGCTTTCTTTAAGCAGGGGTAATATGGTGGCGAGCGATCTCTGGGCTTAGGAGGTCACGCATGCGGAACAGTGTTCTTTACTTGATGGCTTCGCTTATCTTTCCCGTGGCTGTAGCGCCCGTGGTTGCTGCCCAAATCCCACCCAAACCGGCACCCAGAACTGCCATTTCTCTGCGGACTCCAGCGCCCATGCTGCCTTTTTATTCCGAATCCAAAAGCACGCATGTGCAGGTGTTGGCGAATGGCGTGAACATTACCACAGAGTCTACGTCGGGACAGGCGCGCGATGGGCAGGGCCGTTACTACGACTTCAATTCGCAACCATCCGTTGGCGGACAACCGGCGATAACGAACTTCCATATCAGCGATAAGATTGCTGGTACGGAAATACGCTGGGACTCACGGAAAAAGAAGGTGACCGTTGTTCAGTTGCCGCCCGAAGAGCAGCGGCACGGCTGCTGGCAGTCCGACTCCGGACGCTTGAATTGGAGCTACCCGCTGACACCTGAGCAGAGGGCTGCAAAGAAGGCCAGCGAGATGCTCCAGGCCCCTGTTCCGCATCAAAGCTCGATCGAGACGAAGAAGGAAAACCTCGGAACCGATACCTTTCAGGGATTGCTGATTCGAGGCTTCCGGGTGACCAGGACTACCCCCACGGGTGAAGTTGGCAATGACCAACCGCTTGTTTCCACGTCGGAATCGTGGACGTCCGATGAATACAGACTTGAAGCGCGATACATCAGTGACGACCCCCGCGAGGGGCGGTTCACACGTGAACTGACAAGCTTTGTTCCCGGGGAGCCTGATCCCGCGCTTTTTCAGCCTCCGCAGGGCTTCCCGATTGTGGCAGAACAGACGCATGAGGTCCCTTGCAACCAGTGATTGAGCGAGTTCCATCGTCTTCCATTTACACTTAAAGGGTTATGGCGGAAGACAAAGAAGTTCGTTACGACCCGGCGGCGATTGAGCCTAAGTGGCAAGCGCGGTGGGCTGCCGATCCTGCGCTGTACGCGGCGGAGCCCGCGGACTGCGGCAAACCCAAGTATTACGTGCTGGAGATGCTGCCTTATCCCAGCGGCGCGCTGCACATGGGGCACGTGCGCAACTACTCCATTGGCGACGCGCTGGCGCGGCACATGTGGATGCGCGGCTACAACGTGATGCACCCCATGGGGTGGGACGCGTTTGGGCTGCCTGCGGAGAATGCTGCGCTGAAGAATCACACGCCGCCGCGGGAGTGGACGCTGGCCAATATCGCGGCCATGAAGCGGCAGTTTCAGCGGCTCGGCATGGGCTTTGACTGGGCCACGGAAGTGACCACCTGCATGCCGGACTACTACCGCTGGAACCAGTGGTTTTTTCTGCGGATGTATGAGCGAGGGCTGGCGTATCGCAAGAAGAGCAAGGTGAATTGGTGTCCGGAATGCGCGACGGTGCTGGCAAACGAGCAGGTGATCGACGGATGCTGCTGGCGGCACGAAGACACGATTGTGGAGCTGCGCGACCTGGTGCAGTGGTTCTTCCGGATTACCGCTTACGCCGAGGAGTTGTTGGAAGGGCTGGACAAGCTGGATGGATGGCCGGAGAAAGTCCGCACCATGCAGCGCAATTGGATTGGGCGGAGCGAGGGGACGGAAGTCGACTTTTTCCTGGCGGAAAAAGCCGACGAGTTGTCAGTGGTCGGTGGTCAGTGGTCAGAAAAAGCACGCATCCGGGTGTTTACTACGCGGGTGGATACGATTTTTGGGGCGACTAGTGTGCAACTGGCACCGCAGCATGCGCTGGTGGCGGAGTTCACCGCGGCCGACGCTGTGCTGAAGGCGCAGGTGGACGAGCTGATTGAGCAGCAGAAGCTGGCGAGGGAAGCTGGCGACCTGGGCGCGATTGAGAAGCATGGCGTACCGACGGGTCGGTTTGCGATCAATCCTTATAACGGCGAACGGGTGCCGATCTGGGTGGCGAACTACATCCTGGCCGATTACGGCACGGGCGCAATTATGAGCGTTCCGGCGCACGATGAACGCGACTACGAGTTTGCGGTGAAGTATGGGTTGCCGATAGTGCAGGTGGTTCGTCCCGAGGACGAAACGCTGGCGGTGGTGTTGCCGTTTGTGTCGGAGGACGGCGTGCTGACGAACTCCGGCGAATACGACGGCTTGAGCTATGCCCAGGCGCTGAAGAGACTGCAGGAGGTTGCTGTCGAGGGCGGGTTTGGCGAGGCGAAGGTGACTTTCCGCCTGAAGGATTGGGGGGTGAGCCGGCAGCGGTATTGGGGTACGCCCATCCCTATGATTCATTGCGAGACTGACGGGCTGGTGCCGGTGCCGGACGATCAGTTGCCGGTGCTGCTTCCGGAACAGATTGAGATTACGCAGCAGGGCGGGTCGCCGCTGGGTCGCGTGCCGGAGTTCGTGAATGTGACTTGTCCGAAATGCGGCGGCCCGGCGAAGCGCGAGACGGACACGATGGATACGTTCGTCGACTCAAGCTGGTATTTCTACCGGTATATCGACGCGAAGAATTCCACTGCTCCGTTCGACCCGAAGATTGCGGCGTACTGGTTTCCCATCGACCAATATATCGGCGGCGTGGAGCACGCGATTCTGCACCTGATTTATTCGCGGTTTTGGACGCGGGTGATGCGGGACCTGGGGCTGGTGAAGGACGACGAGCCGGTGAAGAACCAGTTCTCACAAGGCATGGTGATCAAAGACGGGCACAAGATGTCGAAGAACAGGGGCAACGTTGTTTCGCCCGACGACATGGTGGGGCGGTACGGCGCGGATGCGACGCGCATGTACTCGCTGTTTGCCGCGCCGCCGGACCGCGACCTGGATTGGCAGGAAGATGGCGTGGCCGGGGTGAGCCGCTTCCTGAGCCGGGTTTATAGGATTTCAGTGAAGTACGCGCCATACGCGCGGAGTGGGGCGGCGGGACAGGCTGACAGCAAAACGAGCGCGGCGTTGCTGCGCAAACTGCACCAGACCATTGCGAAGATCACGCTTGATTTTGAAGGGCGCTGGCACTTCAACACGTGTGTGGCCGCGATTATGGAGCTGGTGAACGAAATCCAGGGGGCGGATGCGCAGCTTGCGGCGGGCGAGGTGAGCGCGGCGGTGGTGCACGAACTGCTTCGCGCGCTGGCGTTGCTGCTGGCGCCGTTTGCGCCGTATCTTGCGGCGGAGTTGTGGGAAGAGCTTGGCGAAGAGGGGTCCATTTTGCGTGCTGCCTGGCCGGTGAGCGATCCGGGGCTGGCGCGGGAAGACGAGCTGGAGATTCCTGTGCAGATCAACGGGAAGCTGGTGACGGTGGTGCGGGTTCCGGCGGATGCCGATTCGAAGGCGATTGAAGCGGCGGCACTGGCGGACGAGAAGGTGCAGTCGCGCGCGGCGGGCAAGACGGTGGCCAAGGTGATTGTGGTGCCGGGCAAGCTGGTGAACCTGGTGGTCAGATAGCATGGCGCAGCCGCTTACAGTGACGCGGCCGCTGCGCGGAACCCAGTCGCTGGTGGGGCAGATGGGCTGGGTGTTTGGCCGGCCTTCGATTATCGCGCTTGAGGTGGGCTGGCGGTGGATCTTCGGTATTCCGTTTCTGCTGGCTTGTTATGCGCAGTTGGGGAAGATTCTGACTCTGCTGCCGGCGGAGACCGCGGGACTTACTGGAATCGATGCGCAGAACCCGTGGGTGGCGTCGGTACAGTTGGCACACGCCGCCGAGCTGTACAGGCCGCATGTGCTGGCGCTTCTGCGCTGGCTTCTGCCGGTTGCCGGGCTGGCGTGGATTGTTGTTTCCGGGCTGGGGCGCAGCGTTGTGCTGAGGCGGCTTGAGCCTGATCCGGCGTCGCGCCTGCCGTTTCGGCCGCTGCAGATGATGGTGCTGCAGGCGGCATGGCTGGCGGTTGTGGGCATTACCTGGTGGGGGTGGTTCCGCTCGATGGAGTGGGTGGCGGCCACGCATCTTCCCACGTCCGGTGAACCGGACCTGATTGGCTTCTCGATCTGGCTGATCTTTCTTTCGCTGGGATTCTTTACCGCATGGGCGCTGGTGAGCTGGCCGCTTTCGATTGCGCCGGTGCTGATGCTGGTTGAAAAGCGGTCAGCGGTGTCGGCGCTGCTGGAGAGTTTCAGGCTGGGAAGCCCCTTCACCGGCAAGCTGGTGGAGATCAACCTGGTGATGGGCATTGTGCGGCTTGCGCTGGTGGTGCTGGCCATGGTGTTTTCAGCCGCGCCGCTGCCATTCAGCGACGAACTTGGGGGCGATGCGCTGCACGTGGTGTGGGCCGGTTCGGTGGTTTTCTATCTTGTGGCCAACGATTATTTTCAGATTGTGCGGCTAAAGGGGCTCATGGAGTTCTGGAAGATGTTCCGGACCACCTGCGGTGGGGCAGACGCTCGCGGGAGGCTCGCATGAGTTTTGTTTCTTCCCACCTGGCCGACGGCTCAGCAAGTATCTATTTGCTGACAGCGGTTGCGGCTTCATCCTTCAGAAATTCCGCGCTCAGAGTGCCTTTCTTTTGCGCGATGGGCAAGAGTGTTGGATAAAACTGGACAAAGGTTGTGTCGACGGCGGCGTGGGCAGCGTGGCAGGTGTAGCAATCCGCTGTCTGGGGGATCAGCCTGCCGTTGCCAGTGGCGGGATCGCCTGAGAAGAAGGCCCATTTGCCTGGGAAACGCGCTTCGTCCTTCACATGAAACTCAAGGTCCATCACACCTCCAGCTTGAAAGTGGCCGCTCTGGTTGATGGAGCCCTTGCTGCGGGCATCTCTTGCTTCGAGGACCATGACAGTCTTGTCGGGCCAGGTTCCCGTATCAAGAAAGCTCCGGTAGGCAGCCGGGTTAACGAATAAGTTGTCGAACGTGGAATGGTCCTGCATTCCGGGGGCCTTCGGCGTGTAGCTCATGTCGATGCCGGTGGTCAGGTAGGTCCAATCGCGATAATTGGCAGGCACCAACAACGCTCCATTCGTGGTGTAGGCCGGGGCATCGGAGTCCGCGGCTAATGCGGCTTTGGGCGAGCGGAGGAACATCGAGACGGCGAGGGCGCCGGTGAGCAGACAGAGAACGGCCACACTAAGGGGAATTTTTGGGAACACGAGAGCCTCCGGAGCTGGTGATGATACGGAGGCATTCGCTGGGAAGTTCCATGAGGCGCCATTTGCGGTGGGGCGGACGCTGGCGGGAGGCTCGCACTGAGGTTTGTTCCCTCCCACTCATCGCGCGATGGAACTGCGCGATGAATGGGGCATAGTCGGAATGGGGCACCCTTGATGTTGAGGGCGTAGTTCGCTCAAAACACCTTCATGTGGATGACGAGGTATTTCTTGGGGTCTTCGCGGATGCTCTTGACCAACTTCTGCGTTTCGTCGAGGGTCTGGTCGGCGCGGTCGTAGAAGGAGCGGTTCTGAACAAACTGGCCCAGCGAGCCTTTGCCTTCATCCACGCCCTTCAGGATTGAGTCAAGCTTCTCCACGGTATCGTCCAGCTTCTTTGCAAAAGCCGGATCCTTCGCAATCATGCCCAGTGCGCCTTTGCCTGCGTTGATCTGGTCGGTAAGTTCCTTCGTGTTCTTAAGAACTGCGTTCAGGTTGTTGTAGAGCGACTCATCTTTCAGGAACTTGCCCGCACTGCCTTTGCCTTCATTCAGTTCGGTTGTGATCTTGTCCAGCTTGTCCACGGCTGCACTGGCGCGCGTGTAGAGGGTGTCGTCGGTCAGCAGCTTGCCCAGGGAGCCTTTACCGCCGGCCATTGCGCCGGTGAGGACCTGCAGATTGCCGGCAATCGCATCAATTTTCTTGTACAACGCTGGGTCGTTGATCAGTTCGCCCGCCGTGCCCTTTGTGCTATTGAGCGTATCGATCAGAATTTGCAGTTTCTTCATCAGCTCATTGATCTGCTGAATCGACACCTGGCTGCTTCCGATCACATCCTGAATGCTGGCCACGTTTGCCGTTTTCAATTCAGCATTATTGGAGGGAGGAGGCCCACTGGCACGCCTTGAGCTGATATCGATAAAGCTGTCTCCGAGAACGCCGGCCTGGCTGATGGAGGCAGTCGAATCGGTATGAAGATTTTCCCGGAATTCATACGCCACGCGCATCACGACTTCGACCGGCGCGGGGTTGTGCGAGGGCTCCACCCGAACGTGAATCACGCTTCCGATGGTGACGCCTTCCAAGGTGACCGGGGCGCCGTCTTTGAGTCCGGCGGCATTCACAAAGTAGGCACGCAGCAGGAGCTTTTGGGCGAATAGCCCGCCGGTGGCGCCTGCCATGAGGAAAATGAGACCGATGAGCACGGCCAGGGCGACCAGGACCAGCGCTCCCACTCTCAATTGCGACCACTGAATCTCTTTGCGGCTCGGCACGGGACTCCCTTGTTGAGAATGAAGCTTTAAAGCGTCTCGTCCCTGGCCATTTCACCAGGACCGTTCGGAGGTCTACCTCTGAAATGCGCAACCGGATACGGATAGGGCGACCACTCAAAAAAACTTGAGAATCGCGAGTGGCGACGCCTTGAGGATAGCAGAAACCGCTGGGTTTACTGTGGTTCGAGGAGAGCGTCAAGCTGTTTTAGTGAGGCTTTGTAGAAATGGAGCGATGCCGCCATGAGATTGTTGCAAGGGGCTAAAGCCCATTCATTTTGTTGGCCTTATCGGCACGCGCCCCAGAGGGTACCCCGGTCGTGCCCCAACAAGAAACACTCTTGGACGGTCCTGAAGAGCGCGGGCGAGGACGCCCGCACGACAGCCGATCAGGAGATCGGCGCTACGGTTTCATCCATCGCGGTTCGGCGAAGCCGGTGGACGACTGTTACAGAGCAAGTCGTGCAGAGATTCCTTGGTCCGCCTTCCGGTGGCGGCTCCATCGAAGGGGGGACACCAACCTTGGAAACGCTTTAGCGCCCGTCTTCGAGGACCACGCTGGCCATGGCAAGGCTGGAGGTGTGGGTGATGGAAAGAGCTGCATGCGCGACGCCAAGGCGCCGGGCAATCTCCGCGGCCCGCCCGTGAAATTGGACATTGGGCCGTCCGCTGCGCTCGCGGACCACCTCGATCTCCAACCAGCTTACGCCGAAGCTGATACCCGTTCCGAGGGCCTTTGCGGCTGCTTCCTTGGCGGCGAAACGCGCCGCGAAGCTTTCAGCCGCGTTGCGCTTGCGGAGGCAATAGGCCTGTTCCGCAGGGGTATAAATCCGGTTGAGGAATCGTTCCCCATAGCGTTCCACCGACTGCTGGATGCGCCCAATCTCCGCCAGATCGATTCCCGAACCGATAATCATTCCATCTAACAAACTACATGAACTTTGCCGTGAACGCCCGCTTTGGATTCCGCCTTGCAAGCAGCCCAGAGATGCCCTCCAATTACCAGCGAAGAGGACGGCCGACGCGCATTGAGCGGGGATGTTCCAAACACGGTCAAGGTTCGTGCGACTCCGCAACAGCCATCAATGCCTGCGGTAGTTGTCCGATAACCCTGCTGTGAGGCGGAAGATGCCGGACAAACACACTGGGCAAACGATGAGCGTTCCCTGGGCGTTGCAGATGAAAGCTGTTTCGACGGAGGATCCCAGCCACCTGGTGCAGGCCTTGACGGGAGGGATTCTCGGGTGTGGGGGCTGGGTTCTTGGCCGCGGTGCAAACGACACGGGGACGGTCAGCATCCTTTTCGAGTTCGAGCGGCAGGTCTGTGTGGAAATCTACACGCTGCTGGTCGCCGCCGGGCTGGAGCTGAGCCAGAATGGCCATTTGCGTTTTACCGAGCTTTGCCAGTGCACGCGCAGCAACCAGGTGGATTGCGGCTCGGAGATTGCCAGTATCGACCTTGAGGTGCAGACGTTTCCGGTGGAAATGGCACACATCCCGGCGTTGTCGAAGCTGACGGAACCGTAGGGCGGGCAGTTGCAATTGCTTTAGGCCAGCCGGGCCTGAAGGCCTGGCAAATGGGGCTTGTTTTCAGGCGGTTAAAACCCTCTGCTCCCCCCGGGTCAACCGGCCTCGACCAGGCCGTAGCGGCGCTGCCAGGCTTCTTTGAGCCGGGCCCAGACACGGGCGCGCTCGGCTTCTGTCCCTTCTGGTTTCGGCGTTTCTGTCCCTTCTGTTTTCGCTGCATTGGCGCCGCTACCCGCGTTGGCGAACTGCGCAGCCTCGCGCTTTGCCAGTTCCAGCAAGGCGCGGTCGCGAATCAGGTTGGCAACGCGAAAATCGGGCAATCCGGCCTGCCGGGTTCCGAAAAACTCTCCCGGACCGCGCAAAGTCAGATCAAGCTCGGCCAGCTCAAACCCATCCTGGGTGCGGACCATCGCGTTGAGCCGCTCCTCGCCGGCAGGAGAAACTCGCTCGCCGGTGATGAGAATGCAATAGCTTTTGGCGCCGCCGCGGCCGACGCGGCCCCGGAGTTGATGCAATTGCGCCAGACCGAACCGCTCCGCGTGCTCCACCACCATCACTGTCGAGTTCGGCACGTCGACGCCCACCTCGATGACCGTGGTGGCGATGAGCACATCAATCTCTCCGCGCTGGAAACGGCGCATGATGATCTCTTTTGAATCCGCGTCCAGGCGCCCGTGGAGCAGGCCGACGCGCAGGCCGGAAAGGGCTCCGGCGCGCAGTTTCTCATACATTTCCACGGCGGATTTGAGCTCGGTCTTCGCGCCTGCGGGGACGTTATCTGCAGTTTTCGGAAACAATTCCGCGGTTTTGCCCTTCCGCACCGACTTGCGCACCGGGGCGGCCGGTTCTGGAGCGGGCTGGGGATCGTCGTGGCTGAAATCGAGCTCGGGCTGGTCGCTGTTTTTTCCTTCAATGACGGGATAGACGATGTAGGCCTGGCGGCCCTGGGCGATCTGCTTTCTGACGAAGTCCCACACCTCGGCGGCGCGCTCGCCGGGAACGCGGCGGGTGACAATCGGGGTTCTTCCTGGGGGCAACTCATCGAGGATGCTTACGTCGAGATCGCCGTAGAGGGTGAGCGCCAGGGTTCGCGGAATGGGGGTCGCAGTCATTACCAGCACGTCCGGTTCGGCCTGGTTCGGCTTCTTCATCAGCTTGAATCGCTGCATGACTCCGAAGCGGTGCTGCTCGTCGACAACCACCAGTCCCAGCTTGTCGAACTCCACTTTTTCCTCGATGAGCGCATGCGTTCCGATGATCAACTGCGCCTCGCCTCGATTGATGAGGCCGCGCGTATGGCGCTTGCGCTCTTCGTCGAGTGAGCCGGTGAGGAGAACGATGCGATAGTTGCGGGAGGAGCGCTCCAGCAGCTTGCGGGCGGCCAGAAAATGCTGCGTGGCGAGAATCTCGGTGGGTGCCATGAGGGCAGCCTGATAGCCATTTTCCATAGCCACGAGCATGGCCTGCAACGCGACGATGGTTTTGCCCGAGCCTACATCCCCCTGGAGGAGCCGGCGCATGGGGCTGGGGTTGCGCATATCGCCCACAATTTCGCCCAGGGCACGCTTTTGCGCCGCAGTGGGGTGAAAGGGAAGGACTTCTCGAATTGCCTCGCGGACCTTGCCGGTGGCGGCGAAGCCGATGCCCGCCCGCTCCCTCATGCGCCGACGCTTTAGCTCGAGGCCCAGCTCGAGGAAGAAGAGTTCCTCGAAAATCAGCCGGCGGTGAGCGTTGGTTGCCGATGCCTGCAAATCCAGCATCCGGGTGCCTTCCGGAGGGAAATGGACCTCGCGCAGAGCGGTTTCGCGGTCCCGGAGTCCAAGGCGCGCCAGCATTTCTTTTGGTAGAGATTCCGGCACTGCTCCGCGAAGGCCGTCGAGGAGACGGAAGATGACTTTGCGCTGCCAGCGCGAGGCGAGGCGGCTGCCGCCCAGTGATTCGTAGACGGGCGTGATGCGGCCGACCTCGAGCATTTGGGTCTCGGCGTCGTCGGTCGAGTCCGGAAGGATCTCGAATTGAGGCTGGATCATTTTGAAGTTGCTGGACGACCGGGAGGGCTCGACCTTGCCAAACACGGCTACGGATTGCCCGGCCAGGAACTTTCCGTTCAGGTAGGTGCCGTTGAACCACATGCACTTCATGGCGTGGCGGCCCTGTCCGAGGGTGAGCTCGAAGATGGGCGCCTTGCGGGTCTGCAACAGGAGGGAGCCGCGCACCTCGGCGATGACGCTGGCCATCTCGCCGGGCTTCAGTTCATCCAGGCTGCGCGGGTTTTGGCGGTCTTCATAGCGGAAGGGGAGGTGGTAGAGCAGGTCCTCAGCAGTGACTATGCCTTTGGGGACGAGCAACTCCGCCACTTTCGGCCCCACGCCGCGGACATACATGATCGGAGTGTCGAGCCCAGCCACACTTTGGATGCTATCGCATTAGGGAGCAAAGCTTATGGCCGGAGCAGCGGTGCTGCAAAGTACGGCCTGAAGCGTACGAATCCGTTCACGCCTCGCTTCAAAACCTCACTGCTTGGGAAGGAAATAGGCTTCGACCGCTCGCATCAGCGCTGGACGATCCATATATGGCTTTACGCCTTCATAGCGGGCTGCCCAGCAAACCTGGTTCACAATATCGCGTGGATAGCAGGAGCGCAGCTCCTGGTTGAGCGATGTGCGAATGAAGTGGATAAGGTCGTTGCAAATGCCGGGTTCGGTTCCCACACCATTGTCCCTGGCGTAGCGGCGGAAGATTTCGCAAAACTGCTCGTCGTTGACCGCGCCGACCTTGATCTTGGTCTGGATTCTCCGCAGGAAGGCCGCGTCCACCAGGCCGGCTGGATCGATGTTCGACGCGAACACCACCAGCATTTCAAAGGGAATCTCAATTTTCTTGCCGCCAGCGAGCGTGAGGAAGTCGATTCTGCGATCGAGGGGAACCACCCAGCGGTTCAGCAGTTCCTCCGGACGGAGGCGCTGCCTTCCAAAATCGTCGATGATCAGAACGCCGTTGTTGGCCTTCATTTGAACCGGGCCAACATAGAATTTGGTGATGGGATTGAACTGGAGGTCGAGCATGTCTACCGTAAGTTCGCCGCCCACCAGCACGGCTGGGCGATGGCAAAGGACCCAGCGCTCGTCGCGTTCCTTAGGCTCCAGCTCCGGGGCGCGCTTGTGGATGGCTGGGTCGTAGACGGTAATCACTTGTCCATCTACCTCTACGGCATACGGCAACCACACAGCGTCTTCGGCAAGAACCCGCGACAACGCCGTCGCGATGGTGGTTTTCCCCGTTCCCGGAGGACCGTAGAGGAAGATTGCCGAGCCGGAATTGAGGGCTGTGCCCAGTTGCTGAAGTGTCTTCTCATCGAGCACAAGATGACTAAAGGCGCGCTCCATATCGGAGGGGCGCACTGCGACGTTTTGCACACCCTGGTTGCGAGCCTGCTTTACGTAGCTCTCAAGCGATACCGGGGCCACGCCCGCGTAATGGCTGTGCGAGAGCAGCTCCATTGCTCGCGCCCGGCCATGGGAGGTGATGGCGATATGCGGAATATTGCCGGCCATGCCGGTGACCTGGCAGAACTGCTCCGCGCGCATTTTAAAGAAAAGCTCGTTTGCAACTTCAAAGCTGAGCCGGGTTTTCTCTGCAAGTTCGAGAACGGAAAGGGAGCCGGAAAGATAAAGAATTTTTAGCGCCAGGTCCTCGACAATGGCCGGGCGCACATCCATCCCAACCAGGGTCTGAGGCCTTTGAATGGGACCGGAAAGAGGGTCCATTTTCATGAATTGAAGCATCGGCTGCATAATTGCCATTCTAGGATGGATACCCTGATGCAACTATAGCCCTTGTGGTCCGCGTTGTAGTTACCGACGAGGTCTGGAAGTAACCAATTCGTCAAATGTCGTGGGGCCGTCGAGTTGCCGATGAACGGGATTGTTGAGGATTGTGCGCTCCGGCCAGAAAAAAGCCCGAACCCGACCCAGGGTACTCCGGCGCGATGACGGACACGGAGCTTCTGTGCCTGGTTCAACCAACCCCTGTGGGATCAGCCGAAGCGGGCTTTCTTGACCGTCTGGCGGAAGTCTTCGCCGGTCATTTCCACGCGAACGCACATTTCGGCCAGCCGCGAGCGCATACGGTCGCCGATCCGGTCGCCGAGGGTGGGTTCGCGGGCGGAGCGCTCGGCATCGGTTTTGGCGCCGTTGCCTGCCGCAAGGTCCGCATAGTTGGTTGTGACAATGGTGGTCTGCCTGTCGTTGTAGCGGGTGTTGAGAATGAGTGCGACCGTGTCCCAGACCCACTCATTGGGCTTTTGCGCTCCCAGGTCGTCGATCACCAGCACCTCGGCCGCAAAGACGGGCTTCAGCAACTCAAGCTCGGTGGTGTTCACCTGCGGGTTATAGCTGTTCTGGATATTTTTCAAGAGCTCGCGATAATCGCAGAATAGTCCCCGAACGCCGCGCTCCTGGACAAGACGGCGGAGAACCCCGACGGCGAGGTGGGTTTTGCCCACGCCGATGGAACCGGTAAAAAGCAAGCCCTTGCCCGCGGTGTCGACCGGATAGGCCTCAACGAAGCGGCGGGAAGTGAGGTGAGCACGGCCCAGGGAAGCGTCGGCGCCACGGAAGGCGGTTTCATAACCATCGAGTGTGTAATGCCGATAGCGCTCGGGGATGTGCGCGGCTGCCAGCCGCCGTTCCTCGCGCAGCATCTCCTGGCACTCGCAGGCCCGCGAAACCCATAAGCCGGAGGCCGACATCACCCGCACCAGCCCCACCCCATCGCAAATTGAGCAAACAGTCATCTGGATTCAAGGGTAGCGCAACGGACGCTTGGATGCGCCGGTG
>Ga0302275_10003643_pt1 | contig 15502 bp, 11 predicted proteins | sample III_Bog_N2_2_FD_200229 | JGI IMG/M metagenome (GOLD analysis project Ga0302275, IMG submission 200229) | Peat permafrost microbial communities from Stordalen Mire near Abisko, Sweden - III_Bog_N2_2 | ecosystem: Environmental > Terrestrial > Soil > Wetlands > Peat | place: Sweden: Abisko...
GAGAATAGGAATGCGGGGGCAGATGTTCCGGCGTAAGAGGTGGGCGCGTAGTAAGTTCCGGTGGTGAGGGTCTGCCCGCCCGGAGTAAAAATGCCCACAGTCCAATAGGATCCGGGCAACACCACTTCCGCTCCAACTTCCGACAGAGAGGAGTTATCGAACGGCACGAATGAAACGGAGGATCCAGGAGTGTAGAATCCGGATGCGCCGTTGATTTGCGAGTTCGTGGAGCTGTAGAAATATAACGCGGTCTGGGGCGCTGGTGATGCGGCGATCGCGATCGAAAGGGCGGCGCTCCCGGTCCCCTCCAGGTTGCTGGCGCTAACGGTGGAAGTGTATGTACCCGTGACGGTCGCCGTGCCACTGACGACGCCTGTGGCCGAATCAAGGGACAATCCGGCAGGCAGCCCGCTCGCGGCGTAACTTGCGGGGAAATTGGTCGCTGCGATCTGCCAGGTGAACGGCTGGTTCAGCAATCCGGACACCGAGGTGCCGCCGATGATCGCCGGAGCGGAACTTGATACGACGAGGGTCAGGGTACCCGTGCCGGATCCACCGGGATTGCTTGCGGTGACGGTGATGACACTGGAGCCGGAGGCAATCGGGCTGCCACTGATTAGGCCGGTGATGGGATCGCATGAGAGTCCCGGCGGCAGATTGCTGGAGCCATAACCTGTCGGGCTGCCGCTTGCTTCAATTTGATAGCTGAATGGCTGCCCTTCGGAAGCCGCGGGGAGCGCCTGGCTTGTAACGACGGGAGGCAGGGGGAGCACGGTAAGCTTCACAGGAATCGAAATATCCCCGACGCTGTTGGTTCGATTGGAAAATTTGAGGGTGTCGGCGTAGGAGCCTTGTAAAAACAAATCGACGCTGGAGCTGATGGTCGCGGTCACGATGGTGGAGGAACCGCCGGCGAGCGTGCCTCCGGAGGGAGCGGCGCTCAGCCAGCCGGTAGTATTGGATACCGTCCATTTCATCGGGACATTTCCCGCATTCGTCACCTGATAAGTTGCACTCGAGGGGGTGAATGGCCCTCCAACGACGCCAGATACGTTCAATCCGGTCCCAGGGGTAACGCTCAGAATTGCGCTCGGCGGGACGAGCGTCAGAACGACCGTTCTCCGCTGCTCGACGCGCGTTGTGAGGTCGGTGATATAGACCGTGTTTAAGTACGTTCCAGGCGGGAGTTTCCCGGCCCGGGCGTTAAGTGAAGCGACGACTGTGTACGAACCGCTCACGCCGACGGTGCCACTGGAGGAGGAAAGGGTCAGCCAATCCTGAGCAACCGACGCCCTCCAGTTGAGGGAATGACTCGCGCCGTTGGCTAGCGTGTAATCCGTAGAAGAGGGCGCCATCAAATGACCGGCCACGAACGACGAGAAGGAAACCTGCAAAGGCTCGCCGCCATTGGCGAGCACATTGATCAACGGAGTGCCACTGGGCGTACCCCATCCAGTACAAAGGTCATACCCAGGCACGGCCTGGTAATTCCTGCGGCTCTCACTGTCAAAGTTGTTGCCGACGCGGATATCATGAAAAAGAGGGCCGTACCCCCATTCGTTGCCAATCGCATAGATGGCGGGATTGATAAAACCGACCGGAGGCCGCTGAGGCGACTCATTGAGCGCCTGCTCGTTCACCAGTGCGATAAAGCCAGCCCAGAGAGGGGCGGCACAACTGGTGCCCTCGACGCCGTAATACGATCCTCCCTCGACCGCGAAGACGTTGTAAGCCGTCAGGGCGACATCCGGGACATTGCGGTACGTGGTGGACCCATGGCAGCCGGCCATGTCCGTGCCCTGCTGCCAGTAGGGGATGGGATAGCTCGTGCTAACGCCACCCGAACTCCCGATCCCACCTCCGGCGTTCCAGACCCGCTCGGAGAGATAGGAACCCCGGAGTGTATTCACGATGGTGCCGCCAACTTCGGTAATGTACGGAGAATCGCCGGGAAAGGCGATGGGACCACTGGAGGCATCGGAATCCCCGGAGGCTTGGAACATCGATTGGCCTTGCGCGGCCATTTCTTGAAAAATTGCGTCGGCGGCCGGATTGGGTGCGCCGTCCTGCGTGCTCCATGAGGAACTGATCGACTGGGCTTCGTCATCGGTGACCATGGTCTCGATGATATCGAGGAAACCTGAATCAGAGGGGTCGGTTTCATAAACGAGAAGATTGCCCAGCTGGGGTGCCATGGCGTTGACCATTTCGATATCGAGGGCCACCTCGACCTCTGAATCCGTGCCGGAAGGGATGCCGTCAAAGCCGTCGATCAACCGATTCGTGATCGGGATGTTCTGATATCCGGCGAGCGCTTCGTATTGGTAGATGTCGTTGATGTCGTACCCGTCAAATTCGAGAAGGGCGACAGTCTGGCCGGTTCCCGCCAGCGGCGAACCCGGGACGTAGGCCCTTCGAAAATCGGCTCCCAGGTAGGTGCCACGGAGGCCGGAACCCAGGTGCGGGGTTTCAAACGCGGCGTGGTCCATGAATTTGACCATCGGACGCGGGATTGAATAATTGTCCAAGCCAGCAATGCCCAGGATCGGGACCGGCAAATCGAGGGTCGGTTCGGCGCTCGCAGCGTAAAACTGTCGCGGTTCGCGGGGATGCTGATAGGTCCGCATCGTGACGTGAAATGCCTTCTCGATGTCCGAAACAGCGCTGGCAACATCGAGAACCATGCGATTGGAATGGCGGGCGGTGACCGTTAAACCGTGGGTGTTGGCAAAGGCTATGACAGCTTGATAGTCCTGTTCGGTCGGACCGAAACGGCCTGCAAATTGGGCCGGGGTCAGATATTTACGGTAATTGGGACTGGATGGATCCTGGAGTTGCCGGAGAAAATCGGTTAGAGCCTGCTGATTGCGCAGGGGAAGGCTGATTGCGAGGCGGAGTTGTTTCGTGGCGGACAGGCGGGTCAGCGGCTTGAGAGTCGATACAATGGCAGCAGTGTCGCTGTGGACTCGCTGCATCGCGGCGTGCGAACCGGTGACTGCAAGGAGTAAAACGGCGAAAGAGAAAAGGTAACGGCGGGCTCTGGAGAAATGACAGAAGCGCTTGAAAAATGATAATTCTGCGACCGGAAACATGGGGGACCAAACCAATTGGAAAGGGTTATACGCAATTTTGGGGATGGGAGGCAATGAGACGGACGAACTCAAAAAGCGTGAAGCTTGCAAAAGACCGAAACGCCGTGAATTTAAGATTGAAGATCAAAAAACGAGGTGCATGACGAAAGAATATGCTCATTATATTGCGTCATTCAATATATTTTGCAAACTTTTTTCCTCGGTTGATTGGATTTTACGATTCACAAACTTTGGTAACGTGACGAAAGAAACGGCTCGCATCGCAGTCATTGCAGATACCCATGACAAGCTGCCGTTTGGGCTGGTGCAGGCGATTTCCGAGGCGGATGAAATCTGGCACCTCGGAGATGTTTGCGGGGAATGGCTGCTGGACGAACTGCGGGCCGGGGGAAAGCCGTTGAAGGTGGTGCGCGGGAATTGCGACCCGGTCATGGAGTGGCCATTGACGCTGGATTTTACCCGGTCGGACCACAGCATCCGGATGGTTCACATTCCGCCATCGACGCCGCCAGCGGGGGTGGACCTTTTGCTGCACGGGCACACCCATGTACCCCGGCATGAGAGGCTCGGTTCAACGGTTTTCCTGAATCCGGGGTGCATTACGCGGCCGAATCGTGGAGCGCCAAGATCGTATGCGTGGCTGACGCTCTATCCGGAGGGGGAATACCGCTGGCAGTTGCGGGTTTTTTAGGCCAGACCGGCGGCTTCGTCCTTGAGTGCGCCTTCCTCCACGATCTGGAGGGTGACACGCTGCCCGTGACGGGCAGCGGCGGCGCTCAAGAGATTGCGGATGGCATCGATGGTGTGACCATGCTTTCCGATGACCTTGCCGATATCGGTCTGGCGGAGCTGAAGGCGAAAGGTGACTTTCTTTGGGGCCTCGAGCTTTGTGAGCACCATTTCCTCCGGGAACTCGATCAGTTGCCTGATAATGTATTCTAGAAACTCTTCCACGCCCGATGTTTTAGGGCAGTGAAACAACATACCGCAAGCCGCACGTTTGGATGAAGTGCGATTCCGTGCTCCCGCTGTGACTTGCGGGACATAGCCGAGGGCCTGCGGCCTAGGCCGCGGCTACGGCAGGGGCCTTGGCGGCCTCGGCTTTAGCGCGGCGGAGGAGGCTGGCCACGGTGTCGGAGGGCTGGGCGCCCTGACCGATCCAGTAGTCGAGGCGCTCAACGGCGAGCTTGGCGTTGCTGCCGGGCTTGCGGGGATCGTAAACGCCGACCTGCTCGATGAATTTGCCGTCGCGAGGGCTGCGCTGGTCGGTGACCACGACGCGATAATAGGGGCTGTTCTTGGTGCCTTCACGGCGGAGTCTGATGGAAACCATAATCTAAATTCTGTCTAAATTGCTGTCTGAACTGCTGGATGGATGTGCTGAATTAACGTCTCGGTAGGCCCGGAAAACCGGCGCCGCGGGGAGGCGCCATCATCATTTTCTTAAATTTGCCCGCATTTTTCATCAGCTTCTTCATCTGGCCGAATTGCTGAATCAAATCATTTACTTCGGTCACCGAGGTACCGCTGCCACGGGCGATTCGCTGACGGCGCCGGGCGTTGAGGACATCTGGCCTCGTACGCTCCTGGTTCGTCATCGAAAGCACCATGGCTTCGATCCGCTTCAGTCGTTTTTCGTCTACCGAAAAGCCCTTCATGTTACTCATGCCGGGCAACATGCCAAGTATATTTTCGAGTGGGCCCAGGCGGCGCATCATTTTGAACTGCTCGAGCATGTCATTGAAGTCGAAGGTGGAAGTCCGCATCTTGTGCTCGATGCGAGCGGCTTCCTCCTCATTGATGGCCTCCGCGGCGCGCTCGACCAGGGATAGGACGTCGCCCATGCCGAGGATGCGGCCGGCGAGGCGTTCGGGATAGAATGGCTCGAAAGCGTCCATCTTCTCGCCTGCGCCCGCGAATTTGATGGGGCGTTTGGTGACTTCACGCATCGAGAGTGCGGCGCCGCCGCGGGCGTCGCCGTCGAGCTTAGTGAGGACGATGCCGGTGATCTGGAGGGCGTCGTTGAAGTGAGTGGCAACGCTAACGGCCTGCTGGCCGGTGGCGGCGTCGGCGACGAGGAGGACCTCGCCGGGCTGAAGGAAGGCCTTGAGGTCCTTGATTTCCTCGATGAGGGCCTGGTCGATCTCCTGGCGGCCGGCAGTATCAAAAATCTGGACATTGCCGTTTTGGGTTTGAGCCCACTCAAGGGCGAGGCGGGCGCATTCCTTGACGTCCTTGAGGCCGGGAGGGGGGGTAAAAATGGGGACCTCGATTTGCGCGGCAAGGGTAGCCAGTTGCTCGACGGCGGCGGGACGATGAAGATCGCAAGCGATGAGAAGGGGAGCGCGGCCTTGTTTCTTGAGGTATTTGGCGAGCTTAGCGGAGGAGGTGGTCTTGCCGGCGCCGTTGAGGCCGACCACGAGGATGCGGGCGGGCTTGTCGAGATTGAGGGGGGATTGGTCGCCGCCGAGGAGGGTGGTCAGCTCATCGTGGAAGATTTTGACGATCTGCTGGCCGGGCGTGACGCTGCGAAGGACGTCCTCGCCAAGGGCTTTCTCCTTGATGCGTGCGATGAAGTTCTTGGAGACGGTAAAATCGACATCGGCCTCGAGGAGGGCCATGCGCACCTCGCGGAGAGCGTCAGTGACATTGGCTTCGGTGATGACTCCGTGGCCACGGAGATCCTTGAAGATGTCCTGAAGTTTGTCGCCTAGTTGAGAGAACATGGGCTGGGGATAGGACTTATAGGACGGATGAGACCGAAAAGACCTATGGGGTGCCGGCGGGGAGGCTCAGGTCGGGACTGGAGGGCTTGGCGTTGGGGTCCACGTTGAAGGTCCAGCGGGTCTCGGCGAGTTTGCCGCCGACGTTGGCGCTCAAAATCACGGTGTAACTGTCTTTCGCCAGGGGGGCCGGTACTTTGTAGGTGACGATCCTGGTAGTGGGATCGTAGGTGGCAGGAACGACGCCCAGGCCGCTGATGCGCATCTTGACGCTTCCGGGGTCGACAGGGCCCATCGTTGCGAGGTTGGCCTTGACGGTGGGGGTGGTGTTATTGGTCGTAGCGCCTTCCATGGGCTCGGTGATCATGGAGGCGGCGGCCAGCTCCGCGAAGGCGGGTTCCGCGGCGGGACCGGTATCGCCGCCACCGATCATCTTTACGGCGTCGTCGAAGACCTTGGCGGAGTCCGCCCCGCCGATGGCGTAACGGCCGATCTGGTCGTAGGCAGGGAAGCTGTAGCCGTTGCGGCGGCCATAGACGTTAAAGGCGACGTCGTAGCCGGCCTCCTTCACAATCTCCCGGATGTGGGGGTCATTGGAACCGGTGCCATAGGGGTAGGCGAAGGCATCGACCTTGATGCCAAGATTTTTCTCGAGGACTTTCTTGGAATCGATGATCTCCTTGTGCAGCCAACCTTCACGGCCAAGGGTCTGGATGTCTTTCTCAACGCGCGCACGGGTGGTTGCATCGACGCCATAGCCGGGCGAAGTGAGATGTGAGTGGGAATAGGTGTGGGACTCGATATCGACGCCGGCATCGCGCATCTCTGCGAGTTGATCCCATGAGATGGATTTTCCGCCGGAGCCGATGTAATCGATGTAGATGAATACGGTGAAGGGGTAGCCGTATTTCTTGATGATGGGCCAGGCGGTGTCGTAGCCGGAGAGGTAGCCGTCATCGATAGTGATGATGCAGCTCTTGGCAGGGATGTTTTTCTCGCCGTGACGCCACGCAATGAAGTCCTGCATGGGGATGACCGTGAAGCCGTTGTCCTTGAGTTCGCCCATTTCCTTGTCGAACTCCTCCGGGGTGATGGCAAGGGTATCGCCCTTGCGGGGGTGCTCCTCGAATCGGTGGTAGAGGAGAACGATGGCCGAAGCGCTGCGGTTGACGGCAAGGGAGGGAGGGACCGCGGGGGCGGCAGCGACAGGGGCAGGAGTAGGAGTAGGAGTGGCCTTAGGTACCGGGGTGGGAGTGGGCGATGCCTGGGCTGAAACCTCGCCATGGTGGAAGCGGCGGAGGATATGGCGGTAGATGGCAGCGAGCTTGGAGCAGCCTGACAGGGGCAGGATGGCGACGAGGGCCAGGGTGACCAGGATACGCTTCGATGCGGTGGATATACGTGTGGGCCTCATGGAAAGGGGTGGAAGATACAGTAAAACGGGCGAGGGTAAACGGTAGAGCGTCTAAAATTGTGGGGTGGGGAGTAAGGCGCAATTTTAACGCAGAGGACGCAGAGGCGCAGAGAAATGTATCGCTCGGGAAGCTGGGAGCGAGTTCGACGTGGTCTCGCGGCGGACGGGGTGGTTCTGCGGCAGGTCGATGATCGACGCCGTTTCCGTAGATTAAACGCAGGAAAATGCCTCACGCAAAGGCGCAAAGGCGCAAAGGGGAGGGAAGGCGGGGAAAATTGAAGATCGCGCCCCGGTGCCGAGTCGATGGGGCAGAGGGGTTCATGTTCAGTTCAAGTTCAAGTTCAGGTTTAAGTACACGCTGGCGCGAGTGAGGGGAGCCCCTTTGGGATGGGGGGCGGCATCCAATTCAGAGGCCGAGTTTTTCGAAGGTGGAGTCGATGTGGCGGAAGTGGTGGTCGATGGAGCAGAGCTTATCGATTTCCGGACGGGAAAGGACGGCGGCGATTTCGGGTTCGGCAGCGAGGTTTTCCTGGAGGGATTGAGTTCCCTGCCATGTCTTCATGGCGGCGCGCTGGACGGCCTCGTAGGCAATCTTGCGCTCAAGACCGCGGCGGGTGAGTTCGAGGAGGATGGTCTGGCTGTGGTAGAGGCCCTTTGTAATCTCGAGGTTGCGCTGCATGTTCTCCGGGTAAACGAGGAGGCGCTCGACGAGCCGGGTGAGGGTGACGAGCATGTAATCGATGAGGGTACAGGAGTCGGGGAAAATAATGCGCTCGACGCTGGAGTGGGAGATGTCGCGCTCGTGCCAGAGGGGGACGTTCTCAAGGGCGGCGAGGGCATTGCCCCGGATGACCCGGGCGAGGCCGCTCAGGCGCTCGCCGGTGATGGGGTTGCGCTTGTGCGGCATGGCGGAGCTGCCTTTCTGGCCCTGAGCGAAGAATTCCTCGACCTCGAGGACCTCTGTGCGCTGGAGGTGTCGGAACTCGGTAGCCCAGCGGTCGATGCTGGAGGCGATAAGTGCCATGACGGTCATGAACTCGGCATGGCGATCGCGCTGGATGACCTGGGTGGAAAGCGCGGCAGGGACGAGTCCGAGGCGCTTGCAGACTGCGGTCTCGACGGCGGGATCGAGGTGGGCGTGGGTACCGACGGCGCCGGAGAGCTTGCCGACGCGGATGCGCTCGCGCATCTGGAGGAGACGCTGGGTTGCGCGGGCGAACTCGTCGTACATCAAGGCGAGCTTGAGGCCGAAGGTGATAGGCTCGGCATGGATGCCGTGGCTGCGGCCGATCATCGGGACGTACTTAAACTCGCGGGCGCGGGCGGCAATGGCGGTGCGGAGATGGTTCAAATCGTCCAGTATGAGCGCACAGGAGTCGTTGAGTTGGACAGCCGTGGTGGTATCGAGGATGTCCGAGGAGGTAAGGCCCTGATGCATCCAGCGGGCGGCGGGGCCAACGGAAGCGGCGACGTTCTCGAGAAACGCGATGACGTCGTGATTGGTGCGGCGCTCTATCTCGGCGATCTCCGGGATGGAGAAAGTGGCGCGCTCCCGGATGGCGCGGGCGTCTTCGACGGGGATTTGGCCGAGGGCGGCGAGTTCCTCACAGGCGAGAATCTCGATTTCGAGCCAGATTTCGAACTTGCGCTGGTCTGACCAGAGCTGGCGCATCTTGGGGAGCGAATATCGATCAATCACAGACCGGAGAGGATTCGCGAACTCGCCGGGGTTGGAAAGGATTAAAAGAGAATGGGACCTATGGGGATGGGCGAGCAGAATGCTGGATGCGCCGGGAGGGCGCTTGTTAGTCCGAGGCGAGGTGCCTCGGGCTGAGACCTCACGCCGTGCGCGTGGGTTTTAAGAAAAATGGACGACCCTCCCGGATGCAGAGGGGTTCAGGTTCAAGTGAAAGAGTAAGTGCAAGTACACGCTGGCGCGCCTAAACGAGCGCCAGAGGATAGGCGACCTACAGGACTTTAACCGCGGGTGCTGACTTTTTGGGCGCGGCTGAGGAGGCGGACCTGACCGCTCTCGAGCAGGTCGGCGACGGCGGCGGCGGCTTCGCGGGAGTTGCGGCTGCAACTGGAGACCGCGAGGATAAGGTCACCCAGCGAAAGCTGGGACCGATGAACTTTGTTTAAGGATTTTTTCATAATGGGCAGCTCCGTTTGGTTTGGGACAGGTCATGTTTAGCAAATGACGTGCCAATCACTTATTGGTACGAGTGCTACAGAGAATTAGACTCAGGAAAGTGGAAAAAGTTCATTGGAAACGGGAAGAAGTTGCCAAAATGGGGTTAATGGCCTGACAGAAGTGTCAGCAGGCTGACACCCGGTGAACCTCAAAGTAGGTGGCGATTCGCGAAACTGTAGTCCAAAACTGCCTAAAAGACTCACCAGTCCGGACTTACGGGGTGAGTTGGTTCAGCTCAGATTGGGCGAGCTGGTATTCCTCGTCGGTTTTTCTGCCGGCCGAGATGCTTTTTTGCAGGTCGGCGGCGGCGATCCTGGGGTCACCAGCGAGGAGGTGCTTGATGGAGATGAAGTACCAGGCAGCGCAGGCACCTTTCGCGGCCTGTTTGGAATCAGCCTCGGCTTTTACGGAGGCGACGAGGCCATCTTCATCGAGATCGCCAACAAGGTAGCGGCCGATGGCGGACTCCCAACCGCCGGATACGGCGCCGTTATGCGGGCTGAGGAGGCCGGCTGGGCCCTGGGCGTCGGCCAGGAGAGGCAGGCCCTTGTCCTTGCGGGTCAGGAAGTCCGAGAGTTCCTGGCTCGCGGCATCGGTATCGCCGAGGCGGGCACGGGCGAGCCAGACAAAGAGCCACAGCCGGTCGTCCGACCCGCTCGAGAGATCACGCGCCTTGCGAAAGTCCGCGAGGGCGGGTGTCCAACTGCGGCTGACTGCCTCCGCTAGCCCCCTGTCACGGTACGGGATGCTGGCCGTGGGGACCAGGGCGATGGCACGAGTGAGGGCGGCGATGCATCCCACCATGTCGCCCTTGATACGCAGGGCGTTGCCGAGATTGTTCCATGCGCTGGCATGGTTCGAATCGAGGGTGATGGCCTGGGTGAAGTCCGTGATGGCGCCGTCCACGTCGCCGCTGTCTTCCTTGGCAATCCCTCGGTCGTTGAAGGCAGAGGAATCGGTGGGATCCGATTCGATAGCCTGCGTGTAATCCGCGATTGCGCCGGCGTAGTCGCCATTGGCATCGCGGGTCACGCCGCGGTCGAAGTAGGCGACGGTGTATTTGGGCTCGAGAGTGATGGCCTGGGTGTAGTCGGCAATTGCGCCGGGACGGTCCCCATCACGGGCCTTTGCAAGCCCCCGATTGAGCCATGCGGCGGGAGCCTTTGGGGAGAGATCGATGGCCTTGCCAAAGTCGATGATCGCCCCATCGGTGTCGCCCCGGTCCATCTTTTCGATTCCCCGGTGGACAAAGGCGTTGGTGAATTTCGGGTCGAGGGCAATGGCGTGGTCGTAATCCCCAGCGGCGCTGTCCAGGTCCCCCGTGGCGACTTCCGATAGGCCGCGTGCATCGAATGCGCGCGCCCAGGTAGGCTGGATTTTCAAGGCGCGGTTAAAATCCGCGATGGCTCCCTTGTGGTCGCCCAATTCCTCGATGGCCTCGCCCCGGTTGAGGTAGCCCCAGCCATTGCGGGGATCGAACTGGACAACGTGGTCAAAGTCCGCAACGGCATCGGCGGGGTCCTGGTTTGTGCGCTTCAAACGGCCGCGGGCGAGGTAAGCGACAGCCCATTTTGGGTATAGGGCAATGGCTTGATTGAAGTCCGCGAGCGCCCCGGCAATATCGGCTTTGGCCTTCTTTGCCAGGCCGCGGTCGTACCATGCCCACCCGTTTTTTGGCTCAATTTCAATAGCCCGACTGTAATCGGCAATGGCGACGTCCATATTTTCCCTCTCAAACTCGACGAGGCCGCGGTCTACGCGGGCGAGAGTCCATTTTGGGTCGATCTCGATGGCCCGGCTGAAGTCGGACAGGGCTGCATCGAGATCGCCTTTAGATTTCCAAGCCAGGCCGCGGTCGTACCAGATCCATTGGTTGCGTGGCTCGATGCCCATGGCGATGTTGTAGTCGGCAATGGCGCCATCGATGTCCCCCTTGGCCCTCTTGGCAAGGCCGCGGTCGAGGTAAACAGGCACCCAGTTCCGGTGCAGGGATATGGCCCAATCGTAGTCGACGATAGCGCCTTCGAGGTCGTTCCCGGCTTTCTTCGCAAGGCCGCGCTCGCAGTAGGCCCAGCCATTGCGTGGGTCGAGCTCGATGATGCGGCTGAAATCGGCTATGGCGCCGCCGAGATCGCCCTTGTCGGATTTGACGCCGGCGCGCTGGAAGTACGCGTTTTCATATTTGGGATTGATCCGGACTGAGGCGTCGAAGTCGGAGATCGCCCCTGCAAGATCGCCCTTTGCGCGCCGGATGACGCCGCGGTTGTAATAGGTGCGGTATGCGAGATCCTTGCCGTAACCGGCGAAGAGATCGTCAAGGTCGTGTGGATAATTTCGGGAGAGCGGGTCGAGGGCCAGGACCTGGTTGTAGTCGGCTACGGCGCCATCGGGATCGGATTTGGATTGCCTCCCAAAGCCGCGCTGGAAGTAGGCGTTGGCGCGCCTGGGATCGAGGGCGATTACGTGGGTGCTATCGGCGATGGCGCCATCCATATCCCCGCTGGCCTCGCGGGAAGCAGCGCGGGCGGTGAAGGCATTGATACTGTCCGGGGAAAGGTGGATGGCCTGGGTATACAGGGCGATGGCGCCGGCAAGATCGCCGAAAGATTGGTGGATTTCGCCGCGGAGGACGAGGATATCGGCAGGGAACTCGGGGTCGCGGAGAAGGATGAACCCGGTGTAGACCCATCCGGCGAGGATGAGCACGACCACGCATATGGTGAGGAATCTTCTCATGCGGGGCAGGTCGTGCGAGACCAAGCTGGCCCGGAAGCACCCGGGGCAGAATAGGCGCCGGCTACGGCGAGAGGCGGTCGATGCGCCATTCGTCGCCGTCGCGGAGGTAACGCAGCCGGTCGTGGATGCGGCTGGGGCCGCCCTGCCAGAATTCGATGCTGCACGGGTCGAGCCAGAAGCCGCCCCAAAAATCGGGGAGCGGCACTTCGCGTCCGGTGTATTCGGCGGTCACGGCGTCGAGCCTGGCCTCGAGGAACTCGCGGGATGGGACAACCTGACTCTGGCGTGAAGCCCATGCACCTAATTGACTCCCGATGGGCCGGGTGTGGAAGTAGTTTTCGGCCTCTTCGCGGGAGGCCTTGTGGATGATACCCTCGATGGCGACCTGACGCTCGAGCTCCGGCCAGAAGAAATTGAGCCCGGCGCGGGGGTTGGCATCGAGGTCAGCGACTTTGCGGCTGCCGTAGTTTGTAAAGAACTGGAACCCGCCGGGACCAACACCTTTCAAGAGCACGATGCGGACGGAGGGCTGCCCCTCGGCGTTGACGGTGGCGAGTGCCATGGCATTCGGGTCCTTGAGGCCGGAGGCGACGGCTTCCGAGAGCCAGCGATTGAACTGGACGATGGGGTCCGGGTCGAGATCGCGGCGGCGGAGATGGCGCTGGGAATATTCTTCCCGAAGGGAGGCTACGTCGAGAGTGGTGGTGGTCACGGGAAGAGGGGTTGGAAAATATAGGACCTATGAGACAAACAGGACCTATGGGTAGACAGCGCGTCAAGTGGGATGGTGACGCGGAGGGTCACTCTTTGACGTACTGGGGGAGCTGATTGTAGGTGACGGGGTGCCCGAGGCGGGCGGCTACCTGGTCGGCTTCGAGATCGGTCTTGAGGTCGCGGCCAAATACGCGCTGGTAGGCGCGGGAGACTTCCTCTGGGGTGAACTCGGCGAGGCGGGGATCATTGAGGAAGCGGCGGATGCTGCCGGCGTATGCGTTCCCGGTGATCTGGCCGTACCGCCAATGCTCGAGGGCCTGGGTGTAGCGGTTGTAGTAGGTATCGGCGTATTGCTCGAGGCTCTGGCCGGAGGCGGCGGCATCCGCTGAGAGACGCTCGGTGACGATGGCGCCATCGATACGAAGGGTATCACCGACGATGGACATGCCGATATTGCGGTAAGGGCTGTACCAATCCTTGAGGCAGAGGAAGGTGCTGGCTTTCTCCGGGGAGCTGAAGTCGGGGTCTTCATCCTGGCTGGCCTGCTCCAGCAAATGCTGGATGGGTTCCGGCTGGGGCGGCAGGGCGCGGAGGGAAGACTTGATGAAATCGGCGCGGGCGCGGCGCTGGGACTCGGAGAACGACGGATTCTCAGGCTGACTGATGTAATCCGAGGCGATCTCCCAGACGGCGCGCTGGATGGCGTCATCCGCCGGGGCCACGGCGCCGGGGGATGATGGAGCGCGGAGGAGGAACTCGGCGATCTGGCGCGGGAAGAGGGAGCTGAGGATCTGGTATTTGTCGGGCGCCTGTGAGCGGATGGTATCGAGCTTCTCGATCTGCTCATCGGTAAGATGCGTACCAAGCGGCTGGGTGGAATACTGGGTGTCCATCCGCAGATTGACGTCGCGGCCGGCGTCGGTGCGGAGTTGGAGATCAAGCGGGCCAGCCTGGCGAACGGCCTGGACTGCCGGAGGCAGGTCCTGCTGCGCGTTGGCGACGGCGGGAGAGCCTGTCGCGATAAGCACGGCTGCAACCGTCAAGGCGGGGTACGACGTGCCGGGAGTTTTCATCGCGGAGGGTTATAGCGGGTCCGGGGGGAAACCGAAATCAGATTTTTGGGCGTTTTTTTGTAGGGGAAGAGGCGTCAGCGGCAAGGCGATGAGGGAATGAGACTTATAGGACGGATGAGACGGAAAGGAGGATGTGAAATTGCTTTTCCCAACCCGATTTTGCCATGGAGGGATTTGGTGGGTTTTGAATTTTCGCGGTGGTTTGGACGGTTGTCGTGGACCGCGGGGGGCGCATTTGTTAACAGGAACCGCCATGCCTTATACCGACCTCATTCCGCCCACCGGCGACAAGATCACGATTTCCAGCGGTAAACTTCAAGTTCCTGATCATCCGGTGGTTCCGTTCATCCGTGGGGATGGAACGGGCCGGGATATCTGGGCGGCGAGTGTGCGGGTGTTCGACGCGGCGGTGGAGAAGGCTTACGGGGGGACGCGGAAGGTGAGCTGGTTTGAGGTATTTGCGGGAGAGGCGGCGAAGAACAAGTTCGACAACTGGCTGCCGGACGACACGGTCGAGGCGTTCAGGGAGTACCTGGTGGGAATCAAGGGGCCGCTGACGACCCCGGTGGGCGGGGGCATCCGCTCGCTGAATGTGGCGTTGCGGCAGATGCTGGACCTGTATGTCTGCCTGCGACCGGTACAGTATTTCACCGGCGTGCCATCGCCGGTAAAACGGCCAGAGAAGGTGGACATGGTGATTTTCCGTGAGAATACGGAGGACATCTACGCGGGGGTGGACTGGCAGGCGGGCTCGACGGAGGCGCGCAAGTTCCTGGAATGGCTGCAAGCGAATGTGCCGAAGGATTTCAAGAAGGTGCGATTCGGGGTGGAAGCTCCGGAGACCGTGGGTGTGGGCATCAAGCCGGTGAGCAAGCCAGGCACGCAGCGGCTCATGCGGGCGGCGGTCCAGTATGCGGTCGATCAAGGGCGCAAGTCGGTGACGATCGTGCACAAGGGGAACATCATGAAGTACACGGAGGGGGCGTTCAGGGACTGGGCGTATGAGCTGGCGAAGACGGAATTCGGGGCGGAGGAGATCGATGGCGGCCCATGGTGCAAGATTCCGGCGGGCAAGCCTGGCGCCGGGCTGATTATCAAGGATGCGATCGCGGACATCACACTGCAACAGGTTCTGACGCGGCCGGACGACTTTGACGTAATCGCCACACTGAACCTGAACGGGGATTACTTGTCGGACGCCCTGGCGGCGCAAGTGGGCGGCATTGGGATCGCGCCTGGCGGGAATATCAATTACGTTAGCGGGCATGCGATCTTTGAAGCGACGCACGGGACGGCGCCGAAGTATGCCGACCTGGACAAGGTGAACCCGGGCTCGGTGGTATTGTCCGGGGAGATGATGTTCCGCTACCTGGGCTGGAAGGAAGTGGCGGACCTGATCCTGAAGGGGCTGAACGGGGCGATCGGGAGCAAGCGGGTGACGTATGACTTTGCGCGGCTGATGGAAGGTGCGTCGGAGGTGCGCTGCTCGGAGTTTGGCGACAACATCATCGCCCACATGTAAAGTGACGGCATGAGCAAATGGCCCGCCGGCTGGA
>Ga0302275_10003645_pt1 | contig 15491 bp, 13 predicted proteins | sample III_Bog_N2_2_FD_200229 | JGI IMG/M metagenome (GOLD analysis project Ga0302275, IMG submission 200229) | Peat permafrost microbial communities from Stordalen Mire near Abisko, Sweden - III_Bog_N2_2 | ecosystem: Environmental > Terrestrial > Soil > Wetlands > Peat | place: Sweden: Abisko...
CTCGGCTGGCAGTCGCGACTGGGCGACTACGGCGGCGGGCAGCATGGCCAACAGGGCCGCTGACGCAAATACCTTCATCTGAAAATCTCCTGTTTCACCTGGCTTGGCCTTCACTTGGCTGTGCAGGGAGCGGGATCCCACTTCGATCCGTCCGGCTCCCATTTGAACTGTTCACTCGTGATAAACACTTCTGTCAGATACCGCGGATCTTCCACGACCGAGGTGAGGATCAGGAACGGCGTTCCCTCCACATCGACGCGGTCAAAGAATTCGGTCAGAATCGCGTCGCCGCTGTACGGTACGCCGTTCCTGCGCAGATAGCCCTGTCGCATGTGCGTCGTGATTACGCGAAGCGCTCCGCCTTTGCCGGGCGCAGGGCCATCGTAAGGCGGAAGGAAGCCGCGCGTTTGCGCCTGTTTCTGCCAGGTCGCGACGGAATCGCCTTGCCATGTTGGCGCGTCACCCTTCCAGCGCGGCCCGTCGAAATGGAAGAGCCGCGTCTGCTGGCCCGCGTCGGTTTCGAGCTTCAGTGTCTGCGGGTCCGCCCATGCGATGCGCACGCGCGTGGGCATTCGCATCAGACCCGCAGCTCCATAGGCTCTGCATTGCACACCCGCTGCTTCGTCTTTGGCGGGGTCCCATGCGCTGCCCGCTCTGCGGCCTTCGGGGTTCAACGGAACGCTGGTGAAATCGCCTTTGGGCGGCGTCATCATGCGCCAGCGCCAGTCCTCGTCGACTACGGAGACCCAGTTGCCGGTGATGTCGATCACGGCGGAGGCCTGCCCCGTGGCGGGCGCCTGTGCGAATGTTGCGGCGGCGGTTAACAGAGCGAGTACCAATCCGCGCATCGTCACTTCGCCTTCCCGCCGAGTTCGCGATACACAGCTTCGACGAACTTATCGGTGGTCCACGGGCCGCTGTCCGCGCCGTAGCCGCCGTCGTAATCGAAAGTAGGTCTGGCCTTCTTCACCTGATCGAGCGTTGCGCCTTTGGATACAAGGTCCTGAATGCGGTCGCGGATCACGCTGAGCATGTCGCGGTAATTGGTGAGGTCGGTGCGGTCGCAGACGCGGCCGTGTCCGGGGATGATGTAAGTGCCGCCTTCTTCATTGGCCTTTGGAATCGCAATGTCTTTGAGCACATGATTGATGGTTTTGAGGATGCCCGCGAGGCTGCCGCCGTTCTTCGCATCGATGACGGGGTAGTGGTCGGAGTCGAAGATATCGCCCATGCTGATGACGTCGGAGCGTCGGAAGAACACGATGGTGTCGCCATCGCTGTGCGCGGCGAGCGGGTGTTCGAGAATCAGCGGCTCGTCGTTGGCGTAGAGTTTCCAGTCGGGATCGTCGTAGGTGTCGCCGGGCCAGTCCGCTTCGGGAATGCCGGAGTTTTCGGCGGACATGCGTTCGAGGACGCGCAGGTGCGAGACTTTGGCGGCTTCGGGGCGGGTTTCGTTGGGCGAGGCGAACATGTAGAAGCCGCCTTTCGCGAGGGCTCCGTTGCCGCTCGTGTGATCGCGGTCGAAGGCGGTGCTGATGATGAGCGATATAGGCCTGGACGACACGGTGCGGATTGCGCGGCGCACTTCTTCGGTCATGGAAGCGGGACCGGAATCGACCAGCACGACGGCCTGATCGCCGGCCTGCATGGTTATGTTGGAGCCGGCACCGTAGATGAGATAGACGTTGCCCTGGACTTTGAGTGCGCCGACTTTTGGCTGCGCGGCCAGGATGCCGGTGAGAAGGAAAGACAGAACCCAGAAGCGCGCGGAAGCAGACGGAGTCCGGCGCGGGACACGGGCGGGTGAGGGAGCAAGTGGAGATCGGAGTTTCATCGCCGCCCCGTGTCCCGTGAACAGGCGGAACCGCCTATTCCACAAGCGTGTCATGGTTTCGCCGCCGGTTTTGGCGGGATGGGCATGGTCGCCATCTTCTTCCGATACTCCGGATACATGGTCTCCGCGCCGCCGCGCGAGGCATCCACCGGCATGCCATATTTCGTCGCGTACTCAGTCAGGAACGGATTGGTCCCCGGCAGGTGATGCGGCACCCATTCCTCCGGCTTATCAAGTTGTTTCGCCGGAACGCAGGCCTGCGGACTGGCGGCATAACCCGGGTTCAGAACCCAGTTCGACGTCCGCACCAGCGGCTCGGTCAGAAACACCGGATCCTTTACGATCGTGACCACAGTCAGATAATCGCCATGCCGCAGAAAGTATTCGGTCATGGTCGCCTTGTCGCTGCGCGGCAGCCCGTTGCGGCGCAGCCAGCCTTCTTTGAGATGCGTGGTCTCGACCTTCAGGGTGTCGGCAATCCACACGCCGGTCGAGAAGCCGCCCCACGTGTGCGGCGCATATTCATTGGGGTGCGGTCGGCCGTCCATGTAGATGGTGCGCTGCGTGTTCATCCACATCAGCGCCGCGTGCCATGCCGTGATCTGCTGGGTGAGTGGGTCGAGGTCCGACCAGATCCGCATGCTGCCGGGACCGCGCACCGCATAATCGGCCGGATGGGGCTCGCACTGATGCTCGCGCTCGACCCACTTTTCGGCGTCGAAGGCGTCGGCCTGAGCGCGTGCGCGGTCGTTGATGGGAAGGCCGGTAAAGTCGCCGAGGTCCGGCCCTTCCAGCCGTTCGCGACCGTCTTCGTGGAGTTTCTGCCCCCAGGCGCCGGAGAGATCCGTCTGCGCAGTGGCGAATACGCAGATGGCGAGCGCGGCTGCGACGACGAGGCAAAGCCGCCTGATCCCAGAATTCATCAAATAGACTCTATTAGACAATTTGCCGATCCGCAAGCTCCTAAAGTCCGGGTCGGCGAATTTTGAAACGTGCGGACAGCGGCGCGCATGGTTCAATGGGAATCGCCTTATGAAGATCTATTTTCCCATCGCTATTGCGCTTACTTTATGCACCCTGCACGCGCAGATTCCGGCTTCGCACATCGCGGAAGCCAAACAACGATATGCCACCATTCGGGACAACCTCCAGAAAGCTGCCGAGGCGATGCCTGAGGAAAACTACGCTTTCAAACCGACGCCGGAGATCCGGTCGTTCGGCGAGTTGATCGCGCATGTGGCCGACGCCCAGATGGCCATCTGCGGCGGCGCAGCAGGGCAGCCAAAGAAAGGGACCGCAGCCGGAAAAACCGCCAAGGCGGATCTGCTTGCGGCGTTGAAAGAATCCTCCGCCGGTTGCGACGCCATCATCGACGGAACTACCGAAGCGAACGCGGCCACGCCGGTAAACATGGGTGGGCCGAAGGCTTCGCGACTGGGAATGCTCGAGTACAACACCGTGCACGATTCCGAGGAATATGGTTATCTGGCCGTCTATCTGCGCCTCAAGGGAATTGTCCCGCCGACCTCCGCGGGTCGCGGCCGTTAGGCGCGGCGCGCTTCGGATCTGCCTGTGTGCGCTGGCGGGGATTCTGCCGGCGCAGCAGGCGCGCAGCCCCGGCCCTCCTGTGCGCGGCGAATGGGGCGACCGGGGGGATGGCACTTACGCCAACCCGGTGATGCCGGGCGACTTCAGCGACCTGGACGCCATCCGGGTGGGCGCAGATTATTACGCCATCACCTCGACGTTCCAGTATTCGCCCGGCGTGGCCGTGCTGCACTCGCGGGATCTGGTGAACTGGCGGATCGCGGGGCACGTCGTGATGGATTTGACGGAGATCGGACCCGAGCTGAAGTGGGATCGCATGAACCGTTCGGGCCGCGGGATCTGGGCGGGGTCGATCCGCTACCGCGACGGCAAATTCCGTGTGTACTTTGCGACGCCGGATGAGGGCGTTTTCACGAGTTCCGCGACGAATCCGGCAGGTCCGTGGGAGCCGTTGAAAGCCGTGTGGCGTGTGACGGGCTGGGACGATCCATGTCCGTTCCGGGACGACGATGGCCAGAATTACCTGGTGCTGACGAACTTCAAAGCGGACCCCGCGAACGGCAAGACTTACAATATCCACCTGTTCCGGATGGATGCGGGCGGGGAGCGTCTGCTGCCGGAATCCGACCGAATTATCCATCAGTCGCGCGGCAGTGAGGCGAACAAGCTGTATAAAATCGGTGGGCTTTACTACCACTACTTCAGCGAGGTGCATGCGGAAGGCCGGGTGCCCATGATTGAGCGCGCGCGGAGCCTGGACGGTCCCTGGGAAATCCGGCAGCTGATGCACGTGAACAAGGCCGTGGACAAGGAGCCGAATCAGGGCGGCCTCATTCAGATTCCGTCCGGCACCTGGTACTTCGTGACTCACCAGGGGACGGGCGATTGGGAAGGTCGTGCGGGCGTACTGCTGCCGGTCACGTGGAACGATGGCTGGCCAGTCATCGGGGAGCCAGGAACGGACGGAATCGGCAATATGGTCTGGCGGGGGGCGAAGCCGGTTGCGGGTTTCCCGCGTGCGCAGCTCTGGGCCGGCGACGATTTTCGCGCCCCGCGGCTGCGTCCGGAATGGGAATGGAATTATCAGCCGCGGGATGAAATGTGGTCGTTGCGGGAACGGTCCGGGCATTTGCGGCTGCGCGCCTTTCCACCGCTTCGGTCGGCCGATTTCCTGAGTGTGGGCAACGTTCTTTCGCAGCGCGCGATGCGGACGCAACACAATCGGGTGACGGTGCGGCTCGACTTGCGGGGCGTAGCGGAGGGACAGGAGGCGGGTCTGGCGCATTATTCGCGCACTTATTGCACGGTCGGCGTTGCCTGCGCGCGTGGCGGGACGAAGCTGGTCATGAATCTTAATGGCGTCCGTTCCGACGGGCCGGATATTGTCGGACGGCTGGTCTGGCTGCGGTCAACGTGGGATTTCGACGGCGTGAGCCAGTTCGCGTACAGTCTCGACGGGAAGGTTTTCCACGAGGTGGGTTTGCCGTACCGGCTGGCGTGGGGCGCGTATCGCGGAGATCGCGTCGGCCTGTTCACTTTCAACGATTCCGGCGTGAAGGGCTATGTGGACATGGACGGATTCGATTACCAGTGCGATAAATAGAAGATGATCGCCCGACTCCTGGTTTTCGGCCTGTTCACAGCGACCCTGCTTCCCGCACAGAACACCCTTACTGCGACCGCCGCTCAGCGTTATTTCAACGGCATCCGCCGGAACCTCGAGGCGAGCGCCGACGCGATGCCGGCGGAGAACTATAACTTCCGGCTGACCCCGGCACAGATGACGTTCGGCGAATGGATGCTGCATTCCGCCCAGCGCAATTATGCCGACTGTTCGGCGCTTAAGGGGGAACCCGCACCGCAGACCGAGGCGCAGCTCGCCGTCTTGAAAGACAAGGCCGCGATCGGCCAAGTCGTGAAGGACTCGTTCGCTTATTGCGCAGCCGTGCTGGAGAAGCTGGACGATGCGAAAGTACTGGCATCGCCGCAGTCCACCTACTCGTTCCTGCATATCATCGTGCACAACAACGAGATCTACGGTAACGTCGTCGGTTATATGCGGGCGAGCGGTATAGTGCCGCCTTCGACGGCGGGGCGCGGCCGCGCCGGGCGCTGATTCGCGCTTATTCTTTCTGGAAGCTGTTCAGCAGGGCATCGAATTTGACGGCGTTGGCGGCTACCGTTTTGGCCGGACCGGTGTACTTGATGAATATGTTGCCGCCCGGTCCTTCGACTATTGCGGCAAGCATCCGGTAGTCGGCCCGGGGCGGCTGCGCGGTCATCGCCATTCCGCCGGTGGCGACGTATGTTCCGGTTGCGTCCATCGTGGTAACGTTCAGACCATGGATGGTTTTCTTAGCGGTTTTCGAGGGCGCAGGTTTGCCGCTTACGGTGAACTGTCCGCTCCAGCGCGCGAGATTGGCTTCCACGGAACCGCCCTGTCCCTGGCCGAAGAAATAAACCACGCACTCGGAGTCGCCGATTGCGTAAGTCGCGGCGCGCATCTGCGTCGAACCCTGCGATGTCCATCCCGCCGGGGCCGTCCACTTCAGTCCCGCGGCCGATTCGGCGAGCAGCGCCAGCGCGGCGCAAAACAGTAAGAGTCCGGTTCGCATGATATCCAGTCTATCGGAACACGAAAAATGGATGCGTCTGGCGCTGGACCTTGCGCGCGAGGCTGAAGACAGCGGCGAAGTTCCAGTAGGCTGCGTGCTGGTTGCGGGCCGTGAACTGGTCGGACAGGCGCGCAATTCGCCGATCGGACTGCTGGACCCGACCGCACACGCTGAGATGCTGGCGCTGAGACAGGGAGCGATCGCTCTGGGCAATTACCGGCTTTCCGATGCCACGCTCTACTGCACTCTCGAACCCTGCCCCATGTGTGCGGGCGCGCTGGTGGCGGCGCGGGTTTCGACCCTCGTGTTCGGCGCGCGTGACCTGCGATTCGGCGGTGTGCGCAGCAAGTTCCAGATCGCCGATTCGCCTCTGCTGAATCATCGCGTCGAGATCGTGGAAGGCGTACTCGGGGCCGAATCGACGGCTATCCTGCAGCGTTTTTTCAAAGAACGGCGCCCCGCGTCCGTGCCGACGCTCCCTTAGCGCTGTACACGCCGCTATCGGCCCGTGCGAGCAACTCATCGCCCGTTTCTTTGCCGTTCCATTGCGCCACTCCGATAGCGGCGTTCAGTTGCACCTTGACGGTCTCGGTGCCGGTGTTGATCTTGTATTCCCCGAGCGCCCACTTGCGGATGCGGTCCGAGCGCTCGTGGGCATCTTTCAGACTGCATGCCACAAGCACGACGAATTCGTCGCCGCCCCAACGACCCACCATGTCGGTTCCCGAGAACTGCGAGGTCAACTCTCCGGCAAACTGCTTCAGCAGATCGTCCCCCGCCAGATGCCCGTAGCGGTCGTTAACTCCTTTGAAATCGTTCATGTCGATCATCAGAAGACTGAAAATGGTACGGCCTTCGATGCGGGCCTGCAGTTGGTTCTGGAAGCCGCGGCGGTTGGCAAGGCCGGTCAGCGGATCGAGCAGGGAAATGCGTTCCGTTTCGCGCAGCTTATCCCGGTAGTGGTCAACCTCTTTCGTGAGTTGGTGCAGGGAGGCCTTGCTGTCTTCCGCCATCTGCTCGACGCAGGTCTTCAACGCCGATGCACTCTCCATGATCGAGCGGCGGATAGTCGCCAGATCATTCAACGTCGCTATCGAGCGGAGCTTGCCCGAAAGCTCGCCGATCTGGTTGGAATACTTCTCATCGCGCCGACTGACCGAGTCGGCCGCGAGCGCAACGGCGCCGACAATCTCCTTCATCTCGCGCTCATTGTCCTCGTGCAGGCGCACCGCGAGGTCGGCCCATATTGAGAGTTCGGCTTCGGTCTGGCGCGTAGCCTGCACCAAGACGTCCGGTTTGACAGGCTTCCGGAGCCCGCTCTGGATCTCGCTCAGCTTCCGGCTGAGGTTCTGACCCAGCGGCGGGACCGCGCGCTGTCCGCATTGCGCTATGGCGGCGAGCGACGAGCGAAATGCAGCCAGCCCGGATTCGTCAACCGAATCCCGGTATTCATCAATGTGCTTTCTTAAAGAGATCATCCCCACAAGTCTTATCGGCAGAATCGTGGGGATTGTTTAGGTTGAGCGCCGCTATTGTTTGCTGAGGCGCTTGGTGTATTCGCGATAGGCCTCGGCATATCCCGGAGGCGCTTTGGCCGGAGTCGCGCTGCGCACGCTGCCATCGTTGGCGTCCAGCTTGCGCCGCAGGAGCAGTTCGACCTCATCGATGGCGTTGGCCAACTGGCTGTTGATGACTTCGTTCAGCTGGCCATTGGTCGCCCACCGCTTGGGGTCAAGCTGCTGGGCCTGCTGCACGAGCTGCTGATACTCCTTCGAGAGGTCCTTATCGTCGCCCAGACCGTTGCGCAGACGGCCGAGGTCGCGCATGAGGTCGCTGTAGGCCGCTTCGGACTGAGCGGGAGTCGGGGTGACCGGACCGCGCGCCAGGTCGCCGGCGTATGGCTGGTCGATACGGCGGGAATCTCCCTGCGCGCCCGTGCCATTGAGCTGGCCGCCGCCGTAGGGTCCGATGCCGGTGTTCTGGCCTCCCACACGGCCGCCCGCAGCGTTATTGATACCGTTGCCGCCACCCATCTGACCTCCGCCCTGGGGGGAGTTGCCCGCCTGCTGGCCGCCGCCTTGCTGCCCACCCTGGCCCTGTTGTCCCCCTTGGCCCTGCTGTCCGCTTTGCCCCTGCTGGCCACCCTGTTGCTGGCCACCCTGCTGACCGTTGCGGGCCTGCTGCTGCCCTCCCTGACCTTGTTGCCCGGGCTGTTGACCGGCCTGCTGGCCCTGACCCGGCTGCTGGCCCTGACGGCCCTGATTCCCCTGCGCACCGCCGTTGCGTGCATCGCGCGCCGCCTGTGCGGCACGCGTCAGCTGTTCAATCTCCCGGCGCACCTGCTCGGCCCGGTCCAGAGCCTGCTGCGTGGCGACCTTCGTGCGGTCGTCGCCCTGTCCCTGACCTGACGCGGCCGACGCTTCGAGCTGCTTCATTTCGTCCTTCAGCTCATTCAGCGACCGTGTCACCGGCGCCTCACGCATCACCGCATACTGGCCCATGCCCTGCCGCAGCGCCTGCTCGGTGAAATCCATGCGGTTGCCGATCTCATCCTGCTGGCTCTTGCCCATGGCATCGCGCAGCTTCTTCGAGGCGTCCGGCTGCGAATTCGCCATATCGCGGGACGCCTGCTGCATTTCCTTCTGCAGCTGATCGTAAGCAGAGTGCATCTGCTTCTTTTCATCGGCCATGCGCTGCGCCTGCTGCTGATTGTCCTGACCCTGGCCGAAGTTCTGCCGCAAGCGCTGCTCGTAATCCTGCTGCTGATCGGCAAGCTTTTCCGCCTTATTGGCGATATCGGCCATTTCCGATCCGGTCTGCTGATTGCGCATCGCCTGGATGCTCTGCTGCGCCTGTTTGAGCCGGTCGGCCGCGCGCTGAGCTTCCGTCTGTCCGGCCGCGCCGCTTTGCTGGCCCTGCTGACCGGGCTGGCGCGCGGAGGCGGAACTGCTCATATCGCGCGTCGCCTGTTCCAGATCGCGAATGGCGTTATCGAGTTGCTGCTGCTGACCGCGGCTCAGCGCATTATTACGCGCCAGGCTCGGCTGTTGCTGCTGCTGTTGACCCTGTTGCTGCTGACCGCGTTGCTGCTGGCCGCTCTGAGAGGATTGCTGTCCGGACTGTTGACCCGACTGGCCCGATTGCTGCCCCTGCTGCCCCGACTGTCCGGATTGCTGTCCGCTCTGAGCCGATTGCTGGCCCTGCTGCTGGCCTTGCTGCCCCTGCTGACCCGACTGGCTCTGCTCGCCCTTCTGCATCTGCTCCATGTCGCGTTTCAACTGCTCCGCTTCACGGCGCAGCATTTCCTGCTGCCAGCGCTGCTGCGCCAGTTGCTGGGGATTGTTTTGCTGCTGCTGGGCGAGTTCCTGCTGACGCCGTGCGAGGTCGGCCAGCTTCTTCATCGCGTCGTCGATTTTCTGCTGTTGCTGCTCGGCCTGCGATCCGCCACCGCCACCGTTGTTTTCGTACTGATTCTTGTCCTTATCGAGTTCGAGGTCGAAGAGGTTGGCAAGATCGCGGCCCGCGCCGCCACCGCCTCCGCCGCCCCCACCGCCGCCGCGGCTGATCTGAATCTGAATATCGCGGAAGGTCGATTCGGCGCGCAGCAGGTGCTGCAATGCCTGCTGTTCCGGTGTGAGCGCGTCCTGGAATGCCAGGCTCTTGAGCTTGTCCGATGCCGGCGCCATGGCCGCCACCGCGGCTTCCATTTCCTTCACGAACTGCTGGAAGGCCGCGCCGTTGGCGTCGAGTTGACGAGCCTTGGTGCGGTTCGCCATCGAAGTCGCCTGCTCGCGCAGTTTTGACTGAACTTCGGCCAGATACTTGCCGTTTTCCGCAGCCGATGCCTTTGCCTTCGCATCGCCTTTCAGTTGATTGAACGTTGCCGCGATGATCTCTTTTTCGCGTTCCGAGATCTGCTGTTCCTGGTCCATCTGCTGGCCGCCGCCCCCGCCGCCGCCCGCCTGCTGCGACTGCGTGTAGTTGAATTCAAAGGGCACGGCCTGAATGAAGAACATATCCGTCTTCGTGGAGTTCTTGCCGTCTTTCGCGGTGGCGTAGATGCTCACGATATCGCCGGGAACCAGCTTGAAATCCTCCATCGAGAGCATGGTCGCACCGACGATTTTCTTCGCGCCTTTTTCCTTCAGCAGGTTGACTGTTTTCTCAGCCGCGCCGTTGACGGAATAGTGGAGGTCGAGTTCCTGCAGCGGATATTCGTCTTCGCTTTCGACTCTCACATCGACTTCTTCAATGGGGCTGACTTTAGCATCGCGGCCGGGCTTCGTGATGCGCACCGTGGGCGCGGAAACCTTGCGGGCTTCGATGAAGTAATCGTCGGTCAGACGAACCATCTCGCCGTGATCCATCACGCCGAGGTGATAGGTGCCGTCCTTTTCGATGGTCACGCTGGCGGTGGTTTTATTGCCTTCCGTGGCCGGGAGATCAATCGGTTTGCCGTCGTCGAACAGAATCTGCGCTCCGGAGAGTGCCCGGTCGGTCTGGATTTCGAGTTTGGCAACTGTGCCTTCGACGGCGCGAAGGTCGCCGCCGGGATCTTCCGTTTCGGACTTCATGCCCGTCCACGACGGATAGCTGTAAGTGACGCGGACGTTCTTGACGGTGGGCAGATCCACCACGTGGATCTTGTAGGTGGACGACTTAATACCGCCCGCATCGACGTAATAATCCAGATCTTCGGGAACTCCGACCAGCGGGAAGGCGAAACCGGAGCCGCCGTTCTGCGGCTGCATCGGGCCTTCTTCCCACTTCGAGGCGCTCGCGTAACGCACGAACACGCTCGCCTTGGAGACCGTGAAGCCATTGAGCTGCGCCGATACGACCTGGTCGGCCTTGCGGCGGATCGTCTTCGAACCGGGTTGAACGTCGATGCTGTAGAGCGGCTTCGCGGAGTTCTTGGGATAGCTGCCCCACAGGAGCGCGGTGCCGTTGCCGAGGATGCCAGGCCCCCAGACCATCAGCCAGATGAGAACGGACGCGGATGCAGCGGCAAGAGATGCGAAGCGAATGATGCGGCCGTTGTCGACGACCTGTTCCGGTTCGGCGTCGCGTGCTATGCGCAGGGCGTCGGCGGCGAGCAGCGGAAGAAACGGATCGGAGGCGTTGTCGCGCGTTTTTTCGGTAAACGTCAGCAGGCGCTGGTCGAAGCCGGGGTGCTTGTGTTCGCCTTCCTGCGCGGCGCGCCGGCGGTTCATCCGCATGAGCGGCACAATCAGCGCGATTGCGATGGCCGCGCCGATCCCCAGAAACAGCACAAACCGGCCGACGAGCAGGCTCGAAGGAGTGAAAGCCGCCCATATCAGGACCGCCACAATTGCCAGCGTCAGAACCAGAGCCGCGCCCGCGATTGCCGCGGCACCCCGCGTCCAGGTAACCACCCGGAGGCGACGCTCCAAACGATCCAGATACTGTCCAAGACCTTCTAAAGGATTCATGCAGCCTCCTTACCGGCCCCGGCTGTCAAATGCCGGTTGCCCAAAACCGATTCCGCGACGGCCAGCACCGCAAGCAGCGCCAGCACCCACCACCAGAGTTCCGCGTTATCGTCACGCTTGTTCTGGCTCGACATTGAGCCCGCCTCCGTTTTGGAGGCTACTCCTGTATTTTTCCACAGTGCCAGGGTTTCCGCGGGCAGAACGGCAAAATCCGATTCGCGCCGGTCCGGGTTGACAGCGGCCAGTTCTTCACGGCCATTGTCGCGGCGGATGTCGAAGAAGCCCTCCGACGGGAACTGGAACGTAATCGCTTTCGCCGATTCAGAAAGCGTAAGCAGTCGCTTGTCGCCCGGCCCGATGATCGTCACTGGCACGTTCTTCTCTTTCACCGTGCGCAGGTCAACGAACGAGCCGACCTTATATGTGCCGCGCGCAGAACCAACGCCGCCCATTTCATGCGTCGTCTGTTCGAGGAACGGCAGCCAGACCGGTTGCAACGGCAGATTATTAGCGACGTTGTCGAAGGCGGACGCGAAGATGAGCACATGGCCTTCGCCGACCTTGCGGTCGACCATCAGCGGAAGACCGTTGGCCAGCCGTGCCGCGATGCGCGTGTCGGGGGAATCGGGGGGCGCCTGGATCGTCGCGTATTGAAATATTTCCACGCTGTCCCAGTTTTGCGCCTTGCCGAACGACGGGTAAGAGTTGTCGATCTGAGCGACCGTCTGAACCGCTTCGGTCTCCCGCGCAATGGTATGCAGCGCCGTGATGAGAACATCGGCCACCGGCACCTTCCGGCCGGGTACGGCGTTGCGGCCAAGAGAAACCAGCATCGAGCCACCTGCCTTCACGTAAGCTTCCAGATTCTCTTCGAGTCGGGCGGGAATTGGTCCGGGATCGGACAGAATCACGAAAGCGTATTTCTGTACATTGGCATTGGTGGACTGCACGGTGGTCTGCGAATCCAGCGTGAACGCGGCATCGGTTGAGGATTCAAGCGCCGTCCTCAGGTAAAGCGGGCTGGCCGTATCGTTATCGCCGTGCACCAGCAACGCGGGTTTGGGATCGGCACGCTCCACCGAGAAATACCAGTGATCGTCCTGCGGGAATTTGTCCGCGCCATCGATACGGACTTCGCATTTCGTCAGGCCGTAGGGGACGTCGAGCGTGAGGAATTCAACGGTGGCGCGCCCGGCCGCCGGGACTTTCACTTCCTTGGTTTCAATCGCCTTGCCGTTGGCGACCAGCGTGACTTTGCGCGTGGCTTCGTCGGTGTTATAGCCCGCGATGGTGGCAACCGTGCGGACCTTTTTCGTGTCGAAAACGCGGCGCGGCGCATCGACACTTTCGACGGTCCAGTTGGGAATCGTTTTGTCGGCAACGGAATGCACGACAAGTTTGGTGCCGTCGTCGAGCCGCGCATCGGAGAACGCGGCGGGCCAGGAGGAGGCCTGATTGTCGGTGAAGATGTGGGCTTCGATGTCGGATTTCAGGCTTTCCGATGTGGACCGCAGCACGCGCGAGATTTCGGCGTAGGAACTGGTGTCGTCGCCCGGTTCGAGACTGGCGAGCGCACCGAGCAGCACCTGCTTATCCTGCGTCATGTCGGTCAGGAGCTTGCCGGGTCCGCCGAAGGTGACGATCTGGCCGCGATCCTCTTCGCGCATCTTCTTAATCCCGGAGGAGGCTTCGTCTTTGGCGCGCGTAAAGCGGTCGTCCTGCCGCATACTGAACGAGTTGTCGATCGCAAACACCATGGTGCGGCCGCCGTTGGCTTTGGCGATTGTGGTCGAGTGAATGTAGGGCCGAGCAAAGGCCAGTACCAGAAGCGCGATGAAGGCGCAGCGCAGTGCGAACAGCAGCAGATACTTCAGGCGCCGGTGCTTGATCGAGCTCTGCGTGCGCCGCTCGAAGAACATCAGCGAGCTGAACTTTATCGGAGTCTGGCGGTACTGACGCAGGAGATGGACGTAGACCGGCAGTCCGATCGCGACCGCTCCGGCGAGGAACCATGGTGCGAGGAAACCCAATTACCTTCTCCTCTGGCGGATTGACAGATAGTTGCGAAGCGCGGGGTCGAGAGGCTTCGAAGTATCCATGAAAACGTATTCAAGACCCGCCGACGCGGCTTTGTCCGACAGGTGCGCCATATGATCTTTGATTTTCGTCCGATATTCGTTCCGGGCGTATTCAGGCGAAACTTCCATGGCGGTTTCGTCTTCGGCGTCGAGCAGCAGAACGGGGTCTTTAAACTTAGGCGCGATCTCGTTGGGATCGAGCAAATGGAAGAGAACGACTTCGTTGCCGTGATAGCGCAGCGGTTCAATTACTTTCGTGATGGTGTCGGGGTTCTCGTAGAAGTCGGAGAGCACGACGACGATGCCGCGGCGGTGCAGGAACTGCTGAAAGTGGAAGAAGGGTTTGGCGAAGTCGGTGCGCGTGCCGCCTTCGGCATGTTCGATGGCGTGGAGGAGGCGCATCAACTGGCCCTGGCGGGTGGAGGGCGGGACGTAGTTTTTAATCTCGTCGTCGAAGACGATGAGGCCGGTGGCGTCGCGCTGCTGCGAGGCGAGGTAGGTGAGGGAGGCCGCGATGTAGCGGGCGTAGTCTAGCTTGGTAATTTTGCCCGACGTGTAGGACATTGAGGCGCTGGTGTCGAGGAGGATCAGTAGTTGGGAGTTGGTTTCGCCTTTGAAGCGCTTGAGGTAGATGCGCTCGGTGCGGGCGAAGACGTTCCAGTCGACATGGCGGAGATCGTCGCCTTCGACGTACTGGCGGTATTCGGCGAATTCCTGAGAAAAGCCGAAAGTAGGGGAGCGGTGCAGGCCGGCCACGAAGCCATCGACCACGGTCTTGGCGACGAGGTCGAGCGAGGAGATGGAGGCGAGGACGGCGGGGTCGAGGAAGCGCTGCATCATGCGGAAACCGCCTGAGAATTTCCCCTATTGGACGCACTACTGTGGGGTAGGCGCTTGCGCCTGCCCAAATGCTCATCCACTGGAGACGACTCCCGCATATTCACAACGAAGGCCACCCGATCTTTGTGACGTGGCGATTGCGCGGTTCTGTTCCGGTCTGCAAAAGAGACGCTGTTCTGAAGTCGGATCCGCGTCCCGGACATAGGTTCGTAGCCGAGGATCGGGACCTCGACAGGGCAACCACCGGACCGCGCTGGCTGGGCGACGTGCGTATCGCCCTGATCATGGCCGAAGCGATTCATGCCGGAGCGACCGACCGCCGTTATTACGAACTTCACGCATGGGTGATCATGCCCAACCATGTGCACCTGCTGATCACGCCTCGCGTGCCCTTGCCCTCGGTCACGCGTTGGCTCAAGGCTTCCACCGCGCACAAAGCCAATCGGATTCTCGGTCTTACCGGTCAGCCTTCTTGGCGCGCGGAGTCCTTCGACCGATGGATTCGCGATACTGCTGAGTTCAACAGGATCACGCGCTGCATTGAACACAACCCTGTGTCGGCCGGGTTTACGGACAGCGTCGAGCGTTGGCGTTGGTCGAGTGGATATAGGGCAGGCGCAAGCGCCTACCCCACATAGCGCAAACATCTTATTCTCTGGGGGCTGGCTTCAGCTGCAGGATCTGCCGCAGAACGTCGTCGGACGTCAGACGGTCGGACTCCGCATGGAAGTTCAGCAGAATTCTGTGCCGCAGAATCGGGACATACAACTCGCGCACGTCCTCGAAGCTCACGTGATACCGCCCCTTCATCAGCGCCCGCGCCTTCGCGCCCAGCACCAGGAACTGCGCCGCGCGCACGCTGCCTCCATAGTTGACGTACTTCTTCACCACGTCCGGTGCCGACGGGTCCTTCGCACGCGTCGCGCGCACCAGTTCGATCGCGTACTTCGCGACCGTCTCGGCAATCGGCGTCATGCGCACCAGCTGCTGGAAGTCGAGCAACTCTTCCGCTGTCGTGATGGGGTCCGCTTTCGGAATGTGCGTCGTCGTCGTCAGATCGACAACCTTGAGTTCCTGTTCCGCCGTCAGGTAGTCCAGCAGGATGTTGAACAGGAAGCGGTCG
>Ga0302275_10003651_pt1 | contig 15481 bp, 11 predicted proteins | sample III_Bog_N2_2_FD_200229 | JGI IMG/M metagenome (GOLD analysis project Ga0302275, IMG submission 200229) | Peat permafrost microbial communities from Stordalen Mire near Abisko, Sweden - III_Bog_N2_2 | ecosystem: Environmental > Terrestrial > Soil > Wetlands > Peat | place: Sweden: Abisko...
GCGCATCGCCGTGAACTCGATGTACAACACCCGCTACAGCGATCCGGTCTATTACCAGGTGGCGGAACGCTTCACCGCCTTCGCCCGGGAACACGGCCTAAACCCCGCGAGCCTGGCCGTGCGCTGGGTGGCTTCGCATCCCGGCGTCACCGCGCCCATCATCGGCGCGCGCAACCTGGAGCAGCTTGCGCCCTCGCTCGCCTCGGTGGACCTGGAGCTCGCCCCGGAGACGCTTGAAGCCGTAACGCGCCTGAGCGTCCAGCCGGCGACGGCCACGGACAGGCTCGAAGAAGTGATCGATCCCAAGTACCGGTCGCGCAACCGGTAGACGAAAAGCCCGGCACGCCGCGCCGGGCGTCATTTCCGTCCCGGCCGGCGGGTGGGCGCGCCGGCGGCCGGGACGTGGTTTTGCCGCCCGCAACGTTGTCCCCGCAAGCCGCGGGTTCGACCCGGCGCGGGGCCGCGTCGTCCGGCCGCGGCCCGCAAACCGGCGCCGGATTGACGCAAGCGGACCATGCCGGTAACGTCGGCCCGGGGAAAACATTATGCTGCACCAGGAGCGGCCATGCCGGATTCCGAAAAGACCGAGAGGCAGACCAAGCCGGATGTAAATACCGCCCAAGGCCGTGGTGACGAAGCCGCCGCGCGTTCCATTTCCGGCGCGCATCCGCGCCATGCGCCGTCGCCGACTTCGTTGCGCTCCTGGATTTACGCCCTTCTTCATTTATCGCGGCGTTCGATTGTTGCGCTGGTCATCGTCTTCGGACTGGGCGTCGTCGCTTCATGGTACGCATCCCGTGCCATCGAGAGCAGCCGCGAAGCGCGACTCATCGAGAGAGAACAGCTCGAGGCGGATAGAAACGCCGATGCCGTCAGTTCCATGATCGAGCAAAGCCTGTCCCATATTCAAAATATTTCGATCATCATCGCCAAAGAACCCAAGACCGAGGAGTTGCTGTCGCGTTTCGGCCCCAAGGCCGCGCCTTCGCCGCTGTCCTACGAGGAACGGCGCGGGATATGGATGGCCGATCCGGAATTTCGCGCCTTCGGTGAACACCTTTCCCGGATCGTGGACATCACCGAGATAGGCATTGACGAGTGCTGGCTGATGAACGCCGCCGGGGACACCATCGCCGCGGGCGTCTCGGGCGCGGAAAAGAACGTCACCGGGGCGAACTACGCCGGGCGCGAAGACTTCAAGGCCGCGCGGCGCGGTTTCGACAGCCACCAGTTCGCCGTCGACAACGTCACCGGCGATCCGGGACTTTTCTTCGTTTCCCCGGTGGTCAGGGACAAAGAGTTTCTCGGGGCCGTCGGAGTCAGGACGAATCTGAAAAGTCTGGGCGTGCTCCTGAAGACGAACGTTTTTCTCACGGACGAAAACGGCGTGGTCATTCTCTCGTCCAATCCCGATCTGCTGATGTGCGCGATGGCGGACGCCAAAGTCTTTCAATTGTCCGAACAGGACCGCGAGCGGCGTTACAAACGCACGCAATTCGAAACCCTGAGCATGACGGCGCTTCCCGATGAGGACGGAAGTCCGCAATACTGGCAGGGCCTGCCCTATCCCAGCCTCTTTTCCGTTCGCCACAATCTGGACAATTCCCTGAGCACCTACAGTTATCGCTATCTCGGCGAGCTCGGCGACATCAAGCGCGACCGTTCGCTGATGTTCTCCTGGCTGAGCCTGGTCGTATTCCTGTCGACGGTGTGCCTGACCGGCGGCGTCGTCTTTGTCAAAAACGACTGGGGGCACCGCAACACCTTGCTTGGGATTTATGAAAAACTCGACCGGCTGGCCAAAACGGACGCCTTGACCGGTTGCGACAACCGCCGGCATTTCCTGGAGGCCCTGGCCCAGGAAATCCAGCGCACCACCCGGTACGGCAATCCCTTTTGCATATTGAACTTGGACATCGATCATTTCAGGCAGATGGTCGACCGCTACGGCAATCAAAAAAGCGACCAAATTTTGCGGCATTTCGTGGCCGTGGTCAAAGAGATCCTGCGCCCCACCGATTTCCTCGGCCGCATGGGCGTCCAGGAATTCAGCGTCCTGTTGACGCAAGCGGACGCGGACGCGGCCTCCATCGTGGCCGAACGCATCCGCTCCACCATCGAGGCCATCCCGGCCTTGATCGACCAGACGGTTATCCACTTCACCGTCAGCGTCGGCATCGCCCCCTGGGAGGCCGTGACCGACAAGACCGAGGGAGACATCCTGCTGCGAGCCGACACGGCGGTGTACGAAGCGAAAAAAGCCGGACGCAACACCGTCATCATGGAGAAATCCTCGTAAGAGCGTTTCGCCTCGTCCCGGCCCTTTCTCCCGCGCTTTTCCCGGCCGAGGCCCGGGCGCGACGGCGCCGGCCGCCGCCTTTCTCCGCCCGTTGCCGCTTTGTACGCCCTTTCCGATTCCCGCCTCACGCGCCCCGACCTGCCCGCGCTCGCCGCGAGCCCGGAATTCTTTCGTAATCCGCCTCATTTCACCGTTTCTTCACACGATCATCGCCAATGCGTCACCAACCCGCGGAGCGCGCGGGATAATGATTGCCCAGCGAACGGGCCGCCAGGCCCAAACCGGAACCGCCGTCAAACCGGCGCAACACGGAGCCCGCCATGGACGCACAAATACAATCCCGCGCCTCGCTTCGTCTGGAGACGGCCGGCGTTCCGTCTCTCAAACGCACCATGGTCCGCGCCGTGGCCGCCCCCCTGGAACGCCTCTTGTCCCTGGACAAGATCGACAACCTCTACAAATCCCTGCCGCGAGGCGGCAATCTTCCGGAATTCCTGGCCGCGACCATCCGGGCCATCGGCCCGCGCTACGAAATAAGCCCCCAGGCTCTGGAGCGCATCCCGAAAGAGGGTCCGCTGGTGGTCGTCTGCAACCACCCCTTCGGCGGCCTGGAAGGCATCATCCTGGCGGAAATCCTCCTGCGCGTACGGCCGGACGTGAAGATCATGGCCAATTCCATTCTGCGGCGCATCCGTGAACTCGCGGACCTGTTCATCTTCGTCGACCCCTTCGCCGGTCCCGGGGCGCCGATGCGCAATATCGCGCCGCTTCGCCAGTCCCTGCGCTGGCTTTCGGCCGGCGGCGCCCTGGGCGTTTTCCCGGCGGGGGAAGTGGCCAGCTTGAAGCTCAGCCAAGGCAAGGTGGCCGAACCGCTCTGGAATCCGAACATCGCCCGGCTCATCGAACGATCCGGGGCGACGGTCCTGCCGATCTGCTTCGAGGGCGCCAACGGCCCCTTGTTCCAGGCCGCCGGGCTCATCCATTCCAGCCTGCGCACCGCGCTTTTGCCCCGCGAAATCATGAACAAGCGCAGCAAGCCCGTGGGCGTACGCATCGGCGCCCCGCTCGAAGCGGGGCGCATCCAGCGCTTCGGCGATTCCCGGGAGGTCATGCGCCACCTGCGGCTGCGCACCCTGATCCTGGGCGCCGGCGACGACCGCCCGAAAAAACCGAAACTTTTCCCCATGCAGCCGCCTCCCCGCAACGAAGCCCTGGTCGGAGCCGTGCATCCGGACATCCTGGCCGGCGAGATCGCCGGACTGCCGCAGCAGCAGTTCCTGATCGCCTCGGGCGCGTTCGACGCGGTCATCGCCACGGCCGCCCAGATACCGCTCGGCCTGCGCGAGATCGGCCGCCTGCGGGAATTGACCTTCCGCAAGGCCGGCGAGGGCACGGGCCGCTCCTGCGACCTGGACCGCTTCGACGCCCATTACCTGCACCTGTTTCTCTGGGACCGGGAAGCGCGCGCCCTGGCCGGAGCCTACCGCCTGGGCGCCACCGACGACATCCTCGCCCGCTTCGGCTCCAGGGGACTGTATTGCCAGACCCTGTTCAAATTCGCCCCGAACTTTTTCCGGCGCGTCAGTCCGGCCCTGGAAATGGGCCGGTCGTTCGTGGCTCCGGACTACCAGAAAAGCTACTCCGCGCTGCTGCTCCTGTGGAAAGGCATCGCCGCATACGTGGCCGCCAACCCGCGCTACCGGCACCTGTTCGGCCCGGTGAGCATCCCGGCGGAATACAAGGACGCGTCCAGGCAACTGATGGCCGGATATTTCGGCGCGGCCCACGGTCTGCCGGAATTCGCCGGACTGGTGAAACCGCGCACGCCCTTGCGCGGCGACCCCTGGCTGCGCAAGGCGGCCGCCTCGCTGGTCGAGGACATCGACGACATGGCCGCCCTGCTCGGCGGCATCGAGGCCGACGGCAAAGGCGTGCCGGTGCTCTTGCGCCAATATCTCAAACTCGGCGGCGGCCTGCTGGGATTCAACCTGGACCCGGATTTTTCCAATGTCCTCGACGGGTTGATTCTGGTCGACCTGCTCAAAACCGAGCCCAAGCAACTTGAAAAATTCATGGGCAAAAACGGGTTGGCCGCCTTCATGGCCCACCACCGGAACGGTCCGACGAACATGAAAAAATGCGCCTGATTGGTTTTCACCCAGGACCGGCCCCAACGGGCCGGGAATCCGGGCCGGCGTCCGGCCCAGGCGGGGCGAGCGCGTGACCAGACTCTTTCAAGGCATCCTCGGAATCGTTGTCCCCTGGCTGGCCACCCGCGCGGTGGCAAAGCCCCTGCACCGGCCGTACGACGCGGTCGGCCTGCTGATGGACCCGGTCTTCCACTCAAGGTATCGCGACGAACTGGCCATTTTCGAAATCGCCCTGATCAACGCCGATCTGCGCACGCTCGACAACGCCGCCGCCAAGCTCACGCGCATGCAGGACGACTTCACGGCGCGCCGGCCCGGTCCCGGCCGGACTTCCGGGGAGAACTCGTGAGCGTTTTCGCCAAACGCGAACCGAGGTCCTCCCTCTCCCACCCTCAAAGTCCCCTCATCGCCGCCCGGCCCCGAAGCCTCTCCGGGGTTGCCCGGCCCCGCGACGTTTATCCATGGTTACACAACGCATTCCCGCCACCACCGCCCTGGAGCGGGCGGTTGTCCGGGCTCTCCGGAGCCCGGCCTTTGGCGACGGGATCAATGTTTGGAAACCACACGACATGGAGGTGATGCCGTTATGAAAATCGATTTGCACGTTCACTCCGGGCATTCCACCCGGCCCTCGCAATGGATCCTGCAAAAGATCGGCTGCCCGGAAAGCTTCACCCAGCCGCAGTTCATTTACGACCGGGCCAGGGAACTCGGCATGGACCTGGTGACCATCACCGACCACAACACCATCGACGGCGCCTTGTCCATCGCCCATCTGCCCGGCGCCTTCGTCAGCGTCGAGATCACCACCTACTTTCCCGAAGACGGCTGCAAGGCGCACGTCCTGGCGCTGAACATCGATGAAAAGACCTTCGCCGAGATCCAGAAGATCCGCGAGAACATCTACGACCTGGCCGCCTTCCTCAAGCGGGAAAAGATCACCCACGTCAGCGCCCATCCGCTGTACGGGGTCAACGGCAAGCTCACCCCGGCCCATGTCGGCAAGCTGCTGCTGCTCTTCAGCCATTTCGAACTCAACGGCGCGCGCGAGGGCGCGGCCAACGACGCCCTGTTGCGGATAACGGCCAATCTCACCCCGGAAATCATCGACCGGCTGGCCGAAAGCCACGGCATCGAGCCGACCATGCCCGAGCCCTGGAAAAAACACCTGACCGCCGGGAGCGACGACCACAGCGGGCTGCACATCGCCCGCCGCCACACCGAAGCCCCGTTCACCACCAACCTGCCCGAGTTCCTCGAAGCCCTGGCGGCCGGACGCATCCTGCCCCGGGGCCGCGACGCCAAACCCGAAAACATGGCCCACACGTTATATTCCATCGGCTACCAGTTCTACGATTCCAAGCTCTCCCTCGGCAAATACGCCGGCAAGGACGTGTGCATCAATTTCCTGGACAATGCGCTGCGGCCGGGACTTCCGCGCGAGCAGACCATGCTCGGCCGGGTGCAGACCTATTTCAGCGCCAAACGCTACGGCCGGCGCTGCGAAGCCGCCGACGCGGGCAAGACCAAGGTCAACGAACCCAAGGAAATGATCTTCCGCGAGGCGGCCCGGATCATCCTGGCCGATCCCGACCTGCGCCGGGTGTCGCTCGGCGAGCGTTCCGCGAATCAGGGCCGGAGCAAGGAATGGTTCCGGTTCGTGAGCCAGGCGACCAACAAGGTCTTAAGCGTCTTTGCCGGACAGTTCTTCGAGAACGTCTCGGGACTCAACGTCTTCGACATCTTCAAGACCATCGGCTCGGCCGGGGCGCTCTACACCGTCACCGCGCCCTTTTTCGCGGCCTACTCCATGTTCAACGAGGACCGCCTGGCCGCCGTGGACATCGAAAATTACGTCCTGGGCGCCACGGCCAAGCCGACCGGCGAAATCGCGGTCGCCCACTTCACCGACACCCTCGGCGAAGTCAACGGCGTGGCCAGAACCTTGCGCAACGGCCAGGAGACGGCCATGCGCCTGGGCAAGAAGATGTCGCTGCTGGCCTGCGACCCGGATCTGCCCGAGGGCGAGCCCGGAATCCGCAACTTCACGCCCATCGGCGTTTTCGAACTGCCGGAATACCCGGACCAGAAAATCTTCTATCCGCCGCTGCTCGACATCATCCGCCACGTCTTCGAGTGCGGGTACACCCATATCCATTCCTCGACCCCCGGCCCCATGGGCCTGGCCGCGCTGCTCGCCTCGCGGATACTCAAGCTGCCCATCCACGGCACCTACCACACCCAGATCCCCCAGTACGCCAAGCAGCTCACCGGCGACGACCAGATGGAGGAACTCGTCTGGAAATACACCATCTGGTATTACAACCAGATGGACACGGTCTTCGCGCCGTCGCAGGCCACGGCCGACGAACTGGCCGCCAAGGGCGTCAGCCGGGACAAGATCACGGTCTACCCGCGCGGCGTGGACACGGCCCTCTACCATCCGGCCAAGAAAAACGGTTTTCTCAAAAGCCGAGGCATCTGGGACGGAGTGAACCTGCTTTACGCCGGCCGGCTCTCCAAGGAAAAGAACCTGGACCTGCTGGTGGACGCCTTCAAACTGCTTTCCAAGAACAACGACCGCTTCAACCTGATCTTGGCCGGAGACGGCCCCATGGTCGGCGACCTCAAGAAATCCCTGAAAGGCGAGCGGGCGGTGTTCACCGGTTTCCTCAGCTGCGAGGAGCTGGCCAGCTGCTACGCCTCCTGCGACCTGTTCGTCTTTCCCAGCCTGACCGACACCTTCGGCAACGTGGTCATGGAGGCCCAGGCCTCGGGCCTGCCGGTGATCGTCGGCAATGCCGGGGGACCGCGCGAAAACGTGATCCACGGGGAAACCGGACTGATCCTGGACAGCGTCGACCCGCTCGTCTGGGCCAAGGCCATCGGCGACCTGCTCGGCGACGACGGGCGGCTGAAAACCATGGGACTGGCGGCCCGGGCCATGATGGAAAACCGTACCTTCGAGGAGGCCTTCAAGAGGACCTGGGAGCTCTATGAGGTGGCCCAGCGGTGAGGCGCGTCGCCTCGCCTTCAACCCGGCTCCCTTGGCTCGCGGTGGCCGGAGACCTCCTGCGCGGCCGGGCGCCCGGCCAGGCGGTCATCCAATACACCGACCGCTGCAACGCCTCCTGCGCCCAATGCGGCATGCGGCGGCAAAATCCCGAGCCGCGCACGCATCTGGGCGTGGAGCGCGCCGGGGCCCTGATCGAAAGACTGGCCGCCCGGGGCGTGCGCGCCATATCCCTGACCGGCGGCGAACCCCTGCTCTACTTGAGCGACATCGCCGCGCTGGCGGGGATCGCCCGCCGCGCGGGCGTGGTCTCGGTGCGCACCGGCACCAACGGCTTCCTTTTCCAGGAGCACGGCAAGCCCGGCTTTGCGGACAAAATCGCGGGCACGGCCGCGTGCCTGCTCCAGAGCGGCATCAACGCCTTTTGGATCAGCCTGGACAGCCCGGAGCCTTCGGTCCACGAGCGCAACCGGGGCCTGCCCGGGGTGGTGGAGGGCATCGGCAAAGGGCTGCCCGTTTTTCACGACCAGGGCCTTTATCCGGCCGTCAACCTGGGGCTGGGCCGGCTGGTGGGCGGAGAAACGCCGCTTCGGATCGAGGCCGGGGAAGATGACGCGGCCTTCACCGAACGCTGCGAACAGGCACTCTCGCGTTTTTTCACTTTCGCTTTGGAGCTGGGCTTCACCACCGCCAATGTCTGCTATCCCATGCGCGACACCGGCCCGCCCGGCTACGCGCCGGTATACGCCGCCGCCGACGGCGGGGAGACCATGGATTTTACGGCCGGGGAAACCACCGCCCTGCTCACCGCGCTGGGCCGCACCATTGCCGCCTTTCGCGGCCGTCTGCGGATATTTGCGCCCCGCAGTTCGATTCTGGCCCTGCTCGCCCGCCACGAAAACGCCCCCCGGCGGGGCCACGGCTGCCTGGGCGGTCGGGATTTCGTCTTCGTCGACGCCAAGGATATGCGCCTGTATCCCTGCGGCTACCGGGGCGACGAGCCCATGGACGAGTTCCCCTCGGGGAAGGTACGCCCCATGGAGCGGGATACGGAATGCGACCTGTGCGATTGGGAATGCTTCCGCGACCCGTCGAACCTGTTCGGGCCGTTGCTCGCGCTGCGCCGCTCGCCCGTGGCCGCCCTGCGCCGCCTGTTCGCGGACTCGGGCTGGGCGCGGACCTGGCTTGAGGATCTGGCGTACTTTCGCGCCTGCGGCTGGTTCGACGCCACGCGCCCGCCGAGGCTGGCCCGGCTGGCCGGATTTCAGCGGCAATAGGCGTTTGCGGCGCGGGCGGCGCCCGCGCGGCAGGATATAATCGTATGACGCTTCGGGCCGCCACGCGGCGGCCCGAAGCGTTTCGGTCTTGCTAGACCGTTTCCAGGAGACGGCCGGAAGCTTCCCGGCTAAACGAAGCGACCATGTCTTCGGGGACGTCGCGCTGGCGGTTTTGCTCCCGCTCCAGGCCGGTCATGCAGGAAACGCACAGGTTGACCATGGGCCGGGCGCGCAGGCGGCGCACGTCGATGTCTTCACCGCACTCCCGGCAGGCCCCGTATTCTCCGATCAGTATGCGCGAGAGCGCCTCGCGGATCTCGCGGATTTCGGCCAGATCGCGTTCGCGCATGAGCAGCTCCAGATGGCGTTGCGTCTCCATGGCCGCCCGGTCCACGGCGTCGGCCGGGGACATGGCCGCCTGGGACATGGTCTCCATGACCGTCCGCGACTTGTTCAAACGCAGTTCCAGCATCGACTCCAACTTCGCACGCAACAAGGCCAATTCTTCTCGGTCCATGCGACCTCCACTTGGTTAGGCGTAGTGTAACGTCTTCGGGCTGGGTTCTCCCGTTGAACGACCTTGCCCCCCGGCCGTGAAGACGCCGTGACGCCCGGATCAAGAATGTGTGACGCGGGACCATCCCGCCCGCCGGTCGTCACCCAAACGCCACCTGGCCGTAATCCGACCCGCACCTTTGACATTTATTCGCGGGAGTGGTTTTCATGACCGCCGGTTCGGCCGCCCGATCAAACGGCCGCAACGCTTACGACCTTGGAAAACACCCTCCATCGGAGTTCAAGAGAATGGCTGAACCAACCACGCCGCAAGACGCCCGGGAAGCCACCCTCCCGGCCAAGGAACAGGTCCTCGAAACCGATTTGCCGAAGCTGGCGCCGAGCGAGGAGTTTGCCCGGAGGCTTGAGCATTTCGCCCAAAAGGCCCATGTGCTGGCCGGCCTGACCAGCAGCGGCAAGATCCGCTCCTTTGACGCCTTCCAGCATCTGCAATCCCTCTGGGAACGGCTGTCCGAGGAGGGCGGCAAGCTCACCGAGCCCGCGGCCGAGGAAAAATCGGCTCTGGTGGGCCTCACCTCGGCGGACGCGGCCCAGCGTCTGCGCCGGTACGGCCCCAACCAGGCCGTGGCCGAGAAGAAGATCGGTTTCGGCGAACGGCTGTTCATGGCCGTTAAAAATCCGCTGGTTCTGCTGCTGTTGGTATTGGGCGTGATCTCGTACCTGACCGACGACATCAGTTCGGCGGCGATCATCATCTCCATGGCGCTGATGGGGGTGACTCTCAAGGTGGTGCAGGAATCCAAGGCCGACACCGCCGCGGCGCAGCTCAAGCAAATGGTCCACACCACGGCCACGGCGCTTCGCGACGGCGTCAAGCGGGAAATCCCCCTGGCCAAGATCGTGCCCGGCGACGTCGTCCTGCTCGCGGCCGGGGACATGGTCCCGGCCGATATCCAGCTGCTCAAGTCCAAGGACCTGCACATCAACCAAGCCATGCTCACGGGCGAAGCCTTGCCCGTGGAAAAGCAGGCGCCGACCGAGGCGGCGGCCTCGCCCCGGGAGAAGGCGCTCGACGATCCGAGCATGTGCTTCATGGGCACGAACGTAATTTCCGGCACGGCCATGGCCCTGGTCGTGTCCACCGGCACCGCCACCTATCTCGGCGGCATCTCCGCCAAGTTGTCCGAAAAACGCGCCCCCACCGACTTCGACAAGGGCATCAAGAAGTTCACCACGCTGATGCTGCGTTTCATGATGTTCATGGTGCCCTTCGTCTTTTTCGCCAACGGCGTCTTCAAGGGAAGCTGGAGCGAGGCCTTCATGTTCGCCCTGGCCGTGGCCGTGGGCCTGACCCCGGAAATGCTGCCCATGGTGGTCACGGTCTGCCTTTCAAAGGGCGCCCTGGCGATGTCGCGCCGCAAGGTCATCGTCAAACGGCTCGAGGCCATCCAGAATTTCGGGGCCATCGACATCTTGTGCACGGACAAGACCGGCACCCTCACCCAGGACAAGATCATCCTGGAGAAACACCTCGACGTGTACGGGGAAGAGGACGATTCCGTCCTGGAATACGCCAGCGTCAACAGCCTTTTCCAGACCGGCCTAAAAGGCGCCATCGACGTCGCGGTCATCGAAAGCGCGACCCAGAACCAGGAGCGCATCGACACCGGGAAATACCACAAGCTCGACGAAATTCCCTTCGATTTCATGCGCCGGCGCATGAGTGTCGTGGTCGAAGACAAAAAATCGGGCAAAAGCCTGCTGATCTGCAAGGGCGCGGCCGAGGAAGTCTTCAAGTGCAGCACCCGCAGCCTGGAACACGGCAATTACTCCCCGCTCGGCGCGGAGCACCTGGAAACCATGGAACGCGTGGTGCACGATTTGAACGAGGACGGTTTCCGGGTGGTGGCCCTGGGCTTTAAGGAAGTGGACGGAAGCCGGACCGATTTCGCCGTGGCCGACGAGACCGAACTGGTCCTGATGGGCTATCTGGCCTTCCTCGACCCGCCCAAGGAAAGCGCGGCCGAAGCGCTGAAAGCCATGATCGCCCACGGCATCACCCCCAAGATCCTCACCGGCGACAACGCCGTGATCACCGCCAACATCTGCCGCCAGGTCGGCATGGATACCGGCGGCCCGATCGTGACCGGCGAGGAGATCGCCGCCATGGACGAGCACGAGCTGGCCCAGGTCGTCGAAACGCACCACGTCTTCGCCAAGCTCGACCCCATGCAGAAGGACAAGATCGTCGTCGCCCTGCGCCGGGGCGGCCACGTGGTCGGCTTCATGGGAGACGGCATCAACGACGCCCCGGCGCTCAAGGCGGCCGACGTGGGCATTTCCGTGGACAGCGCCGTGGACGTGGCCAAGGAATCGGCGGACATCATCCTGCTCGAAAAAAGCCTGGCCGTCCTGGAAAGCGGCGTCATGGAAGGCCGCAAGGTCTTTTCCAACATCACCAAGTACATCCGCATGGGCGCCAGTTCCAATTTCGGCAACATGTTCAGCGTGCTCGGGGCCAGCATCTTCCTGCCCTTTCTGCCCATGCTGCCCATCCAGATCCTGGTCAACAACCTGCTCTACGACTTCTCCCAGGCGGCCATTCCCACGGACAACGTGGACGAGGAATTCCTCTCCCGCCCCAGGCGCTGGCGCATCGACGACATCAAGCGCTACATCCTCTACCTCGGCCCGGTGAGTTCGCTCTTCGATTACGCCACCTTTTTCGTCATGCTCTCCTTGTTCCACGCCTGGGACAATCCGATCCTGTTCCAGACCGGCTGGTTCGTCGAATCCTTGCTGTCGCAGACGCTGATCGTGCACGTCATCCGCACGGACAAGATCCCCTTCCTGCAAAGCCGCGCCAGCCTGCTGCTGACCCTGACCACCCTTTCGATCTGCTGCCTGGGAGTGTGGCTGCCCTATTCCCCCTTTGCCGAGACTCTGGGCTTGACCACCCTGCCCCATGACTTTTATTGGTTGTTGGCGCTGATCCTGTTTGTCTACATGTGCCTGACCCAGGTGGTGAAATCCTGGCTCGCCAAGCACATAAACCAGACCATCGCGGCCCGGCCCTCGGCGGTCTCCGCCTGACCGGCCCGGCCGCCCGGTCGCCCGGTCGCCGGAATGCGGAGATGCGATGCGGAAATTAACGATCGGAGCGCTTTTCGCCTGGATGGCGCTGTTTGGCGCGGCCCAGGCCGGGACGTTGCCGGACGGGCGGGCGCAGCCCAAAACGCCGGACGACGCGCGGGAGGTCGCCGATGCCGCCCCACGGGCCCGGCCCGACGACGCGGCGCTGATCCTGGAGACGCTTGAACGGTACGCCAAGGCGGTCAACGACCGCGACCTGCCGGCCCTGCTCGCGGTCTACGATCCCGGGGCCCGCGTCAACGCCACCATCGGCGGCGCCAAGCGCAGGTATCCCCTGGACGACTACGCCCGGGCTTTGCCGGTGAAATTCAAGGAATGGGAGGCGGCCAGCGCCCGCATCCAGGCGTTCGAGGTCGTCCGCTTACACGTCAGCGGCAATACCGCCGAAATCGTCGTCCGGGCCAAGGGCAGCCGGTATTTCCTCAGCGGAACCCTGGAAGGCCGCGCCACCCTGGTGAAAACCCATCAGGACTGGAAAATTCTCGAAGACGACCTCTAGCCCCGGCCGGCGTCCGGCGCTCAAGACCAGGCGATCAGGATCAGGTAAATGACCGCCTGAACGGCCGTGGCCGCCAAGACAAGGGCGAAATCCGACAACAAAAACAGGCTCGCTTTCATGACCCGCCTCCCCGTGCTGTGTGCCGGGGGTATAGGCGGCGCCGATGGCGGCGGCGGGTCGGACGAATGAAGTTTTCACGACGTTCGGCTCCGGACCCGGCCGGACGGCGGGGCGGCGCCGGCGGGCCTTAAATGATCCGCAGCGTCTTGAGGAGATGATGGGCCTTGGTGGAAATCACGTAGCCTTCGATTTTCTTGCCCTCGGCCCATCTGATTTTGACCCGGTAGACATAGCCGTGATTGAGCAGGTCCTCCAAGTCCGAGGGTTCGTACTCCCGGGCCTTTTTTTCCGGCATCAGCCCGCGATACCGGCCGATGTGGGAAAAATGGTAGACGTCTTCCATGATGTCCACGAGTTCGATGGGAATTTCCTGGGTGCCGTCCTGGATGACCGGCGTTTCTTCCTCGTTGATCAGCTTCCTGCCCGCGGCGCCCAGGCGCAGCCCGGGATAGACGGTATTGCTCGGAGTGGATAAAACCGCCCGCTCCAGGTAGTCGTGGGCGATCAACTTTTCCAGATCGTCGTTTTCATACAAAAGCAGATACTTGCCCGGCAACATGCCGCCGTAGCGATGCATTTTGGTGAAAAACCGGACATTTTTGAGAATCTGCAGATCGCGCTCGGTCAAGTTCATGGTCGCCTCCGTCGCGTTCGATCAGACGCCGCCTTCTTGGACCGCTTTTGCCCCGGGGCTGTTCCCGGTCGTTTTCCCATGGCCCCGGCCGTTGCCGGGCCTTGTCTCAGGCCGATCTCGTTTTCGTCCGCGTCGCCTTATCACGCCAGCGACGCCAACGCCCGGGCCAAGAGCCCCGCGTCCAGGCGCGGAGCGCTTTGCTTGGCGACCAGCGGGCAGTCGATGACCGTGACCCCGAGCTTGCGCAACGCTCCCGGGTCCAGGCCGCCCGGATAGACGGCGTTTTTGGAGTCCACCAAGACAAATCCCAGGACCTGGGCGGGTTGGATGCGCTCATGGTCGGCGGTGAGATAGCCGGTCAAGATGCGCACCTGGTCCGTGAGCGAATACCCGACCAGTTCCGGATCACCCCCGCTGTTGGGGACGTAGACTTTCGGGCAGGGGTTGGCGGCCACGGCCCGGCCCACGCCCGAGGGCAACAGATTGGCGATCAGGCTGGAAAAAAAACTGCCGATCGGATAGCAGATCAGCTCGGCCTCTTCGATACGCTGCGCGATCTTGGCGCGCACCGCGATCGTGGCCGGCGTGGGATCGGTCAAATTGTGCGTCAGCCACAATTTCTCGATGCGCTTGGTCAGGGCGGGCGATTCCTTGCCGGTCAGGAGGTGCTGGCCGATGACCACCTCGCCGCCCTTCAATTGCGCCGCCAGGTGCAGGTTCTTGTTGACCACCGGGCGCACCACGCCCTGCACCTCGACCAGCTTGGAGAAAAGATAGATCACCGAATCGAACTGGCGGCGGCTGTCCAGATAGCCGGCCGTGAGCACCAAATTGCCGACGCTCGCCCCCCGCAGGTTGAACCCGGCCGGCATCAGGTCCAAAAACGCGCTGCAATGGTTGCGCAAGATCTTGCGCATGGGGTCGGGCACGCGCCGGATCAGGCGGTGGTGGCCCTGGGCCAGGGACTTGAGTTCCCGGCCCAGTTCGTCTTGCGAAGCCTCTTTGTCCAGGCGATGGGCGAACAGGTCGTAGATTTCGGGATTGCCCTTGAGCGACTGGTCGGCCAGGGCCATGAGCCGGTTGCGGATGTCGCCCACGGCGGGCATGGCGAAGGCCTGGCGCAGGATGGCCGAACTGCCCCCGGAATCGAACGGGGTGATGATGTGGATGGAATTGCGGGTAAAGGCGACCAGTTCCCTACAGGTATCCTTCAGGGCGCTGCCGCCGCTGAAGAACAGGACCCGCGGCCCGAACTCCGGCGCGCGCCGCAGCCGTTCGAGCTTGACCGGATCGGGGATCTCGATCGGGCGTGTGATGGTCAGGCGCATCCGGGATCATCCGCCGTCGCCGACGCGTCCGGTTTCGAGATAGGCTTTGCACACGGCGGCGGCGCGGTCGAAATCGACGCCCCCGGTGATTTCGATCACGTCCGCCTCGGCCAGCAGGTCGGCATAGGCCTTGGCGCCGCGATCAAAGCCCACTCCCGCTCCCTCGGGGAGATAGAAAACTCCGGTATCCTTCATGAAAGCGGACAAGAGTTCCGGGCGCTCGGCGAACGTCACCTTGCGGACCAGGGCCGCGCCCGCGTCGTGTCGCCAATTGAGGATGACCAGGCCGTTGAGCCGCGACTCCAGAACGAATTTGCCCGGACCGAAGCAGTCCACGATCAGGGCGTCGTATTTGCGCTCCAGTTGCCACAGCGACTCCGGAGGCAGGGCGGTGAGCTCCCGGCGGTCGTCGGCGTTCAGCATCCAGGCCAGGTCCTTGTTGTTGAGCAGGGTGCCGGGATTGACCCGGGGCTGCTTGGGCACGCCGCGCAT
>Ga0302275_10003652_pt1 | contig 15480 bp, 16 predicted proteins | sample III_Bog_N2_2_FD_200229 | JGI IMG/M metagenome (GOLD analysis project Ga0302275, IMG submission 200229) | Peat permafrost microbial communities from Stordalen Mire near Abisko, Sweden - III_Bog_N2_2 | ecosystem: Environmental > Terrestrial > Soil > Wetlands > Peat | place: Sweden: Abisko...
GACCAGAACATCAATGGTCATGCCATAGACCAGCCGCAGTTCGTCCACCGATTCGAACGGTGCGTTCTTGTCATCGTAACCCAGCGTTGCGTAATTCAACGCATAGTCGCCGCTGCCGTTGGTGCTTCGCCAGTCCAGAATCGCGCCGGCCAGATCCGGCGTCATGTTCGGCAGATAGGTAAGCATGTTCGTGTTGGCACGGTTCAGATTCAACTTCGAGCCTTCGTCAATCAACCCGAAGGTCGGCTCGGTTGAAGGCGTCGCCCCCGAATTATCCCGCCCGATGATCCAGTAATGCGAGTCGCCTATCGGGACATTGGCGCAGGTGAACTGCACATTGGTCGGAATCGTGCCGTTGGTGGCGTAATTCGCCAGCGCATAGCCGACGTAGCGAGCCGCGCCCTCGATGGCCTGATCCGCCGCGAGGCCGTTCACGCGGTTGTCTGATGCACGGAGTTCCAAGGTCATCGAATTTGCAAAATACAGCGTGATGCCGATCAGGCCGATGGCAATCCAAAGCACGATGATGAGAACCGATCCGCGTCCGGAGCGGCGGAGATCATCCCGTGAATTTGTATTTTGCAATTTCATTTCAGCTTCCCGCTCCCACTGTGCTGGTCGAGTTCGTCCGCGACTGCGAATCTATCGGCACCAGAATTTCAATCGGCGACGAATTTTTGCCGCTGCTGGTGAGCTGGATATCCACGCGCACGGCAACCGGCAAATTCGTATTGGCCGAAGTCGCGTCGGTCGTGTCCCACGAGTCATTCCATTGCGAGCCGTCGTAGGCGGAAAATCGCACGCTGTCCACGCCACGGATCATCAACTGGTCTTCCACGTCCGGCGTGGTCTCCGTCAAAAGATTTCGAGTGACGCTGCGATACATATCCCTGCCATTTACGCCGCTGGTGGAATTTTTCAGTTCATAAGTCACGCGCTGGATGTCGCCCCACGGCGCATTTTCGCTCAACGCGCCGGTGGCCGTGTATATTTCTGCGGCGACAGGTTCGCTGATGCCGGTGCTCGTCACATTGCCGATCTTAAAGTCGCCCGACAAAACGCCGCTGGCCTTGGGCGTCACGGCGCATTGCAAATCGCGGCGCAGCAGCGTAAGCGACTGGTCAATCGGCGAGGCCGCGTCCACGGCGTCCGCCGTCGCGTCGCGCAAATGCAGCGCCGTGAAAAAAGCCGCGTTGGCCGCGATCAACACAATCGAGGCGACGCCAATCGCCAGGATCATTTCAATCAGCGTGAACGCCGCAGCATTATTTGTTTCTATTTTCACTGGTTCAAATTCATCGTACCGCTGAGCACCTGCGGATTGGCCAGCGTGCTCAACTTCACCGAATAATCTTTGCCCTGCGCGGAATACTTCACTTCCGCCGTCAACAACTCCATCGAATCCTGCGGCCACGTCTGGCTCGTCAGCGTCCAGCGGAAATCCGACGCGCCTTCCGTGACTGTGCCACTCTGCGTGCCGCTATTCCAGTTCGTCATCACGATGCTTTCATTTAAAACCCGGTCGGCCACGCGCGCCGCCGCGCTTTTGCGGATGGCGACCTCTCCAGAGAGCGTCGACATGTGCAGCGCCTCGATGGCCGTCGGTATCACAATTGCCAGAAACAGCAATGCCGCCAGCACTTCCACAAGCGTGAATCCGGTCTCGCGGTTATAATTTTTCGCTGTCGCTAATTTCATAACCCCTGCGATCCGCCGATTCGAGCAGCCAAAGCTCGCCGCCGGTGAAACCTGTCAATTTTATCATCTGCGGGCTGTTTTCATCCACGGTACCATCCGCCAAAAACCGGATTGCCGGCAAATTCTTGAACGTCGTCGCAGTCCCGTTCAGGTTCATCACCGCAACCTGCACATTTTCATCCGCCGTATAATTCTCGGCCTTCGTGTCGCCGTCTTTTCCGGGCGTTTCCTCTTCCAGCCCGTAGCCGTTGTTCTTATCGTCAATCCAAAGCACCATTGGCATTCCTTCCGAAACGGCGCGCGATTGTCCTTCGTGCGCGATCGCGAGAATCCGGCGCGCCTCGGAATCCAGAGCCCGTCCACGCACGAAGCTCGACATCTTCGGTGCAGCGATCGAAATCGCGACCACCAACAGCACCATCACGAGAATCAATTCGACCAGTGTGAACGCGCATCGGTTTCGTCGCTTAATTGGATTACCAGTTGCCAATGTCATCCAGTGATGATTCCACAAAGTTTCGCCGTTAAATTATTACTGAGTCGACCAATTGCCAATGTCATCGTCCGTTCCTTCCTTACCGTCGGGCCCAGCCGAAAGCAGGTCATAAGTGGGCTGATTGCGTTTGCTGGGGAAATAGTAAATATACGGATTGCCCCACGGATCGAGCGGCAATTGCGGAGGATCAAAATAAGGACCGTCCCAATGCTTGGCATCGCTGGGCTGCACGAGCAAATCATTGAGGCTTCTTGGATAAGTCCCGTTGTCTATCTCATAATGGTCGAGCGCAGCCTTGATGCCAGAATGAATGTCAGTGTACGCCGCCGTTTTGCGTGATTTTTCAGTTGTCCCGGCAATCTTTGGGATTACCAGCGCCGCGAGGATGCCGATGATGGCGACTACCAGCAGCATTTCAACCAGCGTGAATCCTTGAAGCCGTCTCGTTTGATTTCGTTTTGTATGATTGAGTTTCATAATTTGTGATTTATTGAATTTATTTGATGTTTGCACCCATAGTCAGCACCGGCAGCAACATGCCGATGAAAATAATGCCTATGAATCCGGCGATCAGAAACAGCATCGCCGGCTCGGCGAAGGCCACAGCCGTTTTTAAATTCCGGTCCAAATCCACCTCGGTCACGCTGGCGATGCGAATGAGTTCGCCGTCGAGCTTACCGCTTTCCTCTGCCACCGCGACCATTTCCAGAACGGATCCTGAAAAAAGATTTTTACAATCCGCAAGGCTTTCGCCAAGCCGTCCACCCTGCTGCACACGCTCGATGGATTGCGAGACCGCGTCCACGAGAATCTGGTTGCCGATGGAACGGCGCGCGACATTGAGGCTTTGCACGAGCGGCACGCCAGCGCCAAGCATCGTGCCCAGCATCCGGCAAAACCGCGCCATCGCAAACTGGGCGTTGAGCGAGCCGACAATCGGCGCACGCAAAACCAATCCCTCCCAAACACGCCTGCCTTTTTCCGAGGCAAACCAGGTGCGGACCAAAAACACAATTGCAATTATCCCCGCCGCGACAAAAAAGCCGTAATGAATTACCGCATGGCTCGCGCCAATGATAATCTGAGTGATCAACGGCAGGTGACCGTGGAAGCTGTTGAAGACGGTCTGGAATTTCGGGATAAAAAACACGAGCATGACTGTCAGTACGATCATCGCCAGCACAAACAAAATGGCCGGGTATAACATCGCCGTCATAACTTTCGATTTCAATTCCTTATCGCGCGACTGGAACTCGGCAATCTGCGCCAGCACCACGTCAAGGAATCCGCCCGCTTCGCCCGCTTCAACCATCGCGACATAGACGCGCGGAAATGTTTCCGGCGATTGAGACATTGCGGAAGCCAGCGACATGCCGTCCACTACGAGGTCGTGGACTTTTTTCCATTGCGCGGACGCCGCTGGCGAGGAGGATTCCCTGGAAAGAATCACCAGCGCGCGGCTCAACGGCACGCCGGCAGCAAGCAGGCTCGAAAGCAGGCGTGTGAAATTTTCGAGCTCCCTTGCTGAAACTTTTTTTGCCTCAAACTTGAATGAAATACTCGCAGGTGCATCCGTCGCGGCACTGACTTTTGCAGGAGCGCCATTTTTGGATTTGGATTTCATCGCCGCCGTCTCGGCAAGGTTTATGGGACGCAAACCGAGCGTCTCCATCTGGCGAAGCGCATCGGGACGGCCCGGCGCGTCCAGACGGCCTTCCGTCATGGTGCCATTTGCCTGCAATGCTTTGTATTGAAACGTTGGCATTATAAATCAGCTTTTCACTTCACTTTGCCACTGCGATGCTCGCGGCGGTCTGCGTGTCCGTAGCCGAGCCTTTTGTGGATTGGGCCACTTCCTTGGCAGTTGTCACACTCAAGACTTCCTCGACCGTCGTGATTCCCATTTGCACCAGGCGCCAGCCGTCCTCGGCAAGCGAGCGCATTCCCGAGCGACGAGCGGCCTCGCGCAACTGGTCGCTGGATGAGTTTTGCAGAATCATCTGGCGGATTTCAGGGTTTGTATCCATCCATTCAAAAATTGCATGGCGCCCGTGAAAGCCGGTGTTGCGGCATTCGCGACAACCGACCGATCTGTAAAGCATCGTATTTTCAGGAATGCCAAGCTTCGCCTTGAACGCGTGAGCGGTCGCCGAATCGTCCGGCTGTTTGCAATGGATGCACAACACGCGGACGAGGCGTTGCGCAAGCACGGCTTCGAGCGACGACGCGACGAGATATGGTTCGACGCCCATGTCCACAAGACGCGTCAGTGCGCCAGGTGCGTCGTTAGTGTGGAGCGTGGAAAAAACCAAATGGCCGGTAAGCGATGATTGCACGGCAATCTGCGCGGTCTCAGCGTCGCGGATTTCGCCGATGAGAATCACATCCGGGTCGTGGCGTAAAATCGAACGCAGTCCGCGCGCAAACGTGAGGCCGGATTTTTCGTTGACCTGAATCTGGTTGACGCCCTTGAGCTGGTATTCGACGGGGTCTTCAATCGTGATGATTTTGCGGACAGAATCGTTGATCTCGTTCAACGCGGTGTAAAGCGTGGACGTTTTTCCGGAACCCGTCGGGCCGGTCACAAGAATGATTCCGTGCGGCAGTTCAAGCACTCGCTCGAAACATTCCACTTCACGCTTGTCCATGCCCAGGTCGGACAAGCCGCGCAGCTTGGAATTTTGCCTCAACAAACGCATCACGACCGCCTCGCCGTGCAACATTGGAATCACGGAAACGCGGATGTCCACCTCGGCATCGTCCACGCGAATCTTGATACGACCGTCCTGCGGCAGTCTTTTTTCCGCGATGTTGAGATGACTTAAAATTTTGACGCGCGAAACAATGGCCGGCTGGAAGCGTTTGAGTTGCGCCGGAACGGGAACGTCCTGCAACACACCGTCAATACGATAGCGGATGCGAAATTCATCCTCGAACGGTTCAAGGTGGATGTCGGACGCGCGCAATTCGATGGCATCCTTTAAAACCTGGTTGACGAAATGGATGATGGAGGCTTCGTCCTCGGCGGCTTCGTCAAGATTCGTGTTCTCGGCATTTTCATCAACGACTTGAAAACTTTTTTCCTCGTCGAGCGTGCCGATGGTGTCCGCACCGACGCCGAGGCGTTTTTTGATTTCACGCTGGATGGCTTCAGTCGAGGCGAGAACCGGTTTGAGGTTCAAGCCTGTCATCGTTTTCAGCGCGTCAAGACCTTGCGTGGCAAAGAGACGGCTGGTGGCGACCTCCACCGTGCCGTTGTTGCGCGTGAGCGGAAGCAATTCTTCCTTTAACAAAATACGCGCGGGAAAAAGAGACAGAAGCTGACGGTCGGGATCAACGTCGTCCAAGTTAGTGAAAGCAAGACCATACTCATGCGCGAGCCAGCGCAGGATGTCTTCCTCGGTTTGAACCTGGGTTTTGGAATGAATTAACAAGTCCGCATCAATCGAAGACAGTTGCCGGGACGCGACCATGCGTTCCAGCAACTGCTTCAACGACGCCTCTGGTGTCACTGTTTCATTCATAGAACGTCAGCTTCTGTTTTGCGATCGATCAAGGCAGCAATCCCACCAACGTGGCCTGCGCTTCCTGCTTGGGCGAAAGAACGCCACGAAGGGCTTCCTGTGCATCGCTCAAAGCAGCCTGCTTGACTTTTTGAGACGCTTCATATTTATCCAAGGCATCCTTGATTTGTGCCGCAGGCGAGTCATTGTCAACGGCGTTCTGCAATGCCTGCTGTTCTACGCTGGCATTTTGTCCGCCGAAGCCACCACCGCCACCGCGGCGACCACCACCGAACAGGGCACGCATATTGGGAGTTCCAACAGCCGTCCGCGCATCAATCACTTTTTGAACCAACGGCTGTACCGCAGCCCAATCGGTGTCATTCGTGAAATTCAGCATGGTACGGACGTTATCCATAATGCGTTGTTGCATCTGAGCGGGATTGAAATTTCCGCGCCCACCGCCGCCAAAACCTCCGCCGCCACCACCGCCGCCCCCGCCATATCCGCCGCCACCACCATTGCCACCACCACCGCCATTTTGCGCCAGAAGTGTGCCCGCGCTCAAACAGAGCGTGGCAGCCACCGCGCACATTCCTAATATTTTATTAAGTTTCATTGCGAGTCCTTTTGTAGTTTGGTTGTCGTTATTCTTAAGCTGCCAGACAACACCAAATACGCGCTGCCTGACGGTTGAGCCACTATCTAATGCAATATTCATACCAACCTTAAAACAGCCGCTTTCTTGGCAAATGGACGGACAGCCTGCGCAAATGTTTCCCTACATCCTGATCGCCGTGCATTTTTTGCGCGCTTCTTCTTCCGCAGATTCAATGGTTAATTTAACTTCGAAAAACAAATAACTTGAAAACTCTTCTGGCCGGGTGCAGTGTTGCGTCAACAGCAATTTTTATGAAAAGAAAATTAATGACCGCTTTGTGCGTGGGCTTGGTCAGTCTGGGCTGCATCAACACCAGTCAGGCGGCTGCCGACGACCATTCGATCGATACGATAGCCGACGTCACTCTCGTCCGTCCGGGTTGCTTCGTCGCCACAGTGATCGGCTCGGCGTTTTTCGTCATCGCCTTTCCCTTTGCGGCCGCATCCGGCAGCATAAAGGAAACCGCGAACACACTCGTCGTGCAGCCCGCACAGGCGACATTCACACGGCCCGTCGGCGACTTCACCAGTTTGGAATAATTAATGTTATTAGAGTGCGGAATATTATTTTATCCGCGTTACCAACGCGCTTCAAATTGACAACTCCCCCGCCCTGCGACACCCTGCGCGCATGGCAAAACCAGCTTTAGGTCGCGGTCTCGGCGCGTTATTGGGTGGCAATCCGCCTCTCACACAACCTCCACCCGCGCCAACGGTCCAACAATCAGCGTTACCAACTCCCGCGCCTGACAACCGCGAACGCGTCCTGCGAGTTACGCTGGATAAAATCCGCCCTTCCGCGTTGCAACCCCGCAAAGAATTTTCGGACGAGTCCTTGCGCGAACTGGCTGACTCCATCCGCGAACAGGGAATTGTCCAGCCGCTCATCGTCCGTGCGCGCGGGGAATTTTTTGAATTGATTGCCGGTGAACGCCGCTGGCGTGCGGCGCAGCTACTGAACCTGCCGGAAGTTCCCATCATCACGCGTGAAGCCGATGACCGCTCGGTTCTCGAACTAGCGCTCATAGAAAATCTCCAGCGCGAAAATCTCAATGCCATTGAAGAAGCTCATGGCTATGCGCAGCTTGCGGAACAGTTTCAGCTCACACAGGAGGAAATTTCCGCAAAAGTTGGCAGGAGCCGCGCGGTTGTGGCGAATGCGATACGGCTTTTGAAACTGCCGGAAACCATTCAAAAATTTGTCCGGGAAGGGCGTCTTTCGGTTGGCCACGCAAAAGTCATTCTCGGATTGGTGGATGAGAAGAACCAAAAGCTCGCCGCAGAGCGCGTCATCAAGGACGGTTTGAATGTCCGGCAGACCGAAGGCCTTGTTGCCAAACTGCAAAAACGCGGCTCCAAATCCGCGACGCAGCCCGAAACCGTTGTCACACCGGCTGGCGACCCGCATGTTGCCGACATGGAGGCGAAGCTGCGCGAGATTTTTGCGACAAAGGTTCAATTAAAATACGCGCAAGGCAAAGGTTCGCTGGAGATTTCGTTTTTCAGCGACGCGGAACTGGAACGGATTCTCCAAATCTTAGGGGTGACAAGTGGCGAGTGACAGGTGACATGAAAACAAACGAACCTGCGAATCCTTCAGACCGTTTGGAATCATTTGGCATTTACCAGATCGCCCGCCAATTGTTTGATGATTTTTGGACGGACTCGGAAATATTGATGAAGGATTATCGCGGCCGTGAATTGATGAAGCAGCAAGTCCGCAGCCTGGATTCCATCTGCGCCAACATCGAGGAAGGATTCGGTCGCGGCTTCGGAAAAGAATTGCCGCAGCATTTGAAAATTGCGCGTGGTGAAGCGCGAGAAAGCCGTGGCCGTTACGAGCGATGCAATCATTTGCTTCCACCCGAAACCATTTCACAACGAGCCGCAATTTTGAGCCGGATAATCGGCGGATTGACCAAGACCATCCAAACAATTGAAAACCGCCCGCAACGAAATCCTGTCACCCGACACACGTCACTTGTCACCTTAAAATGATTCTGGAAATCACGAAATACGGAAATCCCATTCTTCGGCAAAAAGGCGCCGTGATTGAAAAAATCACGCCCGATATAAAAAAACTCATCGCCGACATGTTCGAGACGATGCATGAACGGCACGGCGTCGGGCTGGCGGCACAACAAATTGGCAAGGCCCTGCAACTCACCGTCATCGACGTGCGTGGCGCCGGCGAAGATCGCCCCTCCACACTCGAACTCAACGGCAAACCCGCCGAACTCGACGCCATCATGCCGCTCGTCCTTATCAATCCCGAAATCAAGCCGGACGGCGAACCGGTGGCCGGCGGCGAAGGATGCCTGAGTTTTCCTGAAATTTTCGGGGAGATTGCGCGGCCCGAATTTGTGGACGTGAAGGCTCTCAACGAAAAACTCAAGCCCATTACGTTTCGCGCGGGCGGACTGCTGGCGCGCGCCATCCAGCACGAAACGGATCATTTGAACGGAATCCTGTTCATAGACCGGATGAGCAAAAAGGTGAAGGAAGAAATCCGCGACGAACTCGACGCGCTGCAAAAGGCGACGAAGGCGGAGTTGCAAAAGAAATGAGTTGAATCCAATTTCGCCGGGCCGTTTCAAAACCGTCTTCTCCCGCCAAAACCCAAAAAGTTGGACTTAAGATTTCCATTTCTGGGCTGGAAAACGTGAAACTTGGACTTGAAATCGCCGTTCTTGCGCCAAAAACGCCAATCTTGGACTTAGAATCGTCGTTTTCCCCCAAAAAATTACAATGTTGGACCTGGAATCGCCGTTCTTGGTCCAAAAACGGCAAATTTGGATCTGAAATCGCCGTTTTTCCGGCAAAAACGCCGAAGTCGGACTTGGAATCGTTATTTTTGCCCCAAAAACGCCGTTTTTAACCGGGATAATGGCGATTGCCGAACGGATTATATCAGCTAACAAGTTTAAAACAGGGAATTTAGTCTGGAATTGGCTCTTTTTGACCCGTGAAGGATGCCTCGTAGAAGCGAATGACAATAGCTTGGGCATTTAGCGCACGCTTTTCCAGCGCCGTGGTACTTCTCAATGCTTCAGTCCGTATTCTTTCACGACCTTGTCATACAGCACCATTTTTTCCGGGACGACGGCACCGCTTCTGTCGAACAATCCCTGCTGGTTGCCATTCTGTGTGGGTTCCCAGATGAACGTGCCAAGTCCTCGATGATCCGGCAGGCTATGCATGACTTCGTTTGCCTCGGTGGTTTCGTAAGCGACTTCCGCGACTAGGAATGAAAGCTTGGGATAGCGTGTGACGAGGTCGTCAAAGTTCGCCTTCCAGCCGGCGGGCGGCCCCTGCCAGTGGGTGTAGCAGGATTCGCCAAGGATGTCGAAGGCGACGCCGTGCGAAAGCGCATTATCAACCCAGCGTCGCGTGGTGATGTTGTCGCCGCCGCGATCAATGTGCATGACGATGAGAATCCGGGGGTCAACGTCCTTCACGCCGGAGATGCCGGCCTTGAGGAGCGAGGCGAGGATGTCCCAGTCGTGCGTGCTGCCTTCGGGCTGGTCGGAAACCTGTTGGGATGCGCCGCCGCGTCGGGCGGGCAATGCGTTGAGCAACATGCCGGGGGTGATTTCGTTGCCCACCTGCACCATGTCGGGTTCGGCTCCGGCGGCCTTCAACTGGGCGACGGCATCCTTGGTATAATCGTGCATGGTCTGGATCAATTGATCCAAGGGCAGTTGCCGCCATGCGAGAGGCTTGGTCTGTTTGCCGGGGTCGGCCCAGGTGTCGCTGTAATGGAAATCAATCAGCAATCCCATGCCGGCGGCCTTCACGCGTTTGGCCATGGCGATGGTGTGCGGTAAATCGCAAAAGCCCTGCATACTATATCCGCCGGGATTGGTCGGCTGCACAAAGACGCGAAGACGGATGTAATTAAAGCCGTGGTTCTTGAGGATTTGCAGCACGTCGTTGGTCACGCCGTTGTCGCTGAACTTGATTCCGCGCGCCTCCTGCGCCGGGACTGCGGAAATATCCGCCCCGACGATATAACTCAGGCTCACCGGCACGTTTCTGCCGGAATTATAGTCTTTCCAAAACAGCTTGTTGTGCGCACAGCCTGTGAAGCAGGACGGCAGCAAAATGATGATTAGAAACCGGCAAAGGAAACGCGTTGGGATCATTGCCCGAAAATAGGGCAACAAAAACATCACGCAATACAAAAACAATCAGTAAACTTTCCGCAGATTCGACGGCAGGATTCCCAGTTCATCCCGGTATTTGGCGACGGTGCGGCGCGCAATCGTGATGCCTTTTGCTGCGAGCATTTTGACCACCTGCTGGTCGGACAGCGGGATGATGGAATCCTCGGCCTTGAACATCTCGGCAACCATGTCCTTCACGCTCGTGTTGGAAATTTCCCCGGACCCGCCGGTCGTATGCAATCCGGCCGTGAAGAAAAATTTCATCTCAAACATCCCCTGCGGCGTTTGTATGTATTTGCCGGAAACGGCGCGGCTCACCGTCGTTTCATGCACGCCGACAACCTCTGAGACTTGCGCCATCGTCATCGGCTTCAGATGCGCGATGCCTTTTTCCATGAACTCATGCTGGCGCTTCACAATCTCCTTGCCGATGTTCAAAATGGTCTGCTGCCGGGCGTGCAGGCTCTTGATAAGGAATTTTCCGGCACGAATTTTGTCACGGATGTATTCCTTCACCTCGGCGTTGTTTTCGCCCGCCGCCATCAAATCCTTATACACGTTGCTGATGCGCAAATGCGGAATCTGCTCGTCGTTGGTCGTCACAACAAAATCATCGCCGTTTTTATGCACAAAGACCTCGGGCAAAATAAACTGGTCGTTGTCCGGCAGATACGCGCGCCCGGGCCGCGGTTCAAGACGTGCGATTTTGGCGAGCGATTCCTGCACTTCTTCCACCGTGCGACTGACTCCGCGGGCGATTTCAGGAATGCGACGTTTGCCAAGCGCGTCCATGAAATCGCGCACGATGCGGTATTCGAGCGTTTCCTCTTTGCCGGCACGTTCGAGCTGCAACATGAGGCATTCGCGCAGATCGCGCGCGCCGACGCCGGGCGGATCGAACGTCTGGATGGTCTTGAGGATTTCAGAAATCGTTTCAGCAGGGATGTTGTTCGCGGCTGAGATATCCTCGACCGACGCCTTCAAATAGCCGTAATCATCAACGTTGCCAACGATGAGTTCGGCAATGATGCGGTGTTCGTCGTTCAAATCCGATTCACGCACCTGTTCCATCAAAAATTCCGCCAGGGAGGTTTCTGCGGTGAGCGAGTCAAACATGAACTGCCGCTTTTCCTCGTCCTCGGTTGATTGTCGGATAGGTGCACTCGTCTGCGAAACACTGTCGCGCCATTCCTGGTCCATTTGCACAAGCTTGTCGAACTCTGCTTGAAAATCGTCGCCTATCGCGTCGGAATTTTTTTCGGAATCGGGATCTGTAGGCGCATCCGGCAAATCATCCGCACGTTCTGCGGGGTCCGGAGTTGCGGTCGCGTCAGCCGTGTCGCCAAGGTCCGTCACGGGCTTTTCCGGCAGTTCAAGTTCCGGCGCGGCGACTTCTTCGAGAACGGGATTTTGTTCGAGTTCCTGCTCGATGAGCGCCTTGAGCTCCAGAGTCGGTGCCTGAAGCATCGCCAACGACTGCTGCAATTGTGGCGCGAGCACCATTGACTGCGTCAGCCGCTGCGAAAGATGTAAGCCAAGTGCCATTCTTGTTTAAATTAGCAAAGTGGCACAACTTTCGCTACATATTTTCAAATTCAAAGGAAAGACTGGATTTTTCGGCGGCCCGGTAGCATCTTTGAAATATGAAATTGATTCTTTCGACGCACAACTTGACGCTTACCAAGTCCATTGAAGAGCACGTCGTCAAGCGGATTGAAAAGCTCGACCATTTTGACAAGCGCGCCGTTGACGCACGCGTCACGCTGGAACACGACCATACCCGTGTGCCGGAAAAACAGTTCAGCTGCTCCATGCGTCTGGCTGTGCGCGGCCCCGACCTTTTCGCGGAGGATCGTGAAAGCGACCTGTATGCCGCCATTGACCGCGTCACAAAAAAAATTGAACAACAAATCCGCAAACGCCACAGCAAGGTAAAGGCCCACAAGCACAAGGACGCCGCCAAGTTAAAGAACGCCAAGCGCGAAGCCGGAGTGTAATGTGATTCTCCGAGCGCGGACAGTCCTGCCGGTTTCACAGCCGCCGATTGAAAACGGCGTCGTGGTTGTCTCTGGAAATAAAATCCGCGCCGTCGGCCCGTGGACGGACTTTCAATCCCACTCCGACGATAAAGTTCTCGACCTCGGCGATGTCATCCTGCTTCCCGGCCTCGTCAACGCCCATTGCCACCTGGATTACACCGACATGGCCGGGGAATTGCCTCCGCCGACGACTTTCACCGACTGGATTCCGCTCATCACAGCCGCCAAGACCGCGTGGAGCTATGCCGAATACGCGCACTCATGGCTGCACGGCGCCCACATGCTCGTGAAGACCGGCACGACCACCGTCGCCGACATCGAGTCCATGCCCGACCTGCTGCCTGAAGTCTGGGACGCCACGCCGCTGCGCGTTTTTTCATTTCTGGAAATGACCGGCATCCGCGCCAAGCGCAAACCGCGGGATATTTTAAATGAAGCCGTCGAAAAAATCGATTCGCTCGCGCATGCGCGGTGTTCGTCTTCGCTTTCACCGCACGCGCCCTACTCCACCCTGCCGGAACTGCTCCGCCTGACCGCCGGGCTCGCGCGCAAAAAAAAATGGCGCGTCACCACGCACATCGCCGAGTCTGCGGAGGAGTTTGAAATGTTCGCCCATGCGCGCGGAAAAATGTTTGACTGGATGAAGCGCAACGAGCGCGACCATTCGGACTGCGGCCACGGCTCTCCCGTCAAGCATTTCGCCCGCAACAAAATGCTCGGCGAAAATCTGATCGCCGCCCACGTCAACATGCTCGCGCACGGCGACGCAAGGCTGCTCGGCAGGCATGGCGTTCACGTCGTCCATTGCCCTCGCAGCCACGCCTATTTCCGGCATCCGCCGTTTCTGCGCGAACGCCTCGACAACGCCGGCGTCAATCTTTGCCTCGGCACCGACAGCCTCGCCACGACGCGCAAGATCGGCAAGCAAAAGCCGGAGTTGAACATGTTCGAGGAGATGCGCCTGCTTGCCGCCACCGACAAGTCCATTTCTCCGCCCGAAATTCTCCGGATGGCCACCATCAACGGCGCGCGCGCCCTCGGCCTTGCCGGGCAGGCCGGCGAACTCTCCGAAAACGCCTCCGCCGATTTGATTGCGGTTCCTTCCGGCAAAAACTCCGGCGACATCTATGAAACCGTTCTCGCCCATGCCGGCAACGTTTCCGCCAGCATGATTGACGGGCGCTGGGCCATCCCGCCGCTTTAGCAGCTCTCTTTCTTTCCATCCGTGTCCATCTGTGATTATCTGTGTTGAACAATGAACCCGTTCAATCATGAATTGAACCGTCGGCTTGAATCTTTGCGCAGCCAGGGCCTTCGCCGCAATCTGCGCCGTGTGGATTCCGCGCAGGGCCCGCGCATCAAGACCGGCGGCAAAACCCTCCTCAATTTCTCCTCCAACGATTATCTCGGACTCGCCAGTCATCCCGCGTTGAAAAAAGCCGCCGCTGACGCCGTGAAACGCTTCGGCGCAGGCGCGGGCGCCTCGCGTCTGGTCTCCGGCTCCCTTGCGCCGTTCCACGAACTTGAGGAAACCCTCGCCGCCTTCAAAAAGACCGAGGCCGCACTTTCCTTTTCCACGGGCTACGCCGCCGCCATCGGCACCATTTGCGCCCTGCTCGGCAAGTCCGACATCATCATCATTGATAAACTTGTCCACGCCTGCATCGTGGACGCCGCGCGGCTGAGCGGCGCCACCCTCCGCGTCTTCGACCACAATGATCTGGAAGATTTGGAAAAGATTCTCCTCTGGACCTCCAAAATTTCCCTGCCCCGCTATGCCCCCAGGGAGAGGTTCGTCCATACGCGAGTGCTCATCGTCACCGAATCCATCTTCTCCATGGATGGCGACGCCGCGCCGCTCCGTGAAATCGTCGCGCTCAAGAATAAATATGGCGCGTGGCTCATGGTGGACGAGGCCCACGCCACCGGCATCATCGGCAAAAATGGACGCGGCCTTGCGGACGCCCTTGGCGTGGCCGGCGAAATAGACATCCAGATGGGCACGCTCGGCAAGGCGCTCGGCTCCAGCGGCGGCTACATTTGCGGCTCGCGCGTCCTCATTGATTTTCTTGTGAACAGCGCGCGCAGTTTCATATTCAGCACCGCGCCGGTTCCCGCCGCCGCAGCCGCCGCCACCGCCGCCATCCGCCTCGTCCAATCCCCCGAAGGCCGGGCGCTCAACAAGCATCTGTGGAAGCAGGTCAAAACATTTCATTCCGCACTCCGCATTCCGCATTCCGCAATGGCCAGCGCCATCATCCCTTTAATCATCGGCAATGAAGCCAAAGCCGTCGGAGCATCCTCCAAATTGCGCGCCCAAAACATCTTCATTCCTGCCATCCGTTACCCGACCGTCGCGCGCGGACGGGCGCGCTTGCGCGTGACAATCACCGCCGCACACAAGCCGGAAGATATTTCGCATGTGGCCTTCGCGCTCAATAATAACTCGGACCACTGGCCAAGGCCTTTGGACCCATGAACCAATCCGCCCAGCTCGACCGCCGGTTCGTCTGGCATCCGTTCACCCAGATGCGCGACTGGCTCAAGCGCGAGCCTCTCGTCATCGCCGAAGGTCATGGCGCCGTCCTGCGCGACGTTCATGGCCGCGAATATCTCGATGCCAATGCTTCCATCTGGACAAATCTGCACGGACACAATCATCCCAAAATCAACGCCGCCATCCGCCGGCAGTTGAAAAAAATCGCGCACAGCTCCGCGCTTGGTTTTGCGAACGAACCCGCTTCCCTTCTCGCCTCAAGATTAATTTCAGTGGCGAATAAATCTAAAGGCGACGCAGCGCGTCCATCTCAAATCTCAAATCATAAACTAGGAAAGGTCTTCTTCTCCGACGACGGCTCCACCGCCATGGAAGTGGCCCTCAAGCTCGCCTACGAATTCACCCGCCGCACCCGTGGCAA
>Ga0302275_10003663_pt1 | contig 15441 bp, 6 predicted proteins | sample III_Bog_N2_2_FD_200229 | JGI IMG/M metagenome (GOLD analysis project Ga0302275, IMG submission 200229) | Peat permafrost microbial communities from Stordalen Mire near Abisko, Sweden - III_Bog_N2_2 | ecosystem: Environmental > Terrestrial > Soil > Wetlands > Peat | place: Sweden: Abisko...
TGCCTCGAGTTCCACTACTTGGGCATCGTTGGTGCCGTGCAGCAGAATCTGTTCCGCCGTGGTCCATTTGGGGGCGGGCGGAGGCTGTGGGGCGGTCTGGCGAAACATCGCCTCCTCCAGCACCGGTGAAAAGTTGCCGATCGCGGGAAAGCCCAGCACTTCCACTGAATCCCCGTTGTGCAATTCATTGGTCTGCAGGGTTTGCACCAGGATCCCCCCCGAATCATCCTGCAGATAAAATCCCTGATCCGGCAGCCGCAGGGTGACCACCCCCTGGATTTTCAACCGGCGAATGGCCAGGCGGGTGGGGTCAAACGTGGCCACGGATTCAATTTTGGCGGTTTCGATCGCGAACGGGTCCGCCGGCGGCGGTTCCAATATTTGCACCTGGGCGAAACCCGGCGTGTGCAGGGTGATGCCGCTTAATTGCCGGCGCGCGTTGAGTTCCGAAGTGCACGCCCCCCGGATGCTGACCAGGGCGTCGATTAGCGGCGGCACGGCCTGGCTGTCATCATACGGGATGATCACGCGGAAACGTCCATCAGGCGTCATCACTGTGAGATTGACATGGTCGGACTGGGCGTCCACGCGGCGCACCACACCCTCCATCGCCACCCAGTGCGCGTCCCACAACCCGTTGGCGAGGCCTTCCAGGTCCACGCGGACGGGAGCGGGGAGGTTGGTCACACCCAGTACCTGAAACTTTGAATTAATCACCTCGGGTGCAAAACCGCCGGAACTGGTTTCCCCGGTCAGTTCCACCCACTGCCCGGGTTTCAGTTCTTTCTGGCTGGGATCCAGGTCCACATAAAGTGCGCCATCCTGGTTCTGGATGAACCCATTGCGCCACGCCGGGTCGGCATAGGTGAGCACGCCCCGTACCTGCACGGGCAGGTGCAGCGCCGCCTCGGACCGCCGCAGTTTGTGCACTTCGGACATGCTGGTGATGATCGCGGGCGGGAGCGCGGCTCCTTCGGCGGCCACTGCGGAGGGTTGGGCGGCTGCGGCGTCCGACTGGGCGACCTCGAAGTAGGCATGATTGAGGAACGTTTCACCACCGGAGACTTGCAAAAACCCCCAAACATCCACCCGCTCGTCGCCGGGGATTTCGGTGAGCTGGATCACCCGGGCGCGCAGCACACCCGTGGGGTCCTGAATGAGCAGCGACTGCCCGGGCTGGTAGCCGGCCACCCGTCCGCTGACACGCACCCACATGTTGGTCCAGGATCCAAGTTCCCGGTTTTGCAGGCTGGAAATGGCGACCTGCACGGTTGGGCGCCCGTCCTCCGGGTCGAGGATTGTCACCTCATCCAGGCCCGGCACAAACAGCATTGGGGCATCGAGTGCGCCATCCAGGGTGGTAGTGCTGGCGTTGATGCCGCGCACCCGCACCTGGCAGCCCAGATATTTTTTAAATTCATTGGGCGGCGGACTGCCAAGCACGTAGATCAGGGCATTCAATCCCTGGTTATGGAGCAGCAAGGCCAGCCGGCCGCGGCTGGTCTCCGCCGTCATCACGCGGCCGGTGATCTCCACCCATTGGGCGTGGTCCTGGCCCAGCCCGGAAATCTGGAGGGAGCGGGCGGGCGGCAGGGGGCCGGAACCTGTTATCGTGAGCTGGAGACCGGCCAGCAGGTTGCTGCCGCGGGCCACGCCGGTGAGCTCAATTTGCCGGCCTTTGATGGGGGGCGGCTGCACTTCATCCGCGTTAAAATATCCCGTTTCATGACCATCAAATATATACAACTGGTGCCAGCCCGGGTCGCAGCAAAGCACCACGCCCGTCAGCCGCAGGGGCCGGCCCGGACCCCCCGGGTTGTCCGGCAGCTGGTTTAACTGGCTGAGGGTCTGGATCGCCATGGCCGCCAGTGTTTGGGCGGCCCCCGGGATGGGTCCGCCCGCCAGCCACAGCCACAACCACAGCGCGCACCACCGGCCGTTCCGGGCGCGGCTTTGCCCGCGGCCGGGCGCGGCGGGTATGCTCAAAAAATAGGCCTGGAACCAGTTCATCCCAAGCCATTCTGCCTCAAGCCCGGGATGTTTACAAGGTGGGGAAACGACCGGGCCAGGGAGCCGGGCCAGCCGGTTCGTCCTTGGAATCAGGAATTTCCATCGTAATAAGCGGCTTTTTTAATTGTAATAAACGCCAGAATAGAAATGTAATAAAAATTATTGCAAAAAACAATCTGCATGCTAACATCTGGTTTGTTGATGCAGGACGACACCCGCGCCGGCCCCCGGCTGCCGCTGGATGTAAACGTATAACCAAAAAACTCAATGCTGTAAAACTGCCATGAAACTGCCAAGAATACCCTCCCTTCGATCCCTCGCCATGCTGCCCGCCGCGGCATTTTTGCTGCTGGTCCTCCCGGCGGCCGGGGCCGACTACGCAACCACCATCCTGTCAAACAACCCGTCGGCTTATTACCAGTTTAACGAACTGGCCGGGGCCTCCTTGGCGGTGGATTCCTCCACCAACGGCAACGACGCCACCTATGTTTATAACGACTATGGTTTCCCGGAGGCCATCTCCCCGCAACTGGGGCTTCCGGGAATTGACACGAATGCCCTGGCTTTCAATGGCTACGGGCCAGCCGGGGATTATGGTTATGTGAACATCCCCGCGAGTCCGCTTATTCAGCCAGTGGCCCCGGATGGCACGGACAGCGGCCCCTTTTCGGCGGAGCTATGGGTCAAAGTCCCCAGCCAGCCAGCCTCCTGGACCGTCCCGATCGAAGTGTGCGCCTACCCCCTTGGCTGGAATATTTATGTGTCGGGCGCGGACGCCGGGAACGGTGCGGCGAGTTACTTTTATTTGGACATGCGCCCATCAGTGTTTGCCGGGGTGGCGCAAATCCAGTTTCACCAATGGTACCATCTGGTGGTCACCTTTGACGGAGCCAATGCCTATATGTATGTCAATGGCGTGCAGTATGGTCCTTATGCCGCCACGGGCTTCACGCCCGCCTTCGGGGTGGCCGGCCACGTGGGTTCCGGGCAGGGCGCCACTTGGGGCCCGCTAAATGGCGATCTGGATGAAGTGGCGTTCTACACGAATGTGCTGACGGCCGCCCAGGTGCTGAACGATTACAAGGTGGGCACGAATTTTATTTTCACCCCGCCCACGCCGCCGGTGGACCAGGGCGACCCCCAGTCCACCACCAATTACGTCGGCAACGCGGTCACTTTCAGTGTGAGTGCCGACGGCACGCAGCCGCTGCATTATCAATGGTATGAAAACGGGGCTCCCGTGGGCACGAACTCAAGCACACTATCCTTCGTCTCCCAGTTTCCCGCGGACAACAGCGGGGTTTTCCAAGTGGTTGTCACCAACAGTGTCAACTCGATCACGAGCGCTCCCGCCACGCTCACAGTGCTGACCAATGTGAACATCCCGGGTATGCCGGGCTCAATTGGGCGCAACGTGGGAAGTTATGCCGCCTTCTACGTCACGGCTTTTGGCTCGGAGCCCATCACCTATCAATGGACCCAGAGCACGGACGGCGGGAACACCTTTACCAATCTGCCCGGGCAAACCAACGCCACCCTCTGGTTATCCAATGTGCAACTGGCGCAGGATGGCAATCAATATACGGTGACGGTTAACGGGCCGTTCAGCTCCGACAGCGCGGGGCCGGCCACGCTGTATGTGCAACCCCGCACGGAATTTGTGCCTTTGACCGGTTATGGCGCGATTGTGGCCGCGGACAGCCCGGTGGCCTACTGGCGGCTGGATGAGCCGGATGGCAGCGGCACGGCGGTTGATGCCGTGGGCAGCTTCGATGGCACTTACACCGCCGGAGCCGGCACGGTCCTGTATGGGGTGCCGGCCGGCATTCCGAAAACGACCGATCCCGCGGTGGGCCTGGAAAATGGGGCCACGGTGCAGGTCCCGTTTGCGCCGGAATTGAATTCCGTCACGACCTGGTCGGTGGAAACCTGGGTTCAGCCCACTTCGCTGGGCGCCAACGGGGGCGATTACCGGGTGGTCCTGTCCTCGGAATATCATTTGTATAATGCGACGACGCCCAATCAAAACGATGGCTGGTATATTTACCAGCAACCCAACAATACCTTTGCATTTGTGCCTTTGCCGGCGAACGCTTTCATCACGGCCGGTTCCATCGTGGCCAACAATTGGTATCACCTGGTCATCACGGATGATGGCGTCAACTTCCGCTTTTATGTCAATGGCGTGCTGGCGACCGCGCCGTACCCGGCGTCGGACTTCATTGCCAACGGGGCGGGCATCAACGCGGACGGCACGGCGGCCATCACTCCGGGGCTGGGCAACACCGTGCTCGGCCAGCGCGACGACTTTGCCTTTAACACCTTTGAGGGCACCGTGGATGACACCGCCATTTATAATTACGCCCTGACGCCGGCCCAGGTCTATTCCCACTTCATCGTGGCCACCAAGATCAGCATTGCCACCGCCGGCAAGCAAGTGGTGCTGACGTGGCCCACCGGCGTGCTGCAACAGGCAACCAGTGTGGCCGGGCCCTACACGACCGTGGACGGCGCGACCTCGCCCTACACCAATTCGGTGACGGGATCCAGCCTGTTCTATCGGGTTTTCGTTCCTTGAGGTGGGGGTTCTGGGATTCCGGCCGGGGAGCTGTTCCCCGGCCGGAACCAAACTCTTAACTGGAACTTTTTAAATTCATGAAACCTTGTGTTTTTCCTGGCCTGCCCCAGCGCCCCGCGCGAGATGGGTTTACGCTGATTGAACTGCTGGTGGTCATTGCCATCATCGCGATTCTTGCCGCCATGCTGCTCCCGGCCCTGGCCAGGGCCAAAATGGAGGCGTGGAAGGCGGGGTCGCTGAACAATCTGAAGGAATTGCAATTGGGCGCCAAAATGTATGGTGATGACAGCGCCGGAGTGCTACTGCCCAACGCCCCCTATAATCCACCCTCGCCCGGCGCCAAAGCCTGGATCGATGTCAGCAGCATGACTTATGTGGAGGGGATGAAAACGGAAATCGGCAACACCAACACGGCCCTCTACACGTCCGGACTGCTGGCCCCCTACCTGGGCAATCAACTCGGCGTCTACCGTTCGCCGGCGGACACGATTCCGTCACTCAATGGCCAGCGGATCCGCAGCTATTCCATGAACGGCCAGATGGGCACCATTTACACGAAAACCTACTACAACCCCGACGCCCCGGCCAGCACCTACGCCCGGGAGAATGATATTAAGCAGCCGGTTCCTTCCAATGCCTTTGTGTTCTGTGAGGAATGCCCTTACACCATCGATGACGGGTATTTGGAGATTGACAGCCTGCATGGGGTATTTCCCGACGTGCCGGCCGCCTATCTGGGCAATGGCTGCCCCTTTTCTTTTGCCGATGGCCATTGTGAATACCATAAGTGGATGACTTCGGTTCTGCGCACCGCCACGGGGCACTCGATTGTCGCCGGCATCGCCAATCCTGACTGGCAATGGTTTACCCAGCATGCCACCAGCACCCCCTGAGGTCGCGCGGCTTTTGCCCCGCGCTCCCGGATTACCAGCGACAACCCCGGACTGATTAACGTTAACCAGCGTCATGATTTTTGGACTCCATGTGCCCCGTCCCGGGCCGCCGGGATGGCTCGCCATTCTCGTCTTGTGCCTGATGACCATGGACGTGCGTGCCGACCTGTGGCGCACGGGTTACTACCCTGGCTGGGAACAGGCCGGGATGCCGGCTGCCACCATTGATTTTACCGCCCTTACCCACCTGGTTCATTTTTCCGTGGTGCCCAATACCGATGGCTCACTGAATGACAGCGCCAACCGCCTTGTCCCGGCCAATTCGGCGGATGTGGTGGCGCGTGCCCACACTGCGGGGGTGAAAGTGCTGGTCTGTGTGGGTGGCAGCGACAGTGAGGCTGGTTTTCAAGGCGCCGCCAGCCCCGGCAACCTGCCGGCCTTCATCAATAATATCACCAATTTCATCTCCGCCCGGGGTTACGACGGCGTGGATCTTGACTGGGAAGCCCTGCCCGTCACTGATGCCGCGGAATACACCAATCTGGTAATCGCGCTGCACGCTGCCCTGCGGGGCATGGCCCAGCCAAAACTCCTGACGGCTGCGGTCAGCGCCTACCCCGTGTATGGCGATCCACCCGCGGCGGAATACCAGATGTTTGCCGGGCTGCAAAACTGCTTCGACCAGATTAACATCATGACTTACGATTTTTCCGGTCCGTACCAGGGTTGGGTCACCTGGTTCAACTCCCCGATTTACGACGGGGGCTTCCACTTTCCCAGTTCGAGCGGCCTGGTGCCCTCCGTGGATGGGGCGGTCGGCAATTTCCTGACCTATGGGATGGCCCCGGGCCGGCTGGGCATAGGGATCGCATTCTACGGTTATGTCTGGACGGGCGGCACCGGGGTTTCGTCCACGAGCCTTACCCAGCCCCGGCAGGGCTGGACCACCGCGCCCATCACCGCCACCTATCCGTACACCGGGCTGATGACGGCCTTCTATCAAACCAATAGTTACCATTGGGACGCCACGGCCCAGGCGGCTTATTTGAGCCTCACCAATGCCAACCCGGAGAGTAATGCCTTCGTTTCCTACGATGATGCGCGCACCTGTCAGGCCAAGGTGAGTTATGCCCGGAATCACAGTCTCGGCGGGGTCATGATGTGGGAACTGGCCGGGGACCACACACCCAACCAGCCGGACCCCCTCCTGCAAGCCGTCAAACTAGCGCTGGCCACTCCCGGGCCGACCAATATCCTGCCCCGGGGCAATGACATCAGCCTGACTTTCACCAGTATCTCACTAGGGATCTATCAGGTGCAGTGGAGCAGTAATCTGGCCTCCGGTTTCTGGACTCCCTTGCTGACCACCAATGTCACTGGCCTGGGCGGTGCCCTGCAAATCATCGACTTTGGGGCGCGGTCCAACCAGCCCGGGCGCTTTTATCGCATCCAGACGCCGCCCTGACCCGCCTTGCCGCCGTCAATCGGACCTCGAACATGAAATTAAATATGAAGCTCAAAATCCTGGCGGTCGCGGTCATGCTGGTGCTGGCCGCTGCCCCGGGATGGGCCGTCACTCCGGGCGCGCCCGCCATCATTCCGCAACCCCAAAATCTTGTGCTGCGCGATGGTTCATTCAACCTTACCCCCGCCACCCGGGTGTATGCCGATTTCGGCTCGCGCGCCACCGCCCGGGTGCTAACGGAACGTCTGGGTCCGGCCACCGGCTACGCATTCAATCCGTCCGCCAAATTTTTCGGCAGCGGCCCCGTTCCCGGCGCGATTTTCCTGACCACCCGGCACGCCAATACCAATCTCGGTCCCGAGGGATACGAACTCACCGTCGCTCCGGACGCCATTGTGATCCGGGCGCCCGCCCAGGCCGGCTTGTTTTACGGGGTCCAAACTTTGTTGCAACTCCTGCCGCCCGCCATTTTTTCCCCGGGCCCCGTGACTAATGTCGCCTGGCAGATTCCCTGTGTTCAGATTGAAGACTGGCCGCGCTTTGCCTGGCGCGGATTCATGCTGGATGTCAGCCGCCATTTTTTCACGAAGGCCGAGGTGGAAACGCTTCTCGATTCCATGGCCTTGCACAAGCTGAACACCTTCCACTGGCACCTCACGGACGACCACGGTTGGCGCATCGAGATTAAAGCCTGGCCCAAACTCACCGCCGTGGGTGCCTGGCGCGGCGGGGTGGGCTTCGGCTTTGCCACCAATTCCACCACCGCTTATGGACCGGACGGGCATTATGGCGGATTTTACACCCAGGACGATATTCGCGAAGTGGTGAAATACGCCGCGGCGCGGCACATCACCATCGTGCCGGAAATCGAGATGCCCGGGCACTCCCAGGCGGCTCTGTCCGCGTATCCCGAATTCAGTTGCACGGGTGGTCCCTTCGAACCGGCGGAGACGGCGGGAATATTCAATGGCATTTATGATCCGGCGAAGGCGGCGACCTTCCAGTTTATGGCCGAAGTGCTCACCGAGGTGTCCCAGTTGTTTCCCGGCTCCTACATCCACATTGGCGGGGACGAGGTGCCCAAAGACACGTGGAAGAACAGTCCGGACTGCCAGGCGCTCATGCGGCGCGAAGGCCTGAAAAACGAGGAGGAGCTGCAGAGCTGGTTCGTGCGGCGGATTGAGAAAATCGTCAATGCCCGCGGCCACCGCATGATTGGCTGGAGCGAAATTCTCCAGGGCGGCCTCGCCCAAAATGCCACCGTCATGGACTGGATTGGCGGGGCGAAGGAAGCCGCCGAAGCGGGGCATGATGTGGTGATGACCCCCACTTCCAACTGCTATTTTGACTTCTACCAGTCCAGCAACCACCTGGCCGAACCCAAGGCCGCCGCTTGGGGCGGGCCGCTCACCCTGGAGAAGATGTATGCCTATGAACCCATGCCCACCAATGTGCCGCCCGCCTTGCAATCCCACATCCTCGGCACCCAGGGCAACTTGTGGACCGAGCAGATTCCCAACTTCAAACACGTCGAGTACATGACCTTCCCGCGCGCGTGCGCCCTGGCGGAAGTTGCCTGGTCAGCCCGGAACGCTCGCGATTTCACCGACTTTTCCCGCCGGTTGCAAGTTCAGTACCGGCGTTTCGACCAGTTGGGCATTAATTATCGCCGCGGCGATGCCAGCGATACCGCTGACATTGAACCTTTGGCACCCGTGCCATAACCCCTTTACGGCCCCAGCAACACCCGGTAATACCGGCTGGCAAAATTGGTCGCGCCCGGATCGGTGAGTGTGAAGGGCAGCGTCCCCGGCGTGTTGGTTTCCAAATTGTTCCAGCCCGTTGGATTGGCCAGGTTGGTCGTGCCCTGCAAAATATAATCCGGCCCCGCCGGTCCGGCCACTTGCACGGCAAACAACCCCGCATTAATCGACCCGGCCGAAACCGCTACCGGGGCCAGCGGATTCACGGTGATGCTAAAAATCTGGTTGTCACTGAGGGCCGGCGAACTGCTGTCTGTCACCCGTACCTGGACCTGCTGGATGGTGCCCGCGCTGGCCACCGGCGCACGCCACGTAAAAACCCCGCTGCTGCTCCCGATTGTCGCGCCGGCGGGGGCGACCGGGAGACTAAAGCTTAAGGGCGCCGTGCCATTGGTTGCCGTGGCCAGGGCGTTGAAGCTAATCGTCTGGCCCGCATTAATCGTATAGTTGGCAATGGCCGCCAGATCGGGCGCGGTCCCGGCGTACGGCACCGTCAGCAGGCTGACCGGCAGCGCCGCCGCTCCGGTGGGCATGAATTGGAAATGCACGATCTGGCCGCCGTTCGGATAATACTCACCCGCCACCGCGGCACTGGTGTTGGCCGAAAGGGAAACGCCTCCGGCCGGCACCAGAAAATCGCCTCCCGGCAAAATGCCGGGGTCCCCATTCACCGCGCCGGTCCAACTGCCGCCCCGTGGATTCAGGAGCAGCGCCAGGCCATGCGCATCGCTCGCGGCGGTGGTGAGTTGAAAGGTGTAGAGCACGCCGTAATTGCCCCCGTCCGACACCGCTGTCGGCGGCGCGACCGAGTTGTCGAAGCCCGTCACCGTCGGGTCGCCGGTGCCGGCGATGGAAAATTGCTGGGCCCCCGCCGTCGTGTTGATCACCACGCCCGGGAGCGACGCGCACGTTTTGTTGCAGGCGGCGAAGGTGCCGCGCACATGCGTGTCCCGGGCCAGCAAGGGCAGCGTGGAGCCCGCACTCACCGGATTGTCCCCCGGATTCAGCGCGCAAACGATCACCGTGTGCGGCTGGTTCATGGTATAATCCCAGATGCCATTCATCAAGTCCCCCGCCGGGACGCTGACGGAGTCAAAGTTCGTGTCCAGCCGCACCGTCTGTCCCGGCGCCACCGTCAGCGTGTGGCCGGGCGTGTTGGTCAACCACCGTTGGAAGGCCGTTTCGCCCACATACAGGTAGCTGGCGCTCGGACCCGACCAGCCGGCCTGGGCAACGGTCAGGGTGGCCGGGGAGGCCCCGTTGTTCTTGATCAGCACGGAAAATTTCATCATCTCCGTCGGGTTGCTGTTCACGTGATACACAAACACCCGGTTGGGGACGCCGCTGGCGGTCGCTGGCAGGGTGGCATCTTCGTAAAGTATCCCGGTGTTGGTGGGGCTTTCCGGGGAATCGGAAAAAATCAATGCCCCGCCACTGAACCCATTGGTCACCGCCAGCGCCGGGCAGGAAAGCGGTGAAAGCCCGGCGAGGCTGACCACCTGGCCATTGGTGACCCCGTTAAGCGCCGTTTGCAGCGCGGCCGGCGTGGGCACCCCGGTTTCCACGTAGGGTGTGGTCGTCAGGCTGAAGCCATAAACCCCGTTATTGCTGTCCAGCGTGAAAAGCAGGTTCGTCTTGCCCGCGCCGCCAAACGCGATGCCCCCGGTGTCGTTGCCATTGGCGATCGGGTTGGGGGTGCTGGCGCTCGCCACGCTGCCGCCCCCAAAGTTGGTCAGCGCATAAAGTGAAATCGTCGCGTTATTGTTGGCTCCCTGGGGCAACTGAATCCCCGCCAGCAAATGCCCGGCCGGTGAATAATCAGTCACCACGGAATTGCCGGACACCGCGTTTGTGGCAATCGCCCCCACTTTGAGCGGACTGGGCAGGCTGGCGAAGTTGGTGGGATACTGGATCAAGTACGCCGAGCTCCCGCCCGGCTTGAAGATGAACGTGCCGTTGGTGTAAAAGGAATACCCATGCGCCGGTCCCAGGTCAGTGTAACTGGTTGGTATATTAGTAATGACCACCAGGGTCGGGGTGAAGTTCACGCCGTCCGTGGTGCTGAAGAGCAGGGCGTTGGTCGTGGTGGCCACGCCATTGTTGATGCCGCACACGATCAGCGTGTTGGTTCCCGCCCCCGCGATGGCGGCCGTGTCGCCAACTCGATTGCTCAAAATCAAACTTGAACTGGTAGCGTCCAATCCACTGGGTGTGTAACACCGATACGGCACATTGCTCCAATTGGTCCAGCTATAAATGAAAAAGTTGTTATTCGTCAGGCTGGTATCCAGGGGGATCCCGTACAGCACGCCATCATCCCCCACGAGTATCTGATCGGAATTGATTGTTGCCGAGCCATTAACGGTCCCAATGACACTGCCATTGGCCGGATTCAAAACCGTGATGCCCGCGGCACTCCCGCTGCGATTGGCCAAAAATAATTGATTGGATGGTGCGCTATAAGCCAGGGAACGATTATATCCGCCCAGTTGCAGACCGCTGCCCGCCTGGTTGGTATTGGTGTCCGCCCAAAGCTGCGAGATCAAATACCCCTGCGCGCCAGCGCGAGGTGCCAGGCATGCACAGAACCACAGTACCAGGAGAATTTTCCCCGCTGCTGACCACCACTTCGAAAATGCAAGGCATAATCCCCTGCGTCCTTGGTTAAAATCCATTCGCTTAAAAGTGTTGCACAAGTCGGCATCTGTCAAGTAGTTGGCTGATTAACCTGGCGGCACCCCCTGCCGCGTGAAGTATTTGAAGATGATGTCCGCATTCACCGCCGCTTTGCCCGGCAGGCCGCCCAGGGAAAAACTCATCGTGGCGACCCGGGAAGACAGCAAATCAAACTTCCACAAGGACCGTTGCTTTTCTTTCCAGTGAAAGACCAGCGTGATGTTGGAATAGGACCGCCGGGCGGAAATATTTTTCACTTCCTTGAAAAACAACGGTCCTTTCCAGCCCGAATAACGGAGTCCCTCGGCATTAAGGGTCAGCTCCCCCTGGCGATGCCGTCCGTAGATGACCACCATGAGCAGGCTAAAAATGAGGACGAGGACACCGCCCACCACCCTTCCGCCCGTGTCACGGGCCGCCAGTGCCAGCGTCAATCCGATCAAGGCAAACACCCCGCACGCGACGATGAACAAACCATAGGAAAACGGCCGCACCCGCCATTTCCTTTCCGGAAAATGCTTGTCCAACAGCTCCCGGCCGGCCGTCGAACCGTAGTCAGCTTCCGTGATGGTGGCGCGGGATTGCAAGTTCGCCAGGGCCTTCGCCGCCTGCTGATTCAGGCTGCCGAACAATTCCGCATGGGGCGCCAGCCATTTTTCATACGCGCTCGCGGTGGGTTCCACCGCAATCGCCTGCGCCTCCGTCACACCAATTGTCTGGCCCAGCGCCTCCAGCCGGATGTTCAGCGGCGGATGGGTGTCCAGCGGATGGGGCAGTTTCTTTTCAAACAACTGTGTCCAAAACGCCGGCTCCGCCACCAGTTGATTCTGCACAATGCTTTGCAGCGGCAGTTCCAGCGGGTTGGTCACCTGGGTTTTCACCGCCTCCTTCAGCCCGCGTTGAAACGCCTCCACCGCCACCTGAAAACGCACCAGCGCGTGGGCGGCTGTGGACGCCGAGGTCAGCTCCGCGGCTTTTTGATCTGCCAGCAATTCCCGGTGGCGCGAGGCCGTCCGCTCCGTCCCTCCGAAGCTCCAGTGAAAGAAGTTCAGGAACTGAAAACTCGGCCAGCCCACCCAGCCCGACCGCGCCATCGCCACCATCGTGGCGTGGGCTTTCAGGCGCAGCGGATAAAATTCCCGCGTCAGCTTCGTGTCCTCGCCAATGAAGTGCCCCAGCTCATGCCCGATGATCGCCAGCACCTCCGCCTCGGAAAGCTGTTTCAACACCGGCAGCGAGAGGAATAGCGTCTTCCCCTCCGCCCGGCCCGCGTCATGCTTCACCGCCAGCTCGGTGACATAAAAATTAAGCTGGAAACCGATGAGAATCCGGTCCGGCGGCGTGGTGTGCAGGCGTTCGGCCGCCGTGCGGACCGCCTGCCATAATTCCGGCGCCTCGGCCGGCGACACTTCCCGGGCCAGGCGCTCGTTGAATTCCAGTGGAATTTTTTTTAACAGGATGTTCGCGGAACTCCACAGCGCAATGATCCCGCCCAGAACAATGACAATCAGCAATTTGGGGAAAAAATGATCCGTGAGCAGCACTGAGAACTCAAAGCTGCCATAGGTCAGCAGCGGAATGAGGAGAAACACCTTGGCCAGCGCCGCCACCATGCCAATTTTCCAGCCCAACCGGTAACTCCGCACCAATTCCGCCTGGGAACGCCCCGCCTTTTGGTTCAGCGCAAACACCGCCCACACCGCGGCCCCCAGCCCGCCCACTAGCAACAGCGACAGCCACAAACCCCAGCGCAGGCGCTCAAACGTGGCCACCACTCCGATCTTCGCCAGCCGGTCATGCACCGCTTCCTGCCCGGGCGGACGCTCCAGGCAGATCGCTTGGAAATCCATCGGCTCCACCCGGGCCAGCCGCTCGCTCCGCTCTTCCGGTGACAGATTCGGATCTGCATTGACCGTGGCGATGATTTGCCCATGCATTTTGTGATTCAACCACCGGGGCCCGGCGACGAAAAAGACCAGGGTCAGCACTGGCACCAGCAGGCACTTGAACAAGGCCTGGCGCAGATTTTTATGGATATCCACCGGGGCGTTGCCTTTTTCCATAACGATTCCTTTTTATTGGGAATTCCCGAAACCATCCGTGAAACGCTGGTCGTAAATGAGACAGGGTTGGCGACACAAGTCAACCGGCAAAAAGTACAAGCGCTGGCGGGGGCGCGACACTGCACCCGAAATGAGCCGAAGGCTGGTAGGGCTGGGCGCGCTGCGCCGGCCCCGCCCGCGCAAAAGCGGGCGGAACGAGAGTGGCAAGTCGCCCTTTCGGCTTGGTTGGCGTCAGTGCACGGGTGCACCCACCCGCTCCGGAGTGCGGTCGTCTCGGCCGCATCCCGCCGTCCTCCCATCCCTGGTCCTCAGCATGTTGGCCACCGTCCGAACATCGCAGCGCGCCTATCCCGGGCGCAGACACCACCCAAATCACTGCAAATCACCGCCAACCATAGGCACCTGCGCCTGCTCTGGCAATTCTCGCCCGTCAGTATCCGTCCGATTGGTCCCCTAAATCCCTTATTTCCTTTGTGCTCTCTGCGTTCTTTGCGGTTGAGAATTTCCCCGCCTTTTTTCGCGTCTTTGCGTTAAAATCCCCTCACCGTTCCAATCGTACAAAATAATACGGCGTCTGCCGGTTGAAATCCGGGTACATCACACCGTGATGAGCGTTATCCATCGCCTGGAGGAAGTACATGAAATCAAAGCGCGGATTCAATGCCGCCGCCGGAATCGTGCCGGCAAAATTTCCCTGATCATCCACCGGGGAGAGCGTCAGCGAGGTGTAATCCTGTGTTTGATCCACCCGGCGAAACAACACCTGCACCCACTTGATGCCCGAGGCCGCGGTGACGTGCGCCCGAATCGTCAAAGGTTGCCCGGCCGGCGTGCTGGTAACCCCTTCATGGCTGATGACCGGGCCGGCTTCCACTCCGGTACTGGCCTTGCAAAGGGGTGCCGCCATACCCACCGCAAAGGTGGCCGCCCGCCGTTCGGCTTCCAAGGTGATCAGCCCGTGTTCCAAGGACACGAGTTCATCGCGCCAATGGCCGCACAAATTGCGGCTGCGCGCCCCGAACATTAAGTCGGGCGCGTACGTGTCGCCGGCCGCGTCCACCAGCTCGCGCCAGGCCGCCACCGCCTGGCGCTCGCCCGCAATTGCCGCCTCCAAAGCGCGGGGATCCTGCGTGCGGTCATACAAGCGATAGTTCACCGCCGCCGGGATGCGCGCCGCATGATACCGCGCCAGGGCGGCCACCATTTTCAGGTCCATGACCGTCGCGGCATATTCCCGGCTGCGGTTGGTCCCGATGTTTTCCTCAGCCAGCGCCAGTTGGGCGCTGATGGTCGCCGCAGTGTCGGCAAACCACCGGCTGGTTTCCTGCGGACGCACCTTGGCCGTTTCCCCATTGGCCAGCAGCAATTGCGCCTCCTCGTCAAAATTTTCAAAGAGCTGCACGTCGGAAAGCGTGGCCTTCGCAAACACTGGCAAATCGCCCAAATGCTGCTTTTCCGCCCAGCCATCCGTCATGGGAAATCCGGTATACGGATAACTGGAGGCAATGATGCGCGGCAAAATCCAACTGGCGCGATGCAGGGCCGTCTCCAGCAACGGCCCCGCCGCCGGTCCAAACCGCCGGGCAAATTCCCGGTCCCAAACCTCCGCCGACGTGTTGGGATCATACCCGATGCGGCCGAACACCTGGAAAAAATGCCAGTACCGCTCGAACTCATAATCATAATAGCGCGCCGACGGCTTGAGCAGGTCGAAGCCCGGCGCATCCTGCGGCTGGCCTTCCATCTTGGTGGCCAGTGGCTCATCCACCACCAGGCTGTCGCCGTCATACAGATGCGTGGTGGCCACGAACCGCCGCGCATACTCCGGATCGCCCCACAACCAAACGCGAGAGGGACCCCCGTTCCACAACTGCCACGTGACCTTGTACGTCTGTGGATAAACCAGCAGGTCGGCATACCCATGCCGCCGGCTGGCCTGGTCGCGGGGATTAACGTGCATGGGGTGAAACGGCAGACCCATTTGCTCCATCCA
>Ga0302275_10003666_pt1 | contig 15424 bp, 12 predicted proteins | sample III_Bog_N2_2_FD_200229 | JGI IMG/M metagenome (GOLD analysis project Ga0302275, IMG submission 200229) | Peat permafrost microbial communities from Stordalen Mire near Abisko, Sweden - III_Bog_N2_2 | ecosystem: Environmental > Terrestrial > Soil > Wetlands > Peat | place: Sweden: Abisko...
CGGCTCACAGTCAGCGCGGTGATCTCGAAGGCGGCCAGTGCAACCCAATTCTGCGGATCCGAGACGCTCCATGTGAGCACCGGAGGGACAAAGAAGTAGTTGAGGCAATTGACCGCGATCAGTGACGTAACGCTGGCTTCCCAGAAGCCCCATATACTGGACACCATCACCACTATCAGAAAGTAGAGAGAGCCGGAGGTGGAGAGGTTCAGATGCAGCCGGAACGCACAAAACGTCACCAGGGCAACAGCGGCGGACCCGGTGAAGCACCCGCGCACTATCGCCGGCAGAGCGCGCAAGGCCCACCTGTAGCCCGTCCGGCGTTGCGCCTCTACCCGCGCCTTCGATTTGGAGACGAGCCCGATCAAGAGTCCAGTTTTTCCGTCCATGCCTGCCGCCATGAGCCAACGACGATCGCTTCCTTGACTCCCGTCGATGGCGCGCTGATCCGCATGCCAGAGGAATCCACCTCGGGTCGCAGATGATGTGATTTCAATTATGTGATGAAACCCATAAGGAAATCATAAAAGTGCGCTCCAGATTTGGCTGGTACGCCGCAGGCCAGTTCGCGGAGTGTCATGACGCCAGTCGTGACGGGGCATGGGCTGCGGGCGGTAAGCCGGCGCCAGCCCTCCAGTCCGAGGACGCGGAAGAGTGAGAACGCCGGTGTTAGAAATGTGCGCGTCGGGTTCTTCTGCCGTGGTGCGATGCGCGGGCAGTACGGCGGCCCGATCGAGGTCTCATTCCAAACGATAGCCCGAGCGTGCGTATGCCGTCATTCCCGAGCCTGCGACTCTGACCTTGATCCTGCGCCACCGGCCGGTGCGGTCAGTGCCGTCAGGCATATATCCGAGCGCATACTCATTCCGGAGCGCCTGGCCAATACCGGTGACCGCTTCTGCAATGTCATTCTGATTATGGACGATGAAGCCGATGCCGCCTGTTTTTGCCGCGAGTTCTTGGAGGAAGAGTGCTCCCTTCCTCTCTTCCGTCAGCTCGATGGGCTTGGCCGTCTGCGACGGGGCGCTGACCGCGATGGTGTAAACCTGTGCGCCGGCTTCCATTGCGTATCGCATCAGCTCTTCCTGAGAGTAGCGGCTGTGATTATCCATCCCGTCGGAAATGATCAGCAACGCCTTCCGCGCATGGACCCCTGAGCGAAGCTGTTGCAGGCTGCCGTAAATCGCGTCGATCAGCGCCGTACTTCCACCAGCCTTCTCCAATTCAATCTGGCTCAGGATCTCATCAAAGTCGTGCGTAAACCCGGAGCGTGCCCGCGGGCGTGTCGAGACGGTATTGAGAAACGCTTCATCGGCGGGATTGGCGTCTTGCATCAGGGCTCGTAAGGATTCCTTTGCCGTGCCGAGGACTCGCTGCATGCTTCCGCTCATGTCGAGCACGATGCCCATCGAAACCGGCACGTCCTCCTGACTGAACGAGCGGATCTGTTGTCGCACTCCATTTTCGGTCAGCGTAAAGGCATCGCTCGCCAGTCCGTTGACAACGGCCCCAGGACCAGCGTGGAGTCGGTTCGGAAGGCTGGGAGTTCCCGGGAGAAGTGATTCTGCGCACACGAAGGCCAAGCAGCGAGTGCGACGCCGAAAATTGCGACTAAGCTCCTGTCGGCCCAAATCGAATTGCCACTACGCAACAGCATGAGAAACCTGCTCCTCTGCAATTACACTCAGATCGTGTTTCAGATTGTTCTTGCCGCCTTGGAACGTGGTGAAGCGGCCATCGGTTTGATCGACCGCTGGCCGCGTTTCGAGTGCGGTTGCCGCGATTGCTCTCAAGTCGCGCAAATGCGTCGCCGTGCGCACCCAGAATTCGTCGCCCCACTCTTCACAACGTGCGATTGCGACGTCCAGAGCGTCGATCACCTTGACACTCTTTACAGGTACTTCATTGGATATGCCTCCAGACCGCATTCCGGCAGCCACCGATGTGGCGGAGACGTGCATCGCTGGGGCGGCTTCCGGGAATTGCCGATGATGGATCCCGACGGCCGGTCCGCTCTCGTCCAGTCGTGTTTCTTCAGCCTCGCGACCGGTCCCGTGCTCGACATCGACCCGGCAACACTCGGCGAACGCGTCCGGATCGACGATTTCGACGTACCCGAGCGCGAGGGCCCGCACGGACCAGTTGTTCAGGATCAGGCAGACGCGGTGTGGCGGAACCTGGAATCGCGCCGCTATATCCCTCAGGTTCCAACCGCGAACGAAATACAGGAGAACCATGCGCCACTGCGCGCCGTCCGGCGGCTGCTTTGCGAACGCTGGAACCTGCGCCGGAAAGGAAACGATGTTCTTGCGAATTGCCCGGCGCAGGAGTCTACTCCCCGGATTGATGGGTGCATGGAGACGTGCCTCTCCAAGGAATTTCGGGGCGTTCCGCTTCTCATCCAGCATAAGGTGCATAAGGAAGTCTAGGACGTCCGGCGTGAGGATCGCATAAAGGTCTCGTACTGTAAAACAAACTGTTTCATACAATCGGCTCCTCTTGTACGGCTCACAAAACACGTATTCTTCAACTCTCGGCTCTAGCGCGCCCCAGGCATAAGAAAACCTGACGAAGTCGATCAATTCTTTGTATGTAGCGATAAACGGTAATAGATGGAACTAGTTGCATAGACTCAACAGGCTCGTGTGATGAACTGGCCGTGCATCTTCATGCCTTCCTCATGAGCTGTCCTGCACAATCATCATTCAGTCGCAAACTGGAACGCGCTACAGCAGGGATTCGAGTGCCGCCGGGGAACAAGTGGGATGAGTTCACAACCAGAACTGACGCCAGTCGAGATCGAAAAGCCCATCACGGGAAAGCTGCTGATTGTGGACGACGAAACGACGATCCGCTGGGCCTTGCGAAAGACGCTTCAAGGCATGAGTTTTGAAATCGTGGAGGCCGAAACGGGCGAGCAGGCGATCGCGTTGGTGCGCACGATTTGCGTTGACGCTGTGCTGCTGGACATCGAGATGCCGGGCATGAACGGCATCGAGACCTGCAGGAGGATTCGTCAGTTGATGCCGACGCTCGGGATTGTGATGTTGACCGTGAAGAACGCAGAAGAAGACAAGATTCGGGCGCTGGACGCCGGTGCGGACGATTTCATCACGAAGCCATTCCACATTCGGGAGCTGGCGGCGCGGCTTCGGGCCGCCGTGCGCCGGGCACGCGCATCGCAGTCGGACGACGCCGCCGCGATCAGAATCGGAGAGATCGAAATCGATCCGGCGCGGCGTCTCGTGAAGAACTCGGGGAACCCGATCCACCTGACTCCCAAGGAGTTTGAGCTACTCCTTTTTCTGATGTCGCACGCCGGGTTTCCGCTCACGCACGCACGAATTCTCTCAGCGGTCTGGGGACCGGAGTACGGCGGCGAGCTGGAGTATCTCCGGACTTTCGTCCGGCAACTGAGGAAGAAACTCGGTGACGATGCGGCCTCGCCCAAGTACCTGGTCACCGATTCACAGATTGGTTACCGGTTTAGATCGGAGGCGGAGTTGATGGCAGGAGGGCGAACGTGATGGCCACGAATGTCATTCGCCACGATAGCCCTCATGAACAAGTTGGTTCGCTTGTTCCCGCCGGTAATCGCACGTCCGCGACGATAACTCGTAAGTGCGCTCGTTCGACAACTATGAGTCGTGGCAAGCCACCCATCGAAGGATCCCTGTACTTCCGCATTGCATCTTCATGCGTTCCTTATAAATTGAGTCTCATACTCAGAACCGTAGCAAAAGCTATTCACCTATGTAGCGCAGTCACCTCGTCCGCGACGCGCTGGACGCAACCGCCGCCTTAAACAGCGCGTGGACAATTCCGCAAGACAAAGAAGCCTGGCCAGGACATCGCTCGTGCCGTGCCCGCGCTCCAGTGCCTTGCGAACGAACGATTGTGACATCGGTTTTAGAAAGGACATTTATGGCCCGCAACCTACTGTTTTCTGCCGTCTTGCCAACCTGCATTGCGTTCCAACTTGCGACGCTGCCCATCCCTGTTTTTGGGGAAGCGTTGTTTGGCGCTATTGACGGGATAGCTCGAGACTCTGCCAATGGTCAGCCAGTGGCGCAAGTCCGAATCACAGCGCACAACGTGAACAAGGAGGCGTACATTACAGCGATCAGCGGCTCTGACGGCACCTTTTCGATATCGAAACTGGAGCCGGGATTGTACCAGGTGGCAGCCTCCCGGGATGGCTTTGTCCGGTCAACCACTAAAGTCGAGGTGGCCACTTCCGGGACGTCTCAGGTCGATATTCTACTCGCGGCGAACCAGCCTTCCGCCCCGGAAACCAACGCGTCACCCGCGGCGCCCGCGGCCCCAGAGTCCGCGATCACCGAAGAACTGGAAGCTCTGAAGAAGCGGATCGAACAGCTTGAGGCTTCGCTGAAGGCTCGCGCCGCGGAGGCGCAACCTGCCGCGGCGACAGGTGCGGCAGCACCGACTGCGCCGCCAAAGCCGGCCCCTGCGCCGTCCATTCCAGAGGCCCTGCAAGCTCCCGACCCCAGCCCCAACCCGGACAACGATACTCCGTTTGCCTTCGGCGATTTCACCTGGCTCAATGGCACGTCGCGGAACAAAGACACCGTACTGGATACGAAGTTCTTCACCCCGGAAGTGAGGATCGACACGCACTTCATGGAGGATTTCAATCAACCGAGAGATCACACGATGGGCGGAGCGACCGAGTCGTTCCGGTCCGGCGAATTCCAACTGGAACAGATCAGCGTCGGCGGCGACTTCCACTGGCAAAATGTCCGCGGCAGGCTCCTCACTATGGATGGGCTGTTTGCGACCACGACGCCACGCAACGATGGCAGCGCCGGCGTCGGACAGTGGGACGTCCGCGGCGCTTACAAGTACGTCTCGGAGGCATACGGCGGCTACCACTTCAACGTGAACCACGGGCTTAACGTGGATGCCGGAATCTTCGTTTCGTACATTGGCCTGTTCAGCTACTACAACTTCGACAACTGGACTTACCAGCCGTCGTTTGTGTCCTCGAATACGCCGTGGTTCTTCAATGGGCTGCGCATTCAGTGGTTCCCCACGAACAAACTGAAGATCGAGCCTTGGATTGTCAACGGATGGCAGTCCTATAACAAGTTCAACGGCCATCGCGGGCTTGGCGGACAGATTCTGTATCGTCCCTACGAGTGGCTCTCGATGGTCTTCAATAACTACGGCAACGGCACCGATACGCTGGGCGTTCCTGGCCGTTCACGCCTCCACACAGACGACAGCGTAGAAGTTCGCTATCTGAACAATCCCGGGAACACAGGCATCTCCAAAGCGGCGTTCTCGTTTACCGCGGACGCCGGATGCGAATACGGCGGTGGGGTGACTTGCCATGGCGGCAAGGCCGGGCCCAAGCAAGCGTTTCTCGGCTGGATGCTTTACAACCGCATCTGGTTCCATAAGGACCTGCTCGGCCTGACGCTCGGCGGCGGCATGATGAACAATCCGGGCCGCTATCTGACGCTTCTCCCGCCGATCAATGGCGCGGACGCCATTTCGGGGTCACCTTACTTCACGGCGAATCCCGGCGACAAAGCGCACATGTGGGATACGACTGCCACGCTGCAGTACATGCCCAAACAGTACATCACCTGGTGGGCAGAGGTGGGATACCGGCACTCCGATGTTCCGTACTGGACGGGGCGCGGCGGCATTACGCCGCCCGGCGGCAACAATGGTTCGCCCTCGCAGTACGTCTGCACCAGCGGCGCGTCCGCCGGCACGAACGACCTGACGGCAGCGTACGCGGCGTGCGGCGGCGCCGGCAGTGTCTGGTTCCCGGATCTTCGCAAGGGCCAGGCGACTGTCAGCGTGGGCGTGATGGTCAAGTTCTAGTGAAGTTCGTGCGAGCAATTGAGTGGCATTGGCGGCAGCGTGGCGGCGCGCGCGATTGCTTCGCTCGTGCCGCCCCAGGCCGCCTTGGAACGTAACGCCAGATCACGGATTGGAGTGTCTTATGGAAAGCTATCTGAAGTCATGTCTGCTCCTCGCTTGCATCTCGTCACTGCTGCTGCTCGAAGGCTGCGGACAGGCGCAGGCCGATACAAGGGCCGAGGCGCCGCCGCCATCTAAGGTAGTCCAAGCCTTCGACGTCAGCATCTTCTCGGTCGAACATCCGGAGCAGTTTCCGATGGCCGAGGCGACATCGGAGTCCGCGGCCCCGGAATTGGTGGTCACCGGCACAGTGAACCCCGACATCTCCCGCAACGTCCCGGTGATCTCGCTGGCGTCGGGGCGTGTAGTCGCAATACACGCGAGGCTCGGGGACACAGTCAAGAAGGGCCAGCTATTGCTGACCGTCCGCAGCGACGACGTCTCCGGGGCCTTTTCAAATTATCGGAAAGCCATGGCGGACGAGGTTCTTGCTCGCACGCAACTGACTCGCGCGAAGGAGTTGTTCGCCCACGGGGCCATCGCGCTAAACGATCTTCAGGTCGCCCAGGATACGGAAGACAAAGCCGTGGTGGACGTGGAGACGATGAGCGAGCATATCCGCCTGCTCGGCAACAACCCCGATCACCCGAACAGCATGGTCGATATTTTCGCGCCGGTCTCCGGGATCATCACCGACCAGCAGGTCACCAACTCCGCCGGTGTGCAGAGCCTGGCAACGAATCCATTCACGATCTCCGACATGACGAATGTCTGGATCGTTTGCGACGTGTATGAGAACGACCTGCCTGGCGTGCACCTTGGCGACAGCGCCGAAATCCGGTTGAACGCTTACCCCGACCTTGTGCTCAAGGGATCGGTCAGCAACATCGCCGCGGCTCTCGATCCGAACATCCGCACCGCCAAGGTTCGAATTGAAGTGAGCAATCCGGGCCTCATGCGGCTGGGCATGTTCGTCACGGCCACGTTTCGCGGTCGCGCGAAGGAAGTTCACACGGTCGTACCGGCGTCGGCCATCCTGCATTTGCACGACCGTGACTGGGTCTATGTGCCCGCCGCCGATAAGAAGTTCCGGCGCGTGGAAGTGGTTGGTGGAGACCGCCTGGCAAACAACCTGCAACAGATCAAGTCAGGACTGGATCCGGGTCAACAGGTAGTGTCCAACGCCGTGGTCCTCGAACACGTGATCGCGATCAATCAATAGTATCCAGCCACGCTGTTTGCAGGGAGAACGAAATGATTCGTGCGCTTGTAGATTTCGCGCTCAACAACCGGTTCGTTGTGATCGCGATTGTTGTCTTGTTGACGGCGTGGGGTGCCTTGTCCTTTCACAACCTGCCGGTCGAAGCGTATCCCGACATCGCCGACAACTACGTGACGGTCATTACCCAGTGGCCCGGCCGGTCCGCGGAGGAGGTAGAAAAGCAAGTCACGATTCCGGTTGAAATCCAGATGAACGGGATCCCCCATTTGTCGTTCCTGCGCTCCGAGTCCATCTTCGGCTTGTCGTTCGTCATCATGATTTTCGACGACAGCTCGGTAAACGACTGGAACCGGCAAAAGGTCCTGGAACGGCTCACGCAGGTGAGCTTACCTCCAGGCCTGCAGCCGCAAATCGGGACGGACTGGAGCACCGTGGGCCAGATCTATTGGTACACCCTGCGAAGCACCAATCCCAGGTACGACCTGATGGAGTTACGGTCCATCGAAGATTGGACCCTGGCCAAGGAGTTCAAGTCTGTTCCCAATGTTGTGGACGTTTCCGACTTTGGAGGGACTGTCCGGGAATACCAGGTGCGCGTGGACCCGAAGAAGCTGGTCTCCTACGGATTGAGCATCGGTCAGGTGGAGCAGCAACTGACCGTCAACAACGTCAATGCCGGCGGCAGCTTCGTGGAAGCAGGGCTTCAGCAAATGAACGTCCGCGCACTGGGGCTTTTCAACAATGTCGAAGACATCGAACTGACTGTCTTGAAGACGCAGAGCGGAACCGCTCTGCGCGTAAAGGACATAGCCGAGGTAGCGCAAGGCCCCAAAATCCGCCTGGGCCGCATGGCCCGCGCGAACCACATGGAAGACGGACGAATCGTCGATGAACCAGACGTAATTCAAGGAGTCGTGCTGATGCGCAAAGGCGCCGACGCAGGTCCGACGCTCGAAGCAATCCACAAGAAGGTGAACGAACTTAACAACGGCATTTTGCCTCCGGGCGTGAAGGTCGTTCCCATGCTGGATCGCGCCGACCTCCTGCGCTACACGCTGCACACGGTGATGCACAACCTGGGCGAAGGCATGATTCTCGTGACCATCGTCCTGCTCCTGTTCTTAGGCAACGTCCGCGCCGCTCTGATCGTGGCCCTCACCATTCCGTTTTCGCTGCTGTTCGCCTCCATCTGGCTGGATGTCTCCCACATTCCCGCGAATCTGCTGTCGCTGGGAGCGCTCGATTTCGGGATGGTGGTGGACGGTGCGGTAGTTATGGTGGAAAACACGGTTCGCCGCATCAGTCAGCAAAGCAATCCAGGTGTGACCACAAGGCCTATCGCCCAGATCATCCGCGACGCCGCGCACGAAGTCCAGCGCCCTGTGTTCTACGCCATCGCCATCATCATCACGGCATACATGCCGATCTTCACACTGCAGCGAGTTGAAGGACGGCTATTCAGACCCATGGCTTTGACGGTGGCTTTCGCCCTTCTTGGGGCGTTGACCTTTTCCATCCTGATAGCGCCCGTCCTCTCCAGTCTGTTCTTCCGCAAGGGAGTCCGTGAGTGGCATAACCCGGTGATGATTTTCCTGACCGACTGTTATCGAACGAATCTGCGCTGGGCCATCGATCATCGCTGGATCACGCTCGGCGTAGGAGTCGCCGCTCTCGGGGTATCGGCTTATCTGGCGTTCAGCGGAGTCATCGGTTCAGAATTCCTGCCTCATCTGGACGAGGGCGCAATCTGGGCACGCGGCACCCTGGCCGACAGCACCAGTCTCACCGAGGGCACCCGGTTCGCCGACCAGTGCCGCTTGATTTTCGCGTCCTTTCCCGAAGTGACTAAAGTGGTGTCCGAAGTCGGGCGGCCCGACGACGGGACCGACACAGGGGGGTTCGGCAATACCGAGTATTTCGTGGACCTGAAGCCGAAGGACCAGTGGCGGCCAGTGTTCCGTAGGGACAAAGAAGAACTGATCGCCGCGATGAATCGCGAGGTCGGAAATCTCCCGGGCGCTCTCTGGAATTTTTCTCAACCGATCGAAGACAACGTGGGCGAGACCGTCACGGGAACAAAAGGTCAACTCGCGCTCAAGCTGTTCGGAAAGGACCTGAAGACTCTCGACGACAAGGGCGAAGAAGTTGTCGCCGCCATGGCGCACGTGCCCGGGCTAACGGACCTCAAGTTCTTTCACACTCTCGGCCAACCGAATCTCGATTTCACGATGGACCGCAGGCAGGCCGCTCGTTTTGGAATCAACGTGGCTGATATACAGGACGCGATTCAGACGGCCGTAGGCGGCAACGCGGTCAGCCAGGTGCTCCTCGGCGAAGAGCGATACGACGTTGTGGTGCGCTACCAGGCGCCGTATCGCGATACCCGGAAAGCCATCTCCAATGTCCGGTTGCTCTCCCCATCCGGTGAGCGAGTCTCTTTGGCGCAACTCGCGACAGTGGAGGTGAAAGACGGCGCCTACGACATCTATCGTGAAGGCAACAGCCGCTACGCCGCCATCACGTTCAGCGTGCGAGGCCGGGATCTGGGGAGCACGGTTGGGGAAGCCATGCGGCAGGTGCAGAAGAGAGTCAAGCTGCCGCAGGGCTATCACCTCGAATGGTCCGGAGAGTACGAGAGCGAGAAGCGCGCGGAAGCCCGCCTGCTGATCGTCGTACCGCTGACCATCCTGTTGATCTTTATCATTCTCTACACCATGTTCCGCTCGTTCAAATGGTCTCTGTTGATTCTCGTGAATGTGTTGCTCGCCCGAGTGGGCGGCTTGCTGGCGTTGCTCGTTACCCACACCAACTTCAGCGTCTCTTCGGGCGTCGGATTCCTCGCGCTGTTCGGCGTCTCCGTGCAAACCGGTGTGATCATGCTCGAATACATCAACCAACGCCGCGCGCGAGGTCACTCGATTGTGGATGCGGCCGTGGAGGGCGCCGTCCTGCGGCTTCGCCCCATCATGATGACCATGCTCGTGGCGACGCTGGGACTGCTGCCCGCTGCACTGTCGCACGACATCGGCTCCGACTCACAGCGGCCATTCGCCATAGTAATCGTCGGCGGCCTGATTTCTGACCTTCTGATGAGTATCGTCCTGCTTCCAACGCTGTATGTGTGGATGGCCAGGGAGGGGGACACGCTCCCCGATCCGGAGGACTCCTTTGAGAGCTAGAGGTTCCGTATTCCATATCCGCAGAGTGCGGGTCGCTTTCGCCGCATTCTGCTGGGCGCTGTCCGCGCATCTCGCGTCCGGTCAGGCGCCGCAAGGGCCCGTCGCGGTCACGTTGGACCAGGCGATCCAGATGGCGCTGGAGCACAACCACAACCTCCTTGCGGCTCGAACCACCGTACAACAGAGCGAAGCCCAGGAGATGACCGCGAATCTCCGTCCTAACCCGACGCTGTTCACCGATTGGGAATACCTGCCGCTCGTCAACCCTGGAGGCAGCATTGCCGACTACCTCCACAATTCGACAGAGGGCGACATCGGCGTGAGTTACCTCTTCGAGCGCGGCAAGAAGCGTCAACACCGCCTTCAAGCCGCCAAGGATGCGACGGCGGTGACACGCTCGCAGGTGGCGGACAACGAGCGCAGCCTGACATTTCAAGTCGCCCAGTTGTTCATCAACGTGCAACTCGCGCAGTCAACACTCGACCTTGCCCAACAGGACCTGAAGAGCTATCAAGATACAGTCGACATCAGCGAGCTGAAATTCAAGTCAGGTGGCATCAGCGAGAACGATTACCTCAAGATCAAACTCCAGTTGCTGCAATTTCAGCAGGATGTTCAGCAGGCGCTACTCGCGCGGGCCCAGGCTTTATCAGACCTCCGCCAACTGCTCGGTTACGAATCCGTGCCCGCTGAATATGGGGTGTCGGGCGTGTTCGATTACGAACCGCTCGCACTCGCGCTCGGCGACTTGGAGACGAAGGCTCTGGCGAACCGGCCGGACCTGCGTGCCGCAGTGCAGGGCGTAACCGCCGCGGGCAGTCAACACGAACTCGCCAAAGTGAATGGCAAGGTGGATGTGACCGCCGCGGCCAACTACTCGCACGTCAACGGCATTAGCGCCATGACTTTCAATGTGAGCGTTCCGCTTCCGGTATTCAATCGCAACCAGGGTGAAATCGCGCGAACGCGTTACGCCATCACCCAGGCGCAGCAGCAGCAGTCAGCGGCACAAGGACAAACAATGACCGACGTGCGGGACGCCTACGAGGCGCTGCAAACCAGTGACCGGGTAGCGCAGTACTATCGATCCGGCTATCTCGACGTGTCGCAGAAAAACCGCGATATCAGCGAATACGCTTACCGGCGCGGAGCCGCGAGCCTACTCGATTTTCTGGACGCTGAACGCAGCTATCGCGCCACGCAACTCGCTTGGCGCCAGACCATTGCGTCTTACCTCACGGCGCTTGAGCAGCTTCGAGCAGCCGTAGGAACCAGGAGCCTGCCCTGATTCGCGTGCTTTGCAGCCCCAGCGTCAAAGGAGCTCAATGACGAGAGATGAGATTCGCGCGCGTATCGTCGAAATCGGCATCATCCCTGCCATCCGCCTGTATTCGGAGAGCGAAGCGCTGTTCGCGGCTGAGGCGGTGTGCGGCGGAGGCATTCCCATCGTCGAAGTCACCATGACGATTCCTGGCGCGGTCAGAATCATTGCCGAACTCACTCGACACAACACAGGAGTTATCGTGGGCGCAGGCAGTGTCTGGATGCCGGAGCCGGGTTTTTGACGAGTCCCGGTCTCGACCTCGGGATCGTGGAGTTCGCGTTGAAGCGCGGTGTTGTGGTCCTGCCCGGAGCCATGACGCCCAGCGAAGTGATGGCTGCGTGGAGAGTGGGGTGCGACTTCGTCAAGGTGTTTCCTTGCGCACACGTAGGCGGTCCTGACTACATCAGGACACTCAAAGCGCCGTTCCCGCAAGTACCGCTGATCGCGGCGGGCGGCGTGAACCAGAAGAATGCGGCCGACTACATCCTCGCTGGCGCAACCGCTCTTGGCATTGGCCAGAATCTCATCCACCAAAATGCAATCAAGCGCCGCGAGCGCGAACGGATCCACGAGTTGGCCCGACGGTACACGAGCATGGTGAGCGACGCACGCAGCCAGATGGCAATTTGATCGGGTGGCGTAGTGTTCTTCTGTTTCGGCTTCCCAGACAAACTGTCGATGGCGCTGGCTGCGCTGATCTCGATGCTACCGCGGAAATCTGAGAACTACGCCTACCTTGGGCTCTACTGGACCTGGGGTGGGAAGAAGACGGATGGAGACAAACCCGGAGGCACCGCTTTCAACGGCATCGCTCGTCCCGGGTTTATGGGGCGCATGTAGAGACCTGCTCTCTTCGTGAGGTAAGGCCATGAATATCTGAGGTGGCGGCGTCCCGCTCCTGGCGCATTCCGCCTTGGGTGCTATGGGCTGCATGGCGGTCCTGCCGAGGCGTGCTGAAGCTCTCGATGCGCGAACGCAAACCACTCCTTATAGCAATCAGTCGGTCATGCGGAACGTGACTCAAAGAGTCCCCGTCCTTCTCCAGATGCGCGACTCTTCCTCCATCCTGGCGGCGCCTGACCATCGTCGTGGCGCCGCCGCATCTCTTCAGGAACGCTCGTCCTTGCTGAGAGTTTCCAGCAGCTTCTTCATATCGTCGGCGTGCTCTTCTTCCTTGGCCATGATCTGCTCCATCGCGATGCGCGTGGTGGGGTCGTCGTTGCCGAGATAGCGGATGATCTCGCTGTAAGACTCTACAGCTATCCGCTCCGCGATAAGGTCCTCCCGAACCATGTCCAGAAGAGATTTGCCTTCGACATATTGGGAATGACTGCGAGTCGCCAGCCCCTCGGGATTGAAGTCAGGTTCGCCTCCCAATTGGGTGATGCGCTCGGCCGCAATGTCGGCATGACCCTGCTCCTCGCTCGCATGCTCGAGGAACTCCTGGGCCACGGCCTGGGCATGAATGCCAGTGGCCATGTAGTAGTGCCGCTTGTATCGCAGCACACAGACAATTTCGGTGGCGAGGACCTCATTCAGAATGCGGATGACCGTTTCCCGGTCCGCAGTGTAGGCACTGGTAACCGCGCCCATCTCCATGTGCTCGCGCGCCCGTCGGCGGAGCTCCTGAATATCGGTGACGAATGGATGATGTTCTGCCACAACAGGTTGTGTTTTCATTGTTTCTCTCTCTTCTACGAATGTTGGATCAGCAGTCAGCAAACTCTTCCGCGCGGACCTTTTGGTGATCTGCGGTTGCTGCACCGGGCCGCTGGCCGCATTTGGCCCCAGGGTGTTGTCAGATTTCTACGTGGCCCAAGTGGATTGTGCCTCGACGGGCCCAACAACAAGGCGCACGTGATTGCGCTTGCTCTCGAGAACGGCACGCGACGCATGGGCCTTCACCATGCATGTAGAGGTCCAGTCTGAGAATCGAAATAGATACTGAGCTTGTTAACCGTGTTGGAAAAGAGCAGTCGTTAAGTCGGTGAGGGCTAGCAACTGCGTGCAGCTATTTCTGCACGCACGGCAAGTTTTGCGCCGTGGCAGTGAATGCGCAGTTGCCCCAGTGATTCGTTCTGGCTGGGACTGTGGCATGTCACCAGCGAACAAGCAATGCAACCCCGAAGCACCATATTTGGATCGTCATCGCAGACGCGGTCGCGCTACGTGGCCTGTTTTCAGCACGACCGGATCAACCGGGCCTTGGATTGAACGGCCTTCGGCGCTAGCGTATCACGCCTCGGCCGGTTCCCATGTCAGGTCAACTTTCGTGAGCGCATAGCGTGCAGCTGAGTGAAACCCGTTCATACTCCCGAGCGCTGGCCGCGCATCGTAGAACTCGCGGCGCACTATGGCGAAACAGCACGAGTCGAGCCTCAACCGCGACCCACAGGCGATGGAAGCCGCGCGCACATTCCGGCCGATGGATAAGACCCGAGTATCCGCTCTGCCCTCGAAGTTGAGGGCCGCCGCCTTGACGGAAAAGTACGAACACCTCAAGACGGTAGCGGAGTCTGACAGCACCGCCAGCAATCCCGAGTGGATGGGTTGAAGTCGCGGCCGTTCCTGGAGTGGTCAGGAACGTGCTGCAAGTACAGTTGGAGATCCTTGTGCAGAGAATGAAGACGACATTCCATACATCAAGATGGGCGCTACTAACCGTTGGCTTGCTGATAAGCATTTCTGCGGTGCGCTCACAGGACAATAGCAAAACACCTTCGAGTTACATGCCGGTTGACATTCACGAGAGCTTCTCGACCATTCTGAGCCGCATGACCGCAGCCAAGCCAGAGATCATGAAGCGGCACATGGTCTTGCTTGAGCAACGCTATGATCTGAGCAATCGCCCCGCTCAGGAAGCCAAAATGTCGGGGGGCAAGGCAGTGCAACAGGGCGTGCGTGTCAAACTGGCCGGCGCCATGACATGGGACCAGCTTTCGAAGTTGAGCCCGGAGCAGATCAAAGAACGGAGCCTTTTCCCGGCCGGTTTCCTCCCTTTGCCCCATCCGAACCATCCCGAGGGCGGGATGCTCTTTCCCAAGTTCGAAATCGACGAGATCAAGAAGCAGGAAGGGCGCGAACTGACTCGTTTTGACCTCGACTTCGACTTTCCTGACCATCTGCTCCCTGACTTCCCGCCGCCAATCTATCTCACTACCCGCGTAGATCTGGGCGATGTGTCGCACGGCAAGTTGGTCACGCTCGACAACTACTACGAACTATTCAACGGCATTCTGAACCCGAAGCAGTTAGAGGGCTTGCGCTTGCTGTTGACCACGTTCGCGCAGCAGCAGTTCAATGCCACCGAAGACCGGCGCACGGAACGCCCGAGCCGGGGAGTAGCATGCTTCGACTGCCACGCGAACGGTCACACCAATCGGGCCACCCACCTGGTGGGTGACTCGAGGCCGCAGGAGTTCCGGCATCGGATCAACACGCCGTCGCTGCGCGGAGTGAACATTCAACGCTTGTTCGGCTCACAGCGAGCGCTGAAGACCATCGAAGACTTTACCGAGTTTGAGCAGCGCGCCGCGTACTTCGATGGGGACCCCGTGATCGCGCAGAAGAAGGGCGTGAACATTCTCGACCGCGGAAGCCAAGTGCACGCCATGGCGGAATTTCAAGCAATACTCGACTTTCCCCCGGCTCCCAAGCTCGGTGTGGATGGGAAACTGAATCCCAAGAAGGCTAATGCTGCGGAAATGCGAGGCCAGCAGTTGTTCTTTGGCAAGGCGCGGTGCGTGGAATGTCATCAAGCCCCGTATTACACCGACAACCTCATGCATAATCTCCAGACGGAAC
>Ga0302275_10003674_pt1 | contig 15405 bp, 6 predicted proteins | sample III_Bog_N2_2_FD_200229 | JGI IMG/M metagenome (GOLD analysis project Ga0302275, IMG submission 200229) | Peat permafrost microbial communities from Stordalen Mire near Abisko, Sweden - III_Bog_N2_2 | ecosystem: Environmental > Terrestrial > Soil > Wetlands > Peat | place: Sweden: Abisko...
CCAGGTAGCGCAGCAGACGCGACAGGCGTGGAGACCGTGACAGCGCCTCCGCAACCGTAACGAGTTCCTCACGTTCCGCCTCCTGGGAAGGCGAAACCTGGTCTTTCAGCATTTTCCGCTCCGGCCGGCAGAGATAGTCCCTGCTGAGCCTGATGATAGTGGCCCCTTGTACGCAATTGCAACCTAATCTGCATCGCTTGCGGAACAATGCAGCCATCTCGATGAGAATCAATAACGTACATGTCCGTACATTGTTCATGAAACGTTGCTGTACGAGACCGTACAAGATTAACCTTTCGCATCGTTCTCGCCCCAACATAAGGTTTCGCAGTCGGTTGTCGAGCCTGCTTCGAGCCCACGAACCCTGTTGGGATGTTTTTGGGTGGCGGCTGAGGATCGGGATCGGATCACACGGGGGTGCTGAACTGGCGGCGAAGACAGGCGCCGGCAACGGGATGGTGAAGCGAGATTGAGGTGTGGGAGTGGATTGGGGAGAGACAGCCACCGACTATGAATTTGATCCACGATGAAATCGTTTACGGAGATTGCCCTTTCTCTCTCACGCGGTTTCCAAAGCCAATTGGAACAGAAGTGCTTCAACTCACCGCTTCACAGTGAGGGAGAGAGCAAGCGTGGACCGGATTTGCCCGCAGGACACAATGCCAGAGCGGGCATTTTTCAGGCCCAGGCAAAGAATCGATTTAGTCATTGAGCCGGATACGAAGGCTCTCAAAATTTGGAGGCATGCTTTGTCGAAGTCAATGATCCAACCTCTCCGCATGGGGTTTGCACAATCGCGGACGCAGAAGCGAATCTGGTGCTCCATCCTTTGCATCGCGATGTTACTGCTGGTCTCCACTGCCTGGGCGCAAAACACCGCATCGATCTCCGGCACGGTTCGCGATACGACCGACGCACTTGTTCCCGGCGCCAAGGTGACGCTGATCAATGAAGCGAGCAAGGCGACCCGGGACACGACCAGCAATGGCGAGGGATTCTTCAACTTTCTTGCCGTGCAGCCGGCCACCTACACGATTCGTGTACAGAGAGCGGGCTTTGAAACCTGGAAAGTGACGGGAGTTGAAGTCCATCCGGGGGATAGCCTGACCGTGCCCAAAATCAATCTCAAGGTCGGCGCCATCGCGGAATCGGTGACAGTGACAGCCGAGGTTGCGGGCGTCACCCTGGATTCACCCGAACACAGCACGATGATCACCTCCGCGGATATTGCGCGCCTTTCAACCACCGGCCGCGATGCGCTGGAACTGGTGAGCATGCTGCCCGGCTTCACTCTCAATGCGGGTACCGGGCTGAACAACCAGGGGGCCGACTACAACACAACCAGCTTCAACTCTGGCAACCTGGGCAGTTACGGGGCCAACGGCTCCGCTCCCCAGTCGGGCCAGGTCAACGTGGTGTCCGATGGTGCGCAGGTTACCGATCCCGGCGATATGGGAGCGACAACGGCGAATATCAACATGGACCAGGTGCAGGAGATCAAGGTGCAAACCTCCAACTTCGGCGCCGACGAGGCCAAGGGGCCCATCGTCATCAACGCGGTTGGCAAGTCAGGCGGCGCGGTCTATCACGGGGGGCTCTACATGTACGCCCGCGACCACATCTTCAACTCCAACGACTGGCTGTCGAACAACTCCGGCGTCACCAAGGCACCCGCGAAATACTACTATCCCGGCGCCACCATCGGCGGTCCGGTCATGATCCCGGGCACTCATTTCAATGAGAGCAAGAGGCTCACCTTCTGGGCCGGGTTTGAGTACTACGACCAGTTGAACAACACCAACGGAACCTATGGCGGCCCGACCTACGCGTTTATTCCGACCGCATCGATGCTGGGGGGCAATTTTTCCGAGACTTCGCTCGCTTCGGCATTCAATGTGAACGCCGCCGATCTGGCCGCAGGTTGCCCCGAAGACTACAGCCAGTCGTCTGCCTTTTCCAATATCGGCGGCGACTGCTTCTCTCCCTCAAACGGGACCCTCGACCAGAACGGCGCGCCGGTGAACGGGGGCATGCTGAATACCATCAACCCGGCGATGGCCAGCTTCACCAAGCTCTACCCGAAACCCAACATCACGCCGCAGCCGGAAAACGGGTACGCATCTTCGGGATACAACTGGGCGAAGAATGTGATGGCCACAAACAACGGATTCCAGCTTCACGGACGCGTGGATGAGAATGTGTCGGACACGCTGAAGATCTACGCAACCTACAACTGGGAGAAGATCAACACCCAGCAGCCTCTCAATAACATCTACTACAACCCGCCCAACACCATACCCTATCCCACGCCTTTGGATTCATACGGGGATTCGAATTATGCGTCGCTCAACCTGACCAAGACCCTGGGGAACTCGATTACCAACGAGGTTGTTCTGGCGGGTCTCTACTTCGATGAGCCCCAGCAGTTTCAGGATCGCGCCGCCACGCTGGACACCGGCACGCCGTGGGCCGCTGCGGGCTATTCGGGAGGAGCGTTGAAGAACGGAATCAACCAACTGCCGCGCATTTACTCATGGGAGGGGATCGGCGTTCCCAACTTTTCCTTTGGTTATGTGCCTGCTAACAGCGAATACCTCAGAAAGTCTTCCTGGAATGTGACTGACAACCTCACCAAGGTCTATCGCACGCACACCATCAAGGCGGGCGTCTACGCAGAGCAGGCCAGAAACAACAATGTCCCGCTCGGAAGCCAGGCGAACGGAAATATCCTCTTCGATCGCTACGAAGGGTGCATTCCAAATCAGACAACGCCCAGCTATAGCACGAATCCAACAACCGGGGACGTCACGCTTGCAAATCCCAGCGCCTCCGGCATGGGAAACACGGTGGCCAACTTCCTGATCGGCTGCACAGGCGGTTATACCCAAGCTAACTCGAATCCGCCTACCGACTTGTATTTCAACACCCTTGAATTTTATGCAACGGACGAGTGGAAAGTGAATTCGAAGCTGACGCTCACATTCGGCATCCGGCTTTCCCATCTTCCACCGTGGTCCGATGCGCATGGTGTTGGCGCCGCAGTCTGGGATCCGACGAAATACAATCCGATTGCGCCCGGCACGTTCGACACAAACATGACACAAAGCGCCACCACCTGGCCCGGCATCTCCTGGCATGCGCTGAATTCAAGCATTCCAGTGGCCGGCTGGGCCTCGCGCCCGCTGTTCTATCAACCGCGCGCAGGCATTGCGTATGACATGTACGGGAACGGAAAGAGCGTCTTTCGCGGCGGCTTCGGCGTATATCGTTCGCGAGACTCCGCTAACATAACAGGCGCCGCGATTCAGACGGCCACCAACCTGATCAACTACACCATCAACACCAGCTTTGCCGATAGTTGCACGCTCGACCAGTTGTTCAATCCGGCTCCGGTTTCAACACCGCTGAGCAATTACCCGCTCAGTTCAAAAGTCGTTGCATGCGGATACTACACCGGGTCGTATTCCGGGACCGCGGCTACCGGAACCTACACTGGATCGCCGGCCTTTGACGCGACGCCCGGGGTGTTCACGAGCACCGGCGCGGTAGGCAGCATCGCCGCCGACAACCCGCATGACAGCGAGCAGCCGGTCACCTACAACTACAATTTCACGCTCGATCAGCAGTTGGGGCACAGCATCATGTTTGAACTTGCCTATGTGGGCAATGAAAGCACCAAACTCTCTACGTTGGGCAATCTGCAAAACCAGAACGTGATCCCGCTGGGAGCGTTCTTCAAACCCGATCCGCTGACCGGCGCAACCAATCCGACGTACAACATTCCCAACAGCATTGTGAACGACTACCGGCCCTATCCCAACTATCAGCAGGTGGATGTTCCCGCCCACACGAACTGGTCCAACTACAACGCGATGCAGGTTTCGTTGAACAAGCAGCGCGGGTCTCTGGTGTTCGGCGTCAACTACACCTGGTCAAAGGCGATGGGGGTGCGCGGCAACTACGACACGGGTAATATCGGCGACCCCGTGAATCCTCATCACGATTACGGCATTGTCTCCTTTGACCGCCCGCAAGTGATCAACTTCAGCTACTCCTACCAGGAGGGAACAAAGTTTCACGGTAATCGGGAACTGGGATGGTTCCTGAATGGCTGGGAGGGTTCCGGCATCACCACCATTACCAGCGGCCCGGATCTGGCCATTGTCAATGGGAGCACAAACTTCGGATTCTCCGCGGGCGCCAGCTATCTGGTGGCTCAAGGATCGACCACAGCCGTCAGCATCCCAGTCGGGGCGCAGGAGTGGCTGGGCAGCTCCGATTACACGCTTCAGCCGACGGTCACGTGCAATCCGAAGGCAAATCTCCACTCGCAGGTCCTGTCCGGTAACACGGCGTCCAGGCAATATGTGAATGGCAGTTGCTTTGCAATTCCGGCACCGGGAACGCAGGGTTGGTGGAACCTGCCGGACGTGCACGGTCCGGCGTACTTCAAGTCCGATCTTTCCATCTACAAGGACATTCAGATAAACGATCGGCAGAACCTTCAGTTGCGCGCTTCCGGCTTCAATTTCCTCAACCATCCAATCCCGTCGTTCAACAACAACAACCTGGTAGCGCTGGATCTTACCTATGAGGATCCGGCATGCACTGTGAGCACGGGCGCGGGTTGCTTCTACTCGGAGCAGGCAGCCCTGGCTGGCATGAAGCTGGAGAACGCGGGTTTCGGGTTCACGCCGTATAAAGCCGGGGTGCGCATAGTTGAATTCGGCGTCAAGTACAACTTCTAAGTAGCAGGGATGGGTATCGATACGGTTCCCCTCCCGCGTGCTGAATGAAGGCCGGGTTGTGGCGACGGCGCAGGTGAATCCGAGAGACGGAACAGGAAACTAAGCAGCATGCGGCAAACCGCAGTGATTTTGGAGGCTTGAAATGTTGAGGATTGATTGGATGAACGGTTGGACCCGGCGCATCGAATGGCTGACGATGCTTGCCGCGCTGCTCCTGGTGGCGTCCCCGGCAATGTTCGCGGCCAGTTCTTCCGTGCCGGGGGCCGTGGTTTCCACCGTAAGCACCGTCTCCGCGACGGGACTGGCGGGCGACGAGTCCAACGTGGTTCTGGATTCCTGCGGGAATATCTACGCGATCCAGCAATACGGCGGAGAGGTGGATGAGATTCCCGCTGGAGGCGGAGCAATTACGGTTGTCCTGGCCGCGGGGGGCGCAAATTACGATATTGCGCCGCTGTCGATCGACGCTGCGAAAGCCAACTTGTATATTCTCCAGGGTACGACCGGAAGTCTGTATAAGATTCCGATTACGAATTGCGTACCGCAACCGGCGTCCAAGGTCACAGTTAGCAACGTCGTCGGCAATCTTGGTGCGCTCAGTTATTACTGGAACGGTTCTGCCGTGGCGACGGATTCAGCGGGCGATGTGTTCATTGGAACCAACGTTGCGTGCTGTGCGCCGGTGGACGAACTGGTCGAGGAGTACGGTTCGACCGGTTACACGACTGGCACAACCCTGCTGGGTGGAGTCACTTCGCTGGCCAACCCCATCACTTCGATTGCAGTCGACTCCAGCAACAATATTTACTACGTTTCCGGCGGTGCACTCTATGAGTTGCCCGTCACCACTCCGGCCACGACATCGACCCAGGCCGTATATGGCGCGACCCCGATTGCCTATGGCTCGGGATACACGACGGTGGTCGGTGTGAGCCTCGACAGTGCAGGCAATCTGTTCGTCGTTGACAGCGGCAGTTCCACCATCTTCGAGATTCCGTTTGAGACAAGTGGCAGCACCTCTGCCTTGAATCCGAACGATCAATACATTGTGGCGACCGGATCGGCTCTCACCCTTGCCAACGCCGTCGCGCCCGACCCGTCGGGAAATCTCTTCTACGGAAACAACACCTCTTCGGTTTTTGAAGTGACCCGCAACAACGCCAATTTTGGCTCGCAAGCCGTGTCCAGCAGCGGAAATGTGACCTTGAACGTGGTCTTCAATGCAGCGGTAACGCCAACATCGATCGCAATCGTTCCCCCTGGTGGGGACTTTTTGTCGGCAAGCGGCGGCACCTGCGCTGCCAAGACAGCGCAAGCGGCTGGGAGCACCTGCACTGTGACGGCAAGTTTTTCGCCTCAGACTGCCGGACTTGGCAAAGGCGCCCTGGTGCTGTCGGATTCAGCGGGCACCCTGGCTACAGCGAATCTCTACGGCGTAGGACTGGGCGCGGGGGTGACGATTGACCCCGGCACACCCACCGCGACCGGAAGCGGAATTGTCACGCCAACAGCGGTGGACCTGGATGCCCTCGGCAACCTGTATGTCGCCGATAGCAGCAACGGAACGGTTTGGGAGATTCCGGCGGGTAGCGTCACGCCGGCTGCCATCGCAACTGGTTTCAATTCCCCGGCGGGCGTAGCTGTGAATGGCGCAAGCGACGTGTATGTCGCCGATACCAAAAACAACCAGATTGTAGAAATTCCCGTGGTCAACGGAGCACTGAGCGCCGCAGCGCAAATCACGCTGGTTTCAAGCACCGCGAGTATTGCCGGCGCCACTTTGAAGAATCCTACGGGCTTGGCCGTCGATGCGCAGGGCAACCTCTACATTGCCGACACCGGGAACAACAGGATTGTCTTCCTGCCGCAAAGCGGTGGCTGGGAGTTGAGCCAGGCCTCCACGCTTGGATCGGGCTTCAATGGTCCGCTGGCCATCACCGTCACAGCCACGGGGCTCATCTATGTTGCGGACTCAGGCGATGGCAAGGTTTACAGCATTTCCTATCCCAGCGCGGCCGCCCTAATGACCCTGGCGGCAACGGGCTTCAACAGTCCATCGGCGCTCAGAACCGACGCAGCGGGAGATCTGTATGTCGTCGACGAGGGCAACACAAAAGTCGTGCGCATTCCCAATATTGCCGGAACCCTGGCAACCAGTAGCTCTGCTGAAGTCAGCTTCGGCATCGCCAACCCCGACGGTCTGGCAATCGATCCTTCCGGCAATCTGTATATCAGCAATCTCAACGACGCGAGCGCTCCGGTCTATGTGGTCAATCGAACCAGTCCAACTCTTTCGTTTGGGAACATCAATCCTCTAAGCTCCAGCAATCCAACTTCGGTCCAGGTGGAGAGTACGGGCAACCAGACATTGAAATTGAGTTCACCGTATTATCAGGCCACCGGAAGCACCAATGCATTTGTGCTTGACACTTCAGAGGCCAATGCCTGCGCCGCTTCGGACTCTCTTGCCGTTGGCGCGAATTGCACCGTGGAGGCTACCTTCACGCCGCCTGGCTCCGGCACCTTCAACGAAACGCTTGCGCTCGCAAGCAATGCGGCTGGCGCACCGCAAATCAATTTGACCGGCGTCGGCGTAGCCACGCAAGCCACAACCACCACCCTGACAGTCACTGCGCCGACTGGCACTCCTTATTATGGGCAGGCGATCGACCTGAGCGCGTCGGTAACCTCAAGCGCGGGCTCTCCCACCGGTACTGTCGCTCTCCTGGTGGATAATGCTCAAGTCGCCACCAGCACGCTCAGCAACGGAACAGCGACATTCGCACTGAACAATGGCCTTTCCGGTGGCACCCACACATTCCAGGCGGTGTATTCCGGCTCTCAAACCGTAACGACCATTTACGCCAGCAGCGAATCGGCGGTCGATACCGTCATCGTCAGCGCCGTCGCCACAACTACAACGACCTCGTTCACGACGCTCGATATCAACCCACCGAGCCAGCCCGCCGGCACAGCGCTGGCCCTCACCGCAACCGTCGCTTCAACGTTCGCCGGGATTCCAACCGGAACGGTAACCTTCAACATCACCGACTCCGGCGGCCAGACCATCGCTCCGCAAACGGTGCTGTTGGCGGCGGCCAGCGGCGGCGTCTTCCAGGCCACGTACTCCTTCACTCCACCGGCTCCGGCCTCCGGCGTTGCCTACAATGTGGTTTCATTCACCGCCACGTATAGCGGCGACAACAACTTCAACCCCTCCACCAGCGGGTCCGAATCGTTCGATGTGGGCCCTGCAATCGGTTCGGTCCTGGTGACTGCCAGCGGCTCAACCATGAGCAGTGGTCTCGGCGGCAGCAGCACCATTACATTTACCAACACAAGCTATGGCGGCTGGAACGGCGTCATCGGCTATCAATGCCTTGCTTCTTCGCTGCCTGCCAATGCAATCTGCGTTTTCGAGCCGGGACAGGTGACGCTGAATGCCAGCACCTCAGCCAATTCCTATCCCCTGGCCACGACAACGTTGCAGGTGATTGTAGACAACCCGCCCAATTCGCCGCTGGTTAGCTCGATGCTGTGGTGGATGGGCGGCCTGACCGGACTAGCGCTGCTCTTCGTCCGCCGTCGGGCGATGCGCGGAGCCTGGGGAGGGGTGACGATGCTGATCGGGATGGCCCTGCTGGCGGTTTCCGCAACCGGTCTGATGGCCTGCAATAACGGAATTCAGTACGCGACTCCGGCCGGCAGCAGCACCGTTACCGTGTATGCCAATTCTGACCCGTTCGTCGTTTCAGGGGGCTCAGTCAATACGTCAGAGACCCAGCCCTGTGGCGCCACGGTCCCCGGATCGAATCCAGCACAAGGCAACCCAACCGTGCTGCCCTGCGCCCAAGCGACGTTCCAAGTATCGCTGACGGTGAAGTAGGCCGCAGCGCTCACCACAGCCAAGGCCCGGATTCGAGCGGTTTCGATTCATTTGTTGACCGTTGAAGGTCATGCGAGGTGGCATTTTCCTGGGGAAAATGCCACTTGGCCTCAAGCTTTCTATAAAGAGCAGAATCGAAACCGCTGTAGCGCAAGGTATTCGGGCCTTTGCATCTGGCGCGACGCGCATAAGAGCGATCAACCGCTTTGAGATCATCTATTCTTACGTGAGAGAGAATCGATGAAACTCCGACCAAAAGCAGGAGGAATTGCCCGGCGGATTTGCTTCTGCCTGGCGATGATGGTCATGGCGGTATATCTCTCGGCCTGCCATGCGCCGCCGAGCGCAACACTCACGCTCTCGGTTGCAGCCAGCCTCGAGGATGCCATCGTCGAGGTTGAAGCCGATTACAACCGCAGCCACGCCGCCATCGACTTTCGCAACAACTTCGGCTCATCGGGAACCCTGGCGCGCGAGATTGAGGAGGGTGCGCCGGTGGATGTGTTCTTCGCCGCTGCGTCAAAGCCCGTTGACGATCTGGACGCGAAAGGACTGGTTGCGCCGGGAACGCGCCACGATCTGCTGCGCAACCAACTGGTGCTGATTGCGGCTCAGGACTCGAAGCTGCGGGACTTCAAGGGACTCGCGGATCGCTCCATCCGGTTTATCGCTCTTGGCGATCCGGGCAGCGTTCCCGCGGGTCAATACGGACGTCAAACCCTCCGGGCTCTCGATCTCTTCGACAAGATCGGCGCAAAGCTCGTGTTAGGAAAGGATGTTCGCCAGGTTTTGACGTACGTTGAAACCGGCAATGCCGATGCGGGCCTGGTTTACTCGACCGACGCGGAGACCTCCGGGAAGGTTCGTGTTGTGGCCGTGGCTCCGGAATCGACTCATGACCCCATCGTCTATCCTGCTGTGGTATTGAAAAGCAGCCGCGATCCCGAGGATGCACGCAAGTTCATCGAGTTTCTTGGCAGCCCTGCCGCGCAAGCAATCTTTATCAAACGTGGATTTACAATAGCGTCATCGTGACGCTGCCCATCGATCCCTCGCCGCTTTACATCTCTCTGGCCACCACGTGTGCCGCAACCACGGCCACTTTCTTTTTGGGCCTGCTTGCCGCGAGGGCCATGTACGGGGTTCGCGGCAGTTTGCGCGCGTGGATCGACGGCATCCTGACACTCCCGCTGGTTCTTCCGCCCACGGTCGTCGGTTTTTTTCTGCTGTTGATCTTTGGGCGCAGAAGCCCGCTCGGCGTCGCGCTCGAGCACATCGGCATCACTATTGTGTTTTCGTGGCCGGCCACCGTCATCGCTGCAACGGTGGTGGCGTTTCCGCTCATGTATCGCACCACGCTGGCCGGGTTTGAGCAGGTCAATCCAACGCTTCTTGAAGCCGCACGAACACTGGGCGCTTCAGAGTGGGCCGTGCTCCGCAGAGTGTTGTTGCCGCTGGCTGCTCCGGGCGTGATTGCAGGAACGGTGCTGGCGTTTGCGCGATCGCTCGGAGAATTCGGCGCGACCCTCATGCTGGCCGGCAATATTCCGGGCCGCACGCAGACCATGCCCATCGCCATCTTCTCCGCGGCCGAAGACGGCAACATGCATCTGGCTTTTGTCTGGGTGATTTTGATTGTCGTGTTATCGCTGGCAATCATCCGGTTGCTGAATGTGCGGGGGCCCGCGCAAAGATTGCCGCGAAGGCCGGTTCAGTTACCAAACGAAGTTTCGAATGCGCCGCTTGCTGTTACGGTTCGCCAGCCGAATGCACTCGCGACAGCAGCCGCGCACGAGACGGCAGCGGCGCTCGAGATCGACATTCAGAAGGCTCTCGAGAACTTCAATCTGCAGGTGGCGTTTCGCACCGGCCGCGGCCCGCTGGGATTGCTGGGAGCATCCGGAGCAGGGAAGACCATGACGCTGCGCATGATTGCCGGCGTGGTGACGCCGAATCGTGGCCGCATCGTCCTCAATGGCCGCGTTCTCTTCGACGGCACGGCCGGTACAAATCTTTCCGCGGCAAGCCGGAAAATCGGTGTGGTTTTTCAGGATTACGCGTTGTTTCCGCATCTGACCGTGGCTGAAAATGTGGGTTTCGGTTTGAGTGCAATACCTGAGCAGGAGCGCCGATTGCGCGTCATGAATCTGCTGAGGCTCATGCGCATCGCAGAGCTCGCCGGACGCTATCCAAAAGAGATTTCCGGAGGGCAAAGGCAGCGGGTAGCCATAGCGCGTTGCATGGCCATCGAACCGGACGTCCTGCTGCTCGATGAACCCTTCGCTGCGCTCGATCCCCATCTGCGGCGGCAAACGGAAGAGCAATTGCGGGAGACACTGGCGAGTTACAGCGGCGTTGTGCTCTTTGTAACTCACGATATGGAGGAGGCGTTCCGGTTTTGCAGCGATCTGCTGGTCATCGATGGAGGACGCGTGATCGCTTCCGGACCGCGGCGCCAACTCTTCGAACGGCCCCAAACCGTGGTTGCCGCACGGCTGACGGGCTGCAAGAACATTGTTCCCGCGCGCCGTGCAGCAGCCGACCGAGTTAGCGTTGAGTTATGGAATTGCGAGTTACGATCGGCAGCGCCGGTATCCGATTTACTGACGCACATCGGCGTCCGCTCCCATCAAATCATTTTCCAGCAGGAAGCCGAAAATGAGAACACATTTACCTGCTGGCTAGTGAGTTCCAGCGAAGCGCCGCATGAGATGACGCTCTATCTTCGCCTGCACACGGCGCCGCAAGAGGGTGAACCGCCCCATCTGCAAGCCGACATTGCCAAGGAAGCCTGGCGGGTGCTGAGCGCGCAGCCGCAACCATGGCGCATCACTATCGATCCCGCGCGCCTGCTCCTGCTTGAGGGTTGAGCCTTTCGCTATCCTCTGCGCTCAGCGCCGCCTCGGACAATGTGGAATCCTGTTCCGGTTTGGAGTTGCGCCACAGAATGAATGCGGTAATTGCGGTGGTGATAACCATGCCGAAGCCGAATTCCGTGGTTATGTAAAGCCCTCTTCCGCTCTGAACGGTACTGCGGTCGAAGATGCCCTGGATAAAGAGATTGTGGGTTGCATGAAGCATGGCGCAGGGCCACAGACTCTTTGAGCGCAGGCGGAGCCAGCCGAGTATATAAGCGTCGGCGATCACCATCAGCGTGAAGCAGGTCAGCGCGAAAGCCTTGGGCGTGCCGGAGTTGTAGTCGGCGAACAGCAGCAGGGGATAGTGCCACACTGCCCAGATGCATCCGCTGATGAGGCAGCCGATGCGCCAGCCGAATCTGCCGGTAAGGCGGGGAAGGAGAAAGCCGCGCCAGCCGATCTCTTCACCCAGTGCCGATGCGATGCTGCGGACGATGCCGAACGTGGCAAAGACGGGCAGGCCAAGCAGGAAGGTCGCCGTAAGGGGCGACCCAGGGAACCCGAAAGCTGTGCCCAGTTGGGAAGCGAAGGCTGGGAACGCATAGGAATGCGGGACCAGCATCCAGCACGCGATGTAGACGGGGAGGGCGTAGAGAATAGGCAGGACGTAAGCCAGCACTTCAAAGCGGACGGGACGCCAGTTCCATCCGAGCGATGCGATGTCGATTCCGAGAATGCGGCAGGTGAGGCATGCCGCTGTGGCCGGCATCCACATGAGCACGCCGACGACAAGACCGAAGCCGACCGACAGGTGCTGCGCGTGAATCACAAGCAAGTAGGGTCCGAGGCTGAGCGTGAAGACCAGCAGCAGATAAGTGAGGATGCCACGGCTAGTGAGCGTCATAATTGTGCAGCATAGCCGAATTCAACGTTTGTTGCGGAACTATTTTTTGAGTTGCTTGAATTCCGGTGCGTTCTTCAGAGCTTTTTGATTGACAGAATGCCTCTTCATTGAGAAAGTGTTTGCAGCCAGTCATGGATTCCCCAGCCGTGCAACGTATGTTTCGGTTCCGTGGACGGACAAACGCCAGCACTCAATTACGCCGATTCACGACGGCGCGAAGCCGTTGAATCCACACGAGGTCTTCGATGCGCGCAACAATGAGGTGTTGTCTTTTCCTAATGCTGTTTCTGGCCGCTGTGCCGCTGACGCGCGCGCAGGCTTTGAGCGGCGAGGCGATCAATCACTTGCCGCTCTCCAAGCTGGTCTTCCCGTCGGTTGTCACCAGCATCGAGCCGACGGTGGTGCGGATCGATGGCCACGATGCGCTCTGCTACGAACTGTACATCGTGAACATGGACTCGACACCGGTGGAGCTGAGCCGGGTCGAGGTGTTGACCGGGACGCAGGACCTGCTTGATCAGTCGGGCGCTCCGTTGGTTGCCGCTCTCAAGCACTCGACGAAGACACCGCCGGCAGCCGGTACAGAGGGTGTGATCGGTCCGGCCGAACAGGTCGTATTCTACGCGTGGGTCGATCTTCCGCATGGTTCGAAGCCCCCGACGGAGATCCGCCATGCGCTGACTTTGCGAAGTCAGGATGGGACCGACACGTTGCGGATTGTGACGCAGCCGATCGAGGTGAAGCCGGCGACCCAAGTGATCCAGTCACCGCTGCGCGGCTCCAATTGGCTTGCCGGAAACGGGCCGGGGAATACGTCTGGCCATCGGCGCGGGATTATTCCGCTGGATGGAGCGGCGCGCGTTCCGCAGAGGTTCGCGATCGACTGGGTTCAGGTGGATAAGAACGGAAAGACATTTTCCGGCGACGAGAAGAAGAACGAGAGCTACATTTGCTATGGGCAAAAAGTGCACGCGGTTGCGAATGGCGTGGTCACCGAGGTCAAGGACGGGATTCCGCAGAATGTACCGGGCATGGATTCGCGTGCTGTACCGATTACGCTGGAGACGGTGGCCGGCAATCACATCATCCTCGATATCGGGAACGGGGTGTATGCGTTCTACGCGCATTTGCAGCCAGGGTCGCTGCGCGTGAAGGTGGGAGACCGGGTGAAGGCGGGGCAGGTGCTCGCGCTGCTGGGCAACTCCGGCAATTCAACGGAGCCGCATCTGCATTTTCACTTGATCGACCGGAACTCTCCGCTGGGCGGGGAAGGGCTTCCGTTCGCGTATCCGTCTTATTCTCTCCTGGGCAAAGGCAGCCTGGACGGGGATGCGGCAAAAATGGATTGGTTGACCTCGAAGCGGGCGGTGCATGGCGAGATTCCCGCGGAAAACGAAATCGTTCAATTTGGGGACGAAGACAAGTAGACGCCGCATTGCGAGGCAGGAGTCCGAATGAAGAAAAACATAAAGTCGACGAGCGCCCTGGTGTTCGCGTTGCTATTTCTTGCGATACCGGCGACACAGAGCGCAGGCCAAGCGGCACGGAAAGCGCAGCCTGACGAATTCAAGCAAACTGACGTCATGATCCCAATGCGCGATGGAACGCGGCTCCAGACGGTGATCTTCGCACCGCTTGCAGTGAGTGAAGACCTGCCGATTCTGTTTACGCGCACTCCGTATGGTGTGCCGGAAAACCAGGCAGGGCTGACCGCGAAAGACAGTCCGCTTCGCCCTCTGATCGCCGATGGATACATTTTCGTCTTTCAGAACCTGCGTGGACGTTTCAAGTCGGAGGGGACGTTCGTGATGCAGCGTGCGCCGCGCGACGAGAGCGATCCGAAGTCGGTGGATGAATCGACGGATGCGTACGACTCGATCGACTGGCTGGTGAAAAATACACCGCGCAACAATGGCAAGGTCGGCATCTGGGGAATCTCGTACAGCGGCTGGACAACGGTGATGGCGCTGCGGAATCCGCATCCGGCGCTGAAGGCTGCGTCGGAACAGGCTTCGCCGGCGGACATGTTTCTGGGGGACGATTTTCATCACAACGGAGCTTTCCGGCTGAGCTATGGGATGGAGTATTCGGCGCTGGTGGAGGCGGAAAAGGAAAGCAATTTTCACTTCCAGTTTGACAAGGCGGACACCTACGAGTGGTATTTGAAGCTGGGTCCGCTTTCGAATGTAAACAAGAACTACTACCATGGCAAGATTGCGGCGTGGAATGACTTCGAGAATCATCCGTCGCGCGATGGATACTGGCTGGCGCAGGCCACGGAGTCATGGCTGCATGGGACGACGGTGCCGGTGCAGAATGTCGCGGGCTGGTGGGATCAGGAAGACTTCTACGGTCCGGTGCGAACCTACGATCTTTTGGAAAAAGGCGGATCAGGATCGCTGAACTACCTTGTGGTTGGCCCGTGGAATCACGGCGGATGGTTCGGGGGAAGCGGCACGCATCTGGGCGATGTTTCGTTTGGCTCGGCAACCAGTGAGTATTTCCGTGCGGAGGTGATGGCGCCGTGGTTCCGCTACTGGCTCCATGGCGAGGGCAGCAAACCGGCCGCAAAGGTCATTGCGTTTGAAACCGGAACGAATGTCTGGAAGCAGTATGCCGAGTGGCCGCCGAAGAGCGCGAAGCCGACGCCGATTTACTTTGGCGCTGGGCGGTCCATGTCTTTCACCAGGCCGGCCGCGGGAGCGAGTGCGTTTGATGCCTATGTTTCCGATCCCGCAAACCCGGTGCCGTACCGGCCGCGCCCCATCAGCCCGACGTATCCCGGCGCCGACTGGCCGAAATGGCTGGTGCAGGATCAGCGGTTCGTGGATCATCGGCCCGACGTGCTGACGTGGGAGACGGAGCCCCTCGAGAAGGATGTGCGCATCGCGGGAGACGTGATGGCGCATTTCTTTGCCTCCACCACCGGTACGGATGCGGATTGGGTTGTGAAACTCATCGATGTTCAGCCGGAAGACGCGGTTTCAAACATTCCCGCGGAGGGTGCGG
>Ga0302275_10003678_pt1 | contig 15395 bp, 31 predicted proteins | sample III_Bog_N2_2_FD_200229 | JGI IMG/M metagenome (GOLD analysis project Ga0302275, IMG submission 200229) | Peat permafrost microbial communities from Stordalen Mire near Abisko, Sweden - III_Bog_N2_2 | ecosystem: Environmental > Terrestrial > Soil > Wetlands > Peat | place: Sweden: Abisko...
TGGCGGCACCACGGACGACGCCAGCGTCATCACGAACACCGATGGAAAAGCGATGGCCAACAACAGCCTTATGGTGACGATGCAGGCCCGCAACCAGGTCATTAGCCTGCTTCAAAGTCGCGGGGAATATCTGTAAGGTCACTCTATCGGCCCTTCCTCTATCGGTACTGAATAAGCTGCCGGTGCTCTACCTGCTGAGCTACCGTAGGAGCAATCCCGCCTATGGCTCGCTGGCTAGGCTTTACACGCGACGCGTCACGCTTCATCACAATCCCGCCGTCCATATTGACTAGGCTCCTAAAGGTCGGATTTGAACCGACGACCACCGGCTGGCTGCGCTTATAATCCCCCGCCTTTCCGCCTGTCAATACAATAATACAATAATCTAGTTGACTGTCCAATAATTCCCTGAAATAATCGTCCAGTCGATTTTTGGATTGCCATGAAAAAGACTATTCCCCTGGAACTCGCCGCGCCTGACCCCGCTTGGGAGGTTGGCTATTGGCGGGTCAGCACTGGCCGCGACCAAACGCCCGACATGCAGATTGCTGCCCTAAAGCGGCGCGGCATTCCCGATGAACTGATCTTCGGTGACATTGCTTCCGGTCGGAAGGCGAAGCGCCCCAATCTCGACATGGCGATCAAGCAGATGCGCCCGGGCGGTGCTTTGGTGATCTGGAAGCTAGACCGGCTTGGCCGCGACACGATGGAGCTGCTGCGGCTGTCCAAGGAATTTGAGGCGGAAGGCCAGAACCTTGTTAGCCTAACCGAAGCCATTGACACTCGGACGCCTATGGGCCGCGCCTTCTTCGGGATGCTGGCCGTGTTCGCGCAATTTGAAAGCGACACCACCGCCGAACGGTCGCGGGCAGGGATGGCACAGGCCAAGGCGAACGGCTCGCTGGTTGGCGCTCCTGGCAAGCTGACGGCCAAGCAATGGGAACAGATGGAAAAGTTGATCCTGTCCACCCGGTCCCATCAGCTATCGCTCAACGCCATTGCGCGGCGCTTCCGGGTATCCGTGGCGCTGGTGAATCTGCGCTTCCCCGGCTGGCGCAACAGGACTGTGAAAGAACGTCTAGCGTGGCGGCGGTCTAACCCGCTGCCCAAAAAGTAGAGGAGCAAGGCCATGCCCAAGATCAAAGTCTTCTATAGGCAGCCTGCGCAGTGGGTTGTGTTTAGGCCATTGCACGGTCTTGGGTATCGGGCGTTCTGGCTGGGTCGTTTCAAAGTCATCGTTTACAATTAAGGAGTGAGGCATGGGTGAACATCAATGTCCGCATTGCGGTCACATCACGACCGGCTTTGAGCAGCAGGAATGGGAAGCTACGCGGCGCGAGCGATACAATGCTGCGCTTAAAGACTGCATCGGACTTCTGCGGAAGTGGTTCTGGGGAACGAACAAAGACGCGCGGGCTTGCGAAGCCGATATGCGCGCCTTGGTACAATAAGGGGCCGCGCTTAATAGTCCAGTTCTAACAGACGTAAACTAGGGAGCCGGGCCATGCCGTACAACACCGATGAGCGCGGGTATCTCGCCAAGGCCATGACCGGCTGCGGTGCGCTCTATGCCGCCTTGGACGAAATCGGAAATCAAGGCCATAGCGATCACGACTTGGCTAAGGTTGTCGTGGACAACGAGATGGCGTTGCGCGCGTTGCTGACCTACGCGCTAAACCATCTAGCCGCTGAACATTGAAAGAGGGAGCCAAAATCCATGATTGATATGAGACTATGCAGTATGGGGGTCGGATGCGCCGAGGCCAGCCTGTGCTACGCCGAGGCGCACGATGAACCGGAGCGCTGCCCCTTAAAGGCGGATGCTATCCCGGTAGAATATGCCGCTGAGTTGCGCGCTAAGTGGCCCGACATAACCGATGCCGGTATCGCTTCGTTTTGGCGTGCCCGTCACCTGCCAACTGATTAATGTTCTAGCACCAACAACCTATAAACGAGGAGCCGAGCATGACTAAGGACCAGCAAGCCCTCCTTGAGAGAGAACTGCGCCGTGGCAAACTGTGGGGCCATCTCACTTTTGGGGAAGTCATGGACACGCTTGACCGGCAATACGACGCCCTGATGGCGATTGGAAGCGACCACTCGGTTCCAGCGTACCTTCGCACTATCGCAAACGAAGCAATAAGACCTACAAAATAGGAGGGATTTTCTATGGGAAAAACAATTGAGCAGGCGATGCTGACGTGGTGTCCGCAATCGCGCGCCATACAATTGAACAAACTCGGCGAACTGATGCCGGGGACTGCGACATACAATCGGCTGGCAAAGCCTGCGAGCCCGCTTATCGTTCCGGCAGAGTGCGCCTGTCTGGGCCCAGGCTGCGCCATGTGGAACTGGGATAGCGAGCTTCAAGATACCGGTGATTGCGGCCTAAAATTGCGGCCATCCATCACTGTTCCAGAATCACCTGTGACGGCAGAAAGAAAACCCTGATGGTTGATCGCGCCTGGGAAGATGCCGCCGGAATCCACTATGTCCGCGACCGCGCGCCACCGCCTGAGAAGCCGGAGCCCGCTTTCTGCACCCGTTGTGGCCAGCCCGCGACGTGCATGCCGCGCGTCTATGTCCCGTGTTCAAAGCTGGCCATCGAGCAGATCGACGATGTCTCGTCTCTGATGACGGTGACGTTCTGCGACAGGCACTTTTTTCTGCTCAAAGCAGCAGAGTTTCTGGAAGGCGAAGGCAACGCCCCGGTGCGCGAGCAGTTCGCCGCCATATTCCGGCAGCGGGGCTCGATCCCGAATTTCGCCAAGGCCGTGATCGGCCGCGTCTCGCACACCGAGCCGGACTATCTCAACGGCCAGAAGGCGAACCGAAAGGCCCGGCAGGCATGACCAGGGACACCGCCAGGGACGCAGCCAAGGTCGCCAGAAGCCTGCGCGTGGCTGCTTCAATCCTTGGGTCGCGCGTCGCACTGCACGATGCGCTCAAGTCCAGGGCGACGATCTCTTTCACCACAACCGAAGTCTGGGACATCGCTAACCAGCTTCGCAACAATGCCGCTACCATCGAGAAGCTGGCCAGCGTTCTTGAGACCGCGATGGCTCTCTCCGAAGATCAGCACCGCACCATCCTGGCGATGGCGACGCAGAAATTCCATGCAGCAGAAAACAAAGCGCGGCCAAATGGTTGGCGCAGATTTTTCGCTGTGAAACAAAAAGTTCCATGACCGCTTATCCGCACGAATCCGGCTATTGGTATGAGCACAGCAACGGTTCGCTGATCTTCAAGCGCTGGGCGGTTGTCAATTTCGTCGGCCCGGCATCTTATTTCGACAGCCCATTCGTCAAAAGCTGGTGGTTCGGCCATCGCGACGATTGCCGCCGTCCCCAGGACGTCAACCCGGACGCGCCGGTATGCCCGCAGTGCCACAACGCCGCGCGCCTGACCGACGGCAGGGAGGTCTATTCCCACCGGCAAGACCTGCACGACAAGCCGATCTGGGTTTGCGACCCTTGCGGGGCCTATGTTGGCTGCCACCCGGGTGGCACCAAGCCGCTTGGCACGCCCGCCGGTAAGGCGCTGCGAGCCGCCCGCATGGATTTGCACCACAAGCGCCTGGACCCTCTCTGGCAGACCGCCGACCGCCTGGAGGCCTACAAGGACCGGCCGCTCGACGATGCCGCCCGCAAGGCCATCCAGCAGGTCGCGCGACGTCGCGTCTATGCCTACCTCGCTCACAAGATGGGCTTGAGCCAGTTTCACAGCGGGGAATGTTCGCTGGAGCAATGTCGGCAGGCCTGGACGATCCTGACCGAGGCTGGCGACTATTCGACGATCCGGAAGTGGCACAAGGACGCCAAGGATCGGCTGGCCCCAGAAATCGACGAAACATCACCGAAAAAGGAAACGACATGAGTGAAACCAAGTACATAGCGCAAGGCACCATTGCTCAGTTTGATGAACGCCGGAAGCTGCCTGCTGGGACCAGGGTTTATCTCGGCGGTAGCGTTCCGCACGAGGGCTCGTCGTTTTTGTGGGAATGGATGTCGAACCGTGAATTTGCCGTCGAAAGCGCGGAGCGCGCTCTGATCTTGCGGATGTCTGGTGTTTGCGGCATCGGCGCGATGCCCGGCCGCCACACCATCGAGATCGTCGAGGTTGAGCCGCCAGCCGAACTGTCTGAAAAGCGCGCCGAGCATATGGCTGCGGACCTGGGTGGTCCCGGTTTTTCTGGGGCTGCATCGCGGGCAATCGACGAGGATGTCGAGCGCCGCATCTTCGAGATCGCCGTCGCGAAAGAATGCGCTGATGATCCGGCGCTGTCCGATGCTCTCAAGCGTGACGAAAACGGAAATTATCATTACAAATCAACGCGATCTGCATGGATCGGATGGAAAATGCGCGCGGAGATCACCTGATGCCGCGTCACACCATGGGCAAACCGACGCCGGAGCAAGAGGCGCGCGCCGCTGTGATCTGGGGCGACAAACCGAAGCCAACGAACCTGCGGCAGTGCGTCGATTGCCCCGCCCAGTTCAAGCCGCGCGGGCGCGGTGATCGCTGCCAGCCTTGCCGGGGGGCGCACATCGAGAACCGCAGCAAAGGACGCAAAGGCTGATGACCGCTCACAAGCGAATCTATTACGCCTGCCAGGACTGCCCGGCCCAGATCACCAAGGGCAAGCGGTGCCTGCCGTGCGCATCCGCCAAGATCGACAGCGACCGCAAGGCCCAGCGCGCCGCCGCGCGTGATCGCCGTCGTGCCCAGCAGGCACCGCTATGACGCTGGAGAAAGCCACTGTGATGCTGTGCCCGGAGGGTTGTGGATGCCCGTCCTGCGGCGAGCGTGACGTCGCACGTCTTGAGATCGTGACGGCCTATGTTGGCAAGGACATGCACGGCCGTGACCAATACGCCTATCGTGGGTCGAAATGCATGACCTGCGGCTATCGCTGGAGCGGGGGCCCATGAAGCACATCGTCACCAATTTCGGCCGCGACCGCCTGGAGGTCTTTCTGGTGGGCGAAATGCTTCCGCTTTCAATCGGGCCCGGTGCCAGTTTTACCGGCGAGATCGACCGCATCATCCACAACGTCGGCCGCACCCACTATTCCGTCCGCCCGGCCGAGCGCGGCAAGATCGACGACGAGGAGGAGAGCGATGGCTGACCAAGTAAACCCGATCATCGTCGGACACTGGACAAACGACACCGCAGCCCGGCTCTTTGCCAATTACGAGATCACCGCTAGCCATTTATGGGAAATGCGCCAGACCGCTGCCAGCGACGGTGCGTCACCGGAAAGTCTCCGGCACATAGACCACCTGCACACAGAATGTCTCGACAACATGGCAAATCTGTATGCCCAGTTCTCCATGCCCGCCGTGTTCATTTCTGGCAGCCAAAATAGATGACCCGGCAAGAGCGCGTCGCGGCCATGATCGAGCGCGGCGATCCCGCAGAACTGCTGGCGGCCTGGGCATGGGGGCCGTGTGCCTGCCTTGGCCCAAGGGATGGCGAACCAAAATGTAAATGCCGCATGACCGAGAAGCAGATCGGCAACGCCGTCTCTGTCGCCGCCTTGAAGCGCGGTAAGCTGGTGCGCCTCATACAGAGATAGGACGTAATGGCACCATTGCGCGGACATATCGTCCCGCCATAGGTTCAACCCTGTCTTATTGCTGGATATTGTCATGGCCAAGGGGGGCACTCGGTTCACGAACGCGATGATTGAGGCCGCGCTGCGCAAGCATCACGGCCTGATCCCGCGCGCGGCCGATGAACTCAAGACGTCCCGGCAGGCGGTCCAGCAGCGAGTCGACCGCAGCCCGGAACTCCAGGCCGTGCTGGTCAGCATCGGTGAGGACATGAAGGCGAACGCTCGGAGCGCCATCGCAGATGCCCTCGCGGCGAAAGACATGGCGACCGTGCGCTGGTATGCCGACAGAAAAATGAGGGATGAAGGCTATGGGCCTCGTGTTGAAATCGGCCTCGACACGGCGGCGCTCGAAGGCCTCGCCGAGGCCCTTGCCAAGGGCGGTGTCGATGCCCTCCGACTTGCCAAAGCTGCTATCGCGAGTGGTCAATTCTCGTAAGGCTGCCGACTATCTCGACCGCCTGCTGCAAACTCATATCGACCGGATCGAAGCCGAAGCGCAGCGCAAGGTCACAGAGCGCGAGTTTAAGGCCAGGGTCGGAAACCGCGCTAAGTCCTATGCCGAGGAAAAGGCCAAGTGCGCCAAGGACGTCCTATATTGGTTTGATAACTGGGCCTGGACATTCGACCCGCGCCTGATCGCCGAAAACAAGACGCCATACATCCGGTTCAAGCTGTGGCCGGAACAGCGCAAATTCATTCTTTGGTTGCACGACAAGGTCAGCAAGGGCGAGCCGTGGCTGCTGGAGAAGTCCCGCGACCAGGGCGCGACGTACCTGATCTGCGCCTATGTGACGTGGCGCTGGCTGTTCACCCCGGGATTCAAGGCCACATTCTGCTCGCGCGACGAATTGAACGTCGACAGCAAGGGCAATCCGGACAGCATTTTCGAGAAACTGCGGGTGATCTATCGCCGCCTGCCGCCGTGGATGCTGCCGGACGGCTTCAACGAGCGAAAACACGACAACATCATGCAGTTTACCAACCCGGTCACTGGCGCGGTGGTGACGGGCGAGACCGGCGAAAACCCTGGGCGCGGTGGCCGCTCGACCATGTATGTGGTCGACGAGGCCGCGTTCCTGGCGCATCCCCAGAAGGTCGAGGCGGCGATCAGCGGCAATACCGATTGCATCGGCTGGGTCTCGACGCCCAATCCGGAGAGCGGCGGGCTGGCAAATTTCTTTGCTCGCAAGCGCGCTGCGCTGGCCAATATCATCGGCTCGATCTTCCGGCTGCATTACTCGGCCGATCCGCGCAAGACACCGGAATGGGCGGCCAAGAAAAAAGCCAGCATGTCGGACCCGTCCACCTGGGACGCGGAATACGAGATCAGCTACACCGCCGCGACCGAGGGCATGGCGATCCCAGGCAAATGGGTGCAGTCCGCTGTCGACCTGATGAAGCAGTTCGGCGTCATGTTCACACCCAGCAAGGTCGGCATAACCGGGGGCGACGTGGGCGCGGGCAAGGCGAAATCGGTCTGCGTCCACCGGTTCGGCCCGATCTGTTTGCCGATCCAGCGCCGCCAGGAAGCCGACACCACCGACACGGCCTATTGGATGCTGGACTGCATGAAGGAAGCGGGGACGCAATTCCTCAATTTCGACGTGCCCGGCGTCGGCGCTGGCGTGCTGTCCACCCTCACCAAGGTCGACCGCACCCAGTATCCCAAGATCAAGGCCGTCTATCCGATCAACACTGGCGTGCCGCCCAGCAACCGCGTATGGCCCGACGGGACCACCAGCGTCGAGAAGTTCGGCAATCTCAAGGCGGAAATCTGGTGGCTGGCGCGCGCCGCGATCCAGCGCAGCCATCTGCATTACCTGTGGCTGACCAAGCAGGAAGGCGGGATCGAGCAAAAGCTGGAGGAGTGCGCGCTGCTGCCGGACGACGGCACGCTGATGATGCAGCTTTCGACGCCAAAGTGGTTCCGCAACAACACCGGCAAGATCGTGATCGAGACCAAGCAGCAGCTTGCTGCGCGCCGCGTGCCCAGCCCGGACGACGCCGACGGCTATGTGCTGTCCCATCTGGAGCCCCAGGTCGATCCTGGCACCGGGCTCAACCTGGGCATCAACAAGGAATTTCAGCAGGAGAACCCGTTTGTCGTCACGGCCCGCTGACGGTAGGGTGCAGGTCATAGGGAATCGGGGGTTCTGATGGCGCGGACGAAAACAGAGGGCGGCTATCTGATTACGCAGGAATCTGGCGCGTCTGGCTTGCGCCAGTTCTCGGGCTATGTGCGCGAGGAGTGGCTGCGCGACCTGATAGGCCGCCGTGGCATGCTGACGTTGCGCGAAATGCGCGACAACGACCCCATCATCGCCGCCATCTTCACCAATACCGAAATGCTGCTGCGCCCGGTGCCGTTTCGCGTCGAGCCCCAGGACGAAAAGAACACCGACGACGCCAACGCAGCCGATTTTGTCCAGTCATGCTTTTCCGACATGGATCACAGTTGGGCGGACTTCATGGCCGACGCGCTGTCGTTCCTGCAATACGGCTTTGGTGTTTACGAGAAGGTCTACAAATACCGGCGCGGTCCGACCAATCCTGACCCGTCGCAGCGCAGCCAGTACACCGATGGCCTGATCGGCTGGCGCAAGTTCGCCGGGCGTGCCCAGGAAACGCTGCTGCACTGGGTTTTCGATCCGCAGGGCAACGCGCTGTCGATGGTGCAGCTATTGCCGACCGGCGGCCCCCTGCTCAACGTGCCGCTGTCCAAGTGCCTGCATTTCCGCACCACGCCCTACAAGCAAAACCCGGAAGGCCGCAGCATCATGCGGTCGATGTATAATTATTATTTCCTCAAGAAGCGGGTGCAGCAGATCGAGGCCATCGGCGTGTCGCGCGATCTGGCTGGCCTGCCTGTGGTTTCGTGCCCGCCAGCGTGGTTCAAGTCGGACGCCAGCGACGACGACAAAACCGCGCTCCAGGCGGCCAAGGACATGGTCAACCTCATCAACCAGAACGAGCAGGCCGGTCTCGTCATCCCTGCGATCTATGACGCCAACAAGAACCTGATCTTCAGCGTCGACCTTCTGTCGACCGGCGGCTCGCGCCAGTTCCACACCACCGAGATCATCAACCGCTATGACCACGGCATGGCGGCCTCGATGCTGGCGGATTTCATCACCCTGGGCCAGCAGTCCAGCAAGGGCGGGATGGGCGGCCACGGCACCCAGTCGCAGAGCAAATCCGAGAACTTCAACAACGCGGTGATCGACTTCCTCGACATCATCGCGTCCGAGGTCCAGAAAGCTGCCAACGACCTGTTGCTGCTCAACAGCATGAAGGGCAACGTCAACGTCACCCACGGCGACATCGCCAAGTCCGACCTGCTGCAACTCGGCCAGTACATTCAGGACATTGCGGCCGCTGGCGCGCTGGTGCCCGACGACACCCTGGAGGCCCATCTGCGCGAGGAGGCTGGTCTGCCCACCGCCGACAATCCAACGGCTGTCAGCGACGCGGCCGAACTGGAGCAGCAAAACGCGGAAGATCAGATTAAGGCCAAGACCCAGCCGCCACCCGGCAAGACGCCCGGTGCCAAACCTGCGGCTGGAGCCGCAGGCCAGCCCGCTGGCGGCACGTTGGGCAAGCGGAGGCGCAAGGGCCTGTGATCCTGCCCCACGCCTGCCGGAAGCACGCCAGGACGCTGGGAAGCCGTCCACGCCGCCAGACATGGGCACGCGGCGGGCTGGCCAAGGCGGACAGCCCTGACACCCCAGACCACGAATGGCTGCTGGAGATCGCCGACAATGCCGCTCCAGCGACCAAGGCCGCGTTCCTTGAAGCGCTGCGCCGGGTGCGCAATGCCGCCAAAGAGGCCGAACTGCGGGACGCCATCGCCCGGGGCGACGTCAACGCCGCCATGCGGGCGCTCGGCGTTGAGGAGGGATTGTCCGAAAGCCTCAAGCCGGGCCTGACCAAGCCGCTGGAGGATGCCTTCATCGCGGCGGGCCGGGCGACCCCAGCCAAGACGATGGGCGTGCATGTCGGCATGTCGTTTAACCTGACCAACCCCAACACCGCGACGTTCCTGCGGAATTACGATTTCGGCTTGATCCGCGACATCAGCCAGCAAACACGCGACGGCATCCGCACGGTCATCCAGAACGCCTTTGCCATGGGCGGCCATCCCTATGAGCAGGCCCGGCAGATTCGCGAAAGCATCGGTCTGACCGACGACCAAGCCCAGGCCGTGACCAATTTCGAGAACCTGCTGCGCACCAAGGACCGGGCAGCGCTGACCAGGGCGATGCGGGACCGCCGCCACGATCCGACGCTGGAGCGCGCGCTGGGCGCTGGCGCTGACCGGACGCTGTCTGACGAGCAGATCGCCACGATGGTCAACCGGTATCGCAACCGGGCGATTCTCAACCGGGCCCAGATGATCGCGCGCACCGAGACCATGCGCGCCTCCAACGCCGCCCAGAACATGGCCTGGGGTCAGGCGGCCGACCAGGGCTTGCTCAACCGCACCGCGCTGCGCCGGTTCTGGCTGGTGACGCCGAATGACCGGCTGTGCGAATACTGTGAACAAGTCCCCGACATGAACGAGGACGGCGTGCCGCTGGACGGATATTTCGACACCCCATACGGCCCAGCCATGTATGGCCCCTTGCATCCGCTGTGCCGTTGCATCACCTATATCGACACTGGGGACGCGGACGGATAGGCCGGTGCATGTCGAAGCGGGATTTGATGGCGAGTGCGGCTCCGGCACTGTTGCTGCCGCACATCCATGAACCGCAGCTTTGGGAAGCCACCCTCACGCAAGCCAATGCGACAACGGCTTCCGACGACATCATGCAGCATTTTATCATCATCGGCCAAGTTCATACCGAGCGGCGCGATTTGGGGGAAATGTGATGCAGCATCCACCGAAACTGGCCTTCGCGCTCCAGCTTCTCGACCAAGCCCACGACCTGATGCGCGGCGCGCGCCATGGCGGCAACCAAGCTGCGCAGCAGCAGATGATCGCCGACGCCCAGGCGATGCGCGCCCATTCCCAAAAGCTGGCGCGCGAGCACCATGGCCCGATCTATCGCGGGCGGTGCTGATGGGCGTGCGATATGCAAAGCTGTTGTCAGACGAGGCGGCGGCAAAGCTGTCGGCTGAATTTGGTGTCGATCCGCGTCCCCGCGTCCCGATCCACCAGCAGTTCGTCAGCAAGTTCGACGAGGCCGACTGGCTTTACCAGCAGCCGCGCCGAAAAGCGTTTCGGCATCACGGCCAGGATGATTTCCCGCTGAAATCCACCGAGGCGCGCGACTATGACAAGCGTTCGGCGCTGCTGGAGGCCCAGAACCACCGATGCGGTTATTGCGGCCAGCGTGTGTTCGATCACATCAAAGATGGGGCGCACAATCGGGCGACCATAGACGAGGTGGTGCCGCGCGCTGCTGGCGGCCGCTGTTTCTGGTCTAACCAGATTATCGCCTGTCATCTATGCAACCAGGGCAGAGGGGCGATGAACGCCTATCGGTATTTCGCCTATGTCCAGAAGTTCGGCCGCTGGATGGCGCATCAATGGGGGCGCGAGCAGCACCGCGCCGCAGCACTGCGCCTCGACCAGCAGTATGGCAAAGCGCACCGCCAGCCCGTGATCGACTATTGATGGTCCAGCGCCTCACCAGCATCCCGAATCCTGACGGCCCGCTGATGCTGCTGTCGATGACGCTGGACTGCGACGGCTGCGCCAAATCCGGTGCGCTGTTCCCTGGCGGGTTTCACACCGTTGGCGAGGATTACATCATCATGCGCAGGCTGGCGGCAGCGGAAGGTTGGCGTCGCATCCATGGCGGTGTCTGGCTGGGCCCGTGCTGCAAAGATTATGGCAACGAAAGCGGCGAATGAGGGCTTGCGGCTTTTCGAGATCGGCGTAAAACAACCGGCCATGTTGTCCATCTGCAAAATCCTCAGATACCTGTGTCGGTGTTCGCCCCCGCGCCGCATCGGGTTCATTTTCATTTTCGACGGGCAAGGAAAGATCGCCATGACTCAGAACTTTATCCAGGGCTCCAGCCACACGGCGACCCTGGCCCTCACCGATGCCAATGGCGTCGCGCGCCCGCTGCCCGCTGGCATTGTGCCTGCCTGGAGCGTGACGCCTGCTGGCGCTGTGGCGCTGACGCCCGCCGCTGACGGCCTGTCGGCCACCTTTGTGGCTGGCACGACCGACGGCCTGTTCACCCTGACCGCTGTGACCACATATGCCGATGGCGACGTCGTCACCGTCGATTTCGAGGGCGAGATCGTCGATCCCGAGGATACCCAGGGCACGATCACCGTCGTATAATTCCGCCGTTCACCGGGCAGGCGAAAGGCTCCGCTGGGAAACCGGCGGGGCCTTTTTCTTTGGTGGTGTGAGACCTCCCGCTGCTGGCTTTCCCTCGTCGATGCGGGGCTGGGGGGCGATGATCGGCGGGCAGCAGCGGGATACAGGCACAACCCGGTGGCGCTCGGATAGACGCATAAGTTCCGGCATAATTCGCATGTCGACTTGTGCATGTCTGCGCAAGTCTTTGACAATCCACCACGAACGAGATCGAAAAAAGTTACATGATAGGATTTTCGACCATCCAGTAGGGGCGAGAAAATTAACACCAGTTGACGATTCGGCCATTCCGTCCTATCTCTCCATCACTGCAAGCTGATGTTTTCGATTACGACTTGACCGGACGCGGGGGCGGTGCCCGCCGCCTCCACCACCAGCACACCCCCGGGCACGGTTGGCCGGGCACAGACAAAGGGCGGGGTTCGATTCCCCAAGCGGTTCGGGTCGGCACCGGGCGGCAACGGTTGAAGGTCTGGTCGGTGTGCTGTTGCTGGGGGCGAAACAGGATCGACGGCGTGAACCGGATCGAAACGGCGCAAGCCAAGGTGAGCAGGACCGTAAAGGTCAACGACAACGAAGAAGTCCGCCTCGCCGCTTAATGCGGAAGGCGCGGTTCGGCCGGTTCCGGGCAACAGAATACCGGCCACTGTTTTTTTCTGACGTGTCGCCGATTTAGACCTCAGGCCCTAGGAAACTGAAACAGGTGCGGCGCAAGCCGTTGAGGTGCAGATGGTCGAGCACCCACGTCCGAAAAGAGCAGAATACTTGAGAGGGGTCTGGATAGGCTCGCGAGGCAGCCAGCACCTTTTAGGGACAGCGAAAGACCCGGCTGAGAAGGAACCGGTAGCTGTAGGCACTTAGTGCGCCTCTCGTTGAATTTCATGCCGTTGGCTGGACCATCAGGACAAGAGGCGACTGAGCAGCAGGAGGCGTTGCGTGCTGAGGGTCATCGAAAGCGAAAGCGGAGCGCTGACCTACGCAAAGGCTCTGCTGGCTGACGAACATGATGGCCGGTAGGCTCACGGCCGCCACTTGCTCCCGAAACAAAATCAGGACAGATTGTCCCGCGTCGGCGGCGCATGACTTTGGACGGTTGAGCGCTGTAAAACTGGGGAGCGGTCGTGAGGCTTTGCTGAGAACCGGCTGATGCGGCGCTGGCTGGGTGGAAGTTCACCAGCGCCGCCACCCATCATCGAGGGAAAGCCAATGGCACGGAATCAGGTCATCACATGCGACGCGCCGGACTGCGGCAAGGACATCAGCCAGGGCGACGGGCGCGGCTTTCATCTGATGGTGCAGGGCACGCGGGTGCCGATCCGGCCGGGCACCGAGGTGATCGACCACACGGATCATCCGACGCTGGGAAAGATCGACGTCACGCGCCACGACGCGCACGACGTCATCATGCAACACCACTTTTGCGACTTCGAGTGCCTGGGCGAATGGTGCGAGCGCCAGCGCGACGAGCGCTATGCCGCGCAGGAGACACACAAGGAAAAGCTGGTCGCCAATGCGCAGCTTCTTGCCGACGAGACCGCCGCCCTGCCGCCGCATCTGCGGCCCGGCTATGTCGCGGCCGCCGAACCGGAACAGAAGCAGTGATCGAGGCGCTATTCATCGTCCTTTGGGCTGCGGTGGTGATGGCGATTGCCTTCACCTTGAGTAGGCTCGGCATGGACCTGCTCGCGGCCGCTATCATCGGTTTTGTCGTTGGCACTGCGCTGTTCGCTTTTTTCGTTTTTCTGATGGTGCGACTGAGCGGCCGCCTGTCATAAAAAAGGCCCGGATCGCTCCGGGCCCAGTTCGTTGGGAAGATGCACGCCAGCCAGGGGACTGGGTGCGTCGAGACCGTACAGTGATTCCGTCAGGTCTTGACGGCCGCCAGCACCGTCCTAGCCGTTTCTGTCGGCCGCAGTCTGACCAGCACTGTTTCGGCTGTCGCGAGGTCTGCATCCTCGGCTTTTAAGGCCTGGACCTGTCGATCAATCTCAGCCCGGCGGTCTCGCACGCGATCAAGGTCTGTCATGTTTTCCTCCTCTGCCTGCATTGCCATATAGGCCAATTTGTCCTATATGCAAATCACCCATCCACCCGAGGAGATTACCATGTCACAGGAAACCAAGACTCCGCTGCCGTCCTTTGCCAAGCGCGCGGAGGTCAGCAGCCAGATCGCCAGCGCGGTCTACAAGGCCGAACCCAAAGAACTGCGCGTCGTGTTCAAGGGCTCGCCAGAAGCCGTCTATGCCTATCTCGATGTGCCGCCCGCGATTTGGGCTGAAATGCTGGTCGCGCCCAGCCTTGGCTCGTTCGTGATCCAGCGCCTCAAGCGCGCCGGTTATGCTTTCGAGAAGCGTGTCGGCCAGGAAGTGATCCAGGCCCAGACTGCCGACTTCGCGAACCTGCTGGACACGCTGGCAGCGAACCCACTGGAAGCCAAGGCGACAGCCTAATGGGCGCGCACGAGAAGTTTCTACCCGCGCTGTCAAACGACGAGCACGAAGCAATCGCGGCCGCGATGCAGATGGGCATAAGGCTCAATGTCGAGTTGGCCGGTGGTAATCCGGCTGACGGCCGTGTTGTCGCTCACAAGCTGCTGATGGCGGCTGTCGCTACGATGGCCACAGTGGAAGGCTGGAGAATCGACGCGCTGGATACCATTATCGCAGACCTGCGGCGCGACTTTCCGGCGATCTTGGCCCGCGCCAAAGCATCATATGACGAGCAGGAAATGGCCGAGGAAAAGGCGGCCAATATCTCCCAGGAAGCGGGAAGGGCCTGATGGCCAAGCCAGAACCCCAGGAGAAACGTACCAAGGCGTGCGCCGCGCCGCGCTGCCGGACCTGCGGCAAGAGCGAATTTCGCCATACCTGCAAAGGTCCGCTCGACATCACCGAGATCACGGCCAAGGCCGCCAGCGCCGGGACGAAAAAGAAAAGGGTCAAGGCGTGAGAACCGACAACCCTATCAGCACCAGCCGCATGTGCCCGATCTGGCGCGGCGCGAAAGTCGGTCAAACCGTTCATGTCCGGGGTTGGCCGACACACGCACCTGCCTCGCACGTCTGCATCGTCATCGGAATTGATATTCCGGCCAACGAGGTTTTGATGGCAACATACCAACGGCCATCGCGCGGCTGGGCCCGGCATGTCAGGCGCGCAAAGCAGCGGAGAGCCCATGGAACAGTCTAGACCTGTCAGCCAAGAAGAAACCGACCTTCACACCGAATGGTCTGACGCGCAGGAAAATGTCGCCGCCGCCTCGCGCCAGTTGACGCTTGCGAAAGGTCTTTACGACTCTGCCGTTGATCGCGTCAGGAAAGCGCAGCAGGCCATCGACGCATGGATGTTGAAGCAGAATGAAAATATCCCGGTCGACCGCAACGCCAAGGAACTGATCGGCGGCGGCGATCCCAATGACCCCGCGCACAAAGAGCGCAAA
>Ga0302275_10003679_pt1 | contig 15394 bp, 6 predicted proteins | sample III_Bog_N2_2_FD_200229 | JGI IMG/M metagenome (GOLD analysis project Ga0302275, IMG submission 200229) | Peat permafrost microbial communities from Stordalen Mire near Abisko, Sweden - III_Bog_N2_2 | ecosystem: Environmental > Terrestrial > Soil > Wetlands > Peat | place: Sweden: Abisko...
GCCGGTGATCGTCCATATCCATCTCAGTGATGAAGACCTGCAGACCGAGATCGCGAACCTGCTTGAGAAACGTCTGCAGGCCAGGGCCGAACTTTTCTCCAGAGCCGGCGCGCAGGTGCGACTGCATCCCCAGCGCATGGATGGGAACACCGCGTTTGATCATGCTGGAGAGCAGGGCGAGCACGGCCGTACGTTTTGCGGGGTCAGCCAGATTGTCATACTCCAGGCCGAAGTCGTTATAGGTCAGAAGAGCGGCCGGATCGGCGCGGTGCGCTGCATCGTAAGCGATATCGAAGTACCGCGGTCCCAGCATCCGGTACCAGAAGGAGTTGCGCAGGCCATCCGGCAGACCGTCTCGCAGTTGCACGCCTTCGTTCACCACATCCCAGGAGTGCATTCTGCCCTTGTACCTGCCGGCGACGGTGGAGATATGGTCGCGCAGAATGGACTCTGAGCTATCTTTCGTGGCCGTGCGTGTAAGCCAGCCGGGCAGGTCCAGGTGCCAGCAAAAGTTGTGCCCGCGGAACCGGATGCCGTGCTTCTGCGTAAATGCAAGCAGCAGATCCGGGCGGCCAAAGCTGTAGGTCTCCGGCTGCGGATGAACGTGCGCCCACTTCAAAACATTTTCAGGCACAGCAATGGTGCACTCGCGCGCCACCAGGCCGGCATAGGCGGCATTCGTCTCAATCAGCAGAGGATTCAGCGCGAAGCCGAAGGAGACGCCCCTGGGCTTGCCCAGAGCGCCAAGAGAAACCCATTCCGGGGCAGACTCCTGCGCCAGCAAGCCGGGAAACTGGGTTGCCGCTGCCAGCGTGAGTGCGCCTGCGCTGCAATACTTCAGAAACTGGCGGCGGTTGCGCGGCACGGCTTGGCGGAACATGGAAGTGACTCCTAAAGGCCCAGCCAAGGATAGCGCGTTAAGTCTTCGACCAAGAGAATTAAGTGCCTCGCACGCGTGAGGACAACGCCGCGGCAGGTTCCCCGCGTGGCGCGCATTTTTAGCTTGACAGTTGTTATTGAGTTTTACTAAAACGTTTCAGCAAACAATATCGCAGGATTCGCGCTGCCAAATCCGGTGGTGCCAGCACTACACTTTCCGCCTGACCGGCAAAGCGGGCGCTGCTGCGGAAGCGGCAAAGTATCGGAGTTGATTTCATGTTGATTTATCGGCGAGTCATCGCACTTTTTGGCGCACTGGCGATTATGGGCGCGTTCGCAGGCTGTTCCGGTGCCTCATCCACAGGCGCGGGCAGTCAGAGCGCTTCGCCGATTGGCGTCGCGTTGGCCATCAGCACCGTCGCAGCCACGCCGGATGGTGTGCCGGCATCGCTCGGGGTGGAGATTAATCGCTATGTGACGGATACCAACTCCGTCACCCTGACGGCCACCGGCGTTCCCGCAGGCGTAACTGTGAGTTACGTGCAGCCGCTCTTTGGCAACAGCGGCACCGTCAACTTTGCCGGCTCGCCGACGGCGGTCTCCGGCCTCTACACTGTGACCATTACGGCGACGGATGGCACGGCGAGCGCCACCGCAACCATTTCCCTGGCCGTGGCCGCGGCAGACGCCATCACCATGACACCGGCGAACACCACCGTGACCGCCGAGCAGAATGCGACGCCGGCGAGCGACAGTCTCTCCTTCACCCGTTCCTACGGCAACATAAAGGCGATCACGGTTACGGCGAGCGGACTGCCCACCGGCCTGACCGCTATCATCATCCAGCCGGGTATCGGTAACAGCGGCGCCGTCAGCTTCGCCACGTCCAGCACGCCTGCCGTTCCCGGAACGTATACGGTGACGCTCACCGCGAGCGATGGCACCGCAACGTCTGTCGCGTCTGTCGCGGTGACGGTGGGAATTGTGTTGACCGTGGCCAACACCAATGACACCACCATCGGCATCTCCGGCAAGCTGCAGCAGTTCATGAGTACAGGGTTTGAGCCGGACACGACCAACAATCCGTTCTTTATCAATTTTCCCAGTACGACCGATCTGGCCGCTCTGAATCCGCTCCATCTACGGCTGCAGCCTATCCAGGGCACACTCCCCTGGCTGACGAATTCTTCTACGCCGCAAGCCTCAGACTGGAGCTTCACCCTGCTGGATCAGACTGCGCAGCCGGTTCTGGCTACGGGCGATAACAGCCCCATGCTACAGATCGCGGCAGCGCCCGGTTTCCTGAACGATTCATCGGGTCACTTCATCTTCAACACGGCGAACCTGCAACTGCTGACCACCTATGCGCAGAACCTGGTGCGCTACTACAACACCGGCGGCTTCACCTGGGGCGGAAAGACCTTCCAATCCTCCAGCTCGCACCACATTACCTGGTGGGCGATCTTCAATGAGCCGAACCTGAACAATCTGACCGCCGCGCAGTATGTGCAGCTCTACAACACGCTGGTACCGGCAATGCTGAGCGTGGACCCAACGCTGAAGTTCGTGGCGCTGGAGCTGTCAGATTACAGCGGCCAGCCCGCGCTCTATGTGCCGACGCTGGTGCTGCCCGCAGCCTCCGGCGGTCTGGCCGCGCAAGTGAATGCCATCGCGACGCACTTCTACTCCACCTGCTACCAGACCACAACGGACGCATCGCTTTTCAGCAGCCTGACGCAGTTTGCCGCGGACATCACTTACTTCCGCACGCAGCTGGCCACCCGCTCTGACCTGGCGAACGTTCCTGTATGGGTCACAGAGAACAACGTGAACTCCGATTACGGCATGAGCAATGGCTACAGCTCCTGCACGCCGACCAAGCTCTTTGTGCTGGATGTGCGCGGAACCAGCGGCTTCTTTACGGCGTGGCGGCCACTGACCTTCTCCCGTTTTGCGAAGGCAGGCAATCACGCGCTCTATCATTTCCTGTACTCGGGCAATGCGCAGTACGGCGAAGTCGCAACCTCCACCGCGGCCAAGACGCTTTCGTACTGGACTGACTTCTGGCTGCAGCGCACCTTCCCGTGGGACGGCGTGTCATCCGGCGCATCGCTGCTGAAGACCACGACAACAGAGGCCACGCCCTCGGTAGACATCCTGGCTGCGCGCAATGCGGACAACAGCGTCTCGCTGATGGTGACCAATTATGCGGTTGCTTCCTCGACGGACAACAATGGGACGGGGGCAGCGCGTACAGTATTTGTAGATGTTTCGGCGCTGGGCACATTCACCTCGGCCACACAGGTCACACTGAATGCATCCACCTCAGTTGCCAACGGCCCGCTTTCCACTGCCCTTGCTCCCACCACAGTGCTGCCGGTCAGTTTCAGCGGCTATGGCTCAGTGCTGTATGTTTTGAAGCCCTAACACTTCGCGCTGGAGATTGAATCATGTCAGCCCCGCTTACACGCCGCCAACTTGGCAAACTCGCCCTTGCAACCGTAGCCGCCGGCAGCCTGCCCGCAGCCGCACTCAACGCGCAGCCGCATAGGCCGAAGAGCGCAGCGCCGGAGTCATTCCCGGAAGGCTTTCTGTGGGGCACGGCGACCGCCGCCTACCAGGTGGAAGGCGCAGCGAAGCTGGACGGCCGCGGAACATCCATCTGGGACGTCTTCTCGCACACGGCGGGCAACGTAGCCAATGGCGACACGGGCGATGTAGCGGACGATCAGTTTCACCTCTACAAGCAGGATGTTGAACTGCTGAAGGAGATGGGCGTGAAGACCTTCCGCTTCTCCGTCGCGTGGCCGCGGGTATTTCCCCAGGGCAGCGGCACGGCGAATCCGCTGGGGCTGGATTACTACAACCGGCTGGTTGATTCCCTGCTGCAGGCGGGCATACAGCCCTATTGCACGCTGTACCACTGGGATCTGCCGCAGGCGCTGCAACTGGAAGGCGGCTGGCAGAACGCGGCTACGGCGCACCACTTCGGCGACTATGCCGCCTATGTGAGCGCGCGCCTCTCGGATCGTGTAAAGAATTTTATGACGATGAACGAGATTCGCACATTCACCGAGGTGGGATATCAGGCCGGCAGACATGCGCCGGGGCTCAAGCTGAACGCGCAGGATATGGCGCAGGTGAAACATCATGCGCTGCTGGCGCATGGGCTGGGCGTGCAGGCGATTCGCGCCAATGCGCATCCGGGAACGCTGGTCGGCCTGGCAGAGAATCCCGCTGCCGTGACGCCGGTGATGGATACGCCCGCCAACCTGGCCGCTGCGGAGAAGGCGATGCGCGAGGAGAATGCGGCCTACCTGACCGCGATCCTGGAAGGCGCTTATACGGATGCATACATCGAGCATCTCGGCGCGAAGCAGCCGAAGTTCACCGCGGCCGAGATGAAGACCATCGCAAGTCCGCTGGATTTTGTCGGGCTGAACATCTACACGCCTACCTATGTCTTACCGGATGATGGTCCACGCGGCTACAAGATTGTCAGCGCGTCTTCAACCTTCCCGCGCATGCTGAGCCCCTGGCTCGCCATCGGGCCGGAGAGCATGTACTGGACGCCGAAGCTGGTGGACCGCATCTGGAAGGTGAAGGCGCTGTACATCACGGAGAATGGCGCATCAGCGAACGATACGCCGACGCCGAGCGGCCAGGTCATGGACATCGACCGCGTCATGTATCTGAAAAATTATCTGGGTCAGTTGCAACGCGCTGTGGCGGAAGGCGTTCCGGTAAAGGGCTACTTTGTCTGGAGCCTGCTGGACAACTACGAATGGGCTGACGGATATGCGAAGCGCTTCGGTCTGGTGTATGTTGACTTCGCCACGCAGAAGCGGACGCCCAAGCTGAGCGCCGGCTTCTACAGCAACGTCATCCGCAACAACCGCGTCGTGTAGGCGCTGCTACTTTGCCGCGCTGTCTTCCGACGGACGCGAGTCAAAATAATCAATCAGCGCGTACGCGTTCAGGTTCAGCGGACGCATGCGCTCAAGCAGCGGTTGGTAGGGCTGATAGTTGATGCTCACAATGCCCTTGTTGGCATCCAGGTTGGAAAGCTCCGCCTTCGGATCTTTGGGATCGTTGTCCTGATACGTGAACCAGTGCCAGCCCACAATCTCTTTGGATTGCAGCAGCGCGAGCGTGAAGTTCTGATAGAACTCGCCGCGCTCGGCCTGGGTGCGGACGGTCCAGCCGGCTCCCGTCTTATTGGTCAGGCCTGAATCGGCCGCCTTGGTGTACCACTCTGTAATGATGACCGGCTTGTGTGCGTTCTGCATCCACAGGTCGAGTTGCTTCGGATCGGGCGTCCAGGTGTTGTAGAGATTCACGCTGATGCCGTCAGCATACTTCCCCATGGCAGAGAATGCCTCCGCATCCCACTTGGTCTCGCCGGTGTAACGACAGCCAAGATACATGTGGTGCGGATCGTACTTGCGCAGCGCCGTGTTCACGATGGAAGCATAGCGGTCAATCTCAAATGCGAGGAAGCGTTTGCGAGCGTCATCGTCAATATGCTGCACATGATTGTCCTGCATCCACTGGCGCGCGGCAATATAGCCGGCATCATCATGCGGCAGCTCTAGGTAATGCTCCAGATTGCCGCGGCTGAGCGGCATTTCATTATCAGAGTAGTAGCCGAAAAGCGCGGGATCGTTCGCGTACTCTGCCACGCGCTGCAGGTATTTATCCGCGAACTCCGCGAAGCCGGGATCGAAGACGAAGATGACGTCGTGCGGATACCCGGCGTGTCCAGGCACGGTATGGAGTCCGCCACGCTGCTTGCCGTAGTTGTTCATCACATCCAGATTGATGGTGTACGCCAGCGGATGCGTGAGTTGCAGAGGCGATTTGCGAATGAGGTCTGTCGCGCTCCATGCGCCGGCGCCGTTGAATCCGTTGTAGACCAGGTAGCTCTGGGTAAGCTCCATCCATTTTTCCGGCGTGCCATAGAGCTTGGCCAGCGCTGCCTTCGCATTCGGAGATGATCCGGGAGTAAGCACCGCGACGCCGCGATGAACGTAGAGATGTCCATCCGGATCGACGGCCCACCAGCGGCCATCCACCTGCTTCATGTAGAAGTAGCCGGTTGCCGGTGCGGACCGGTCGAGACGTCCGCCCCACTTATCCATCGGAATGCTGGCCGGGTGAAAATCGGCCAGCTGCTCCAGCACCCGCGTTGGATAGCTCTGCGGCTGCGGCCATCCGGAACTGCTGTTGTACATCCCCGTCGCCATAATGTTGATGCTGTACTCTTTGGTGCCGTTGTAGAAGGGCGCAGCGGGCGCGGAGCTGGTCTGGGCAAAGACTGGCGCTGCCATCAGCAGTGCGCCCACCAGGGCATGGGTAAGACACGTCGAGTAGTGCTTCAAAATCTCGTCCTCCTGCGCGCCGGTAATCCGGCACGGGCGATCACCAGGGCTACTGGCTGTTGACCTGCACGGTGATGATGACGGCATGCGACACATTGTTCGTGTCAGTCAACGTAACCGTGATGGGGTAGGAGCCAATCGGCGTGGTGTAGGTCGTATCCTGCGTGGAGGCTGCATTGGTCTGCCCGCAGCCGCTGGCGCCGAATGCAAGCACGGTCAGCGCTATGATGCTGAGCAGCGATGCAGCCCACCGGCTATGGCGGCGACGGAAGCCAAGCAGGGCGGCGAACATCAGCAGCGTGGTGGCCGCAAAGATCACCCCCTGGCGAGCATGAAGCCTGAAACCGGCGATAGCCGGAGATACTCCAACATAGACCTGCACGCCGAGATTGCCGTTGGCGGTGGGCGATACGGTGAGCGGCACTGGCGAGAAGCGGCAGAGGCTGTTGACCGGCAGGTTGGAGCACACGGCGGTCATGGTGCCGGTGTAATTTGCCACCGATACCACACTCACCGTCGCCACCGCCTGGCCTCCCTGCGCCACCGGCAATGCAGAGGCCGGTGTGAGCGGAGCAAAGTCACCACCCTCCGTGATGTTCACCGTAGAGGGCTGATAGAGTCCGTCGCCGGAGTAGGTCGCGGTAAAGGCATAGTTTGTGGTGGTGGGGATGGTGAGCGATGCGCTGCCGCCGCTGAGGGCAACGGTTCCGAGCGAGGTAGAGCCGTTGAAGAAGGTTACGGTGCCGCTGGGCGTGCCGCCGGCGCCCGTCACCGTGGCCACCAGGTTCAGAAAGACGGTGGTGCGCGGTGCAACAGGCGTGATGGTGAGCGCGGTGGTTGTTGCCGTGCGGCTGACCACGACCGTGATGGGGGCGCTGGTGCTGGTGGCGTAATTTCCATCGCCGGAGTAGACGGCGGTCACGGTATGCGTTCCGTCGGCCACGCTCACCAACTGGCTCACTGAGCCGGTGCCAACGGTCTGCGGCGTCTGGGCTAGCCCATCCACGTAGAACGTGACGGTGCCCGTCATGCCGCTGGCTCCTGTGTAGAGCGGCGCAATGGTGGCCGTAAGCGTGACTCCACTGACACTCTGCGATGAGCCTGCGGTAGCGGCCGTCGCCGCTTTGCCCACCGTCACACTGAAGCTGCCGTTACTGCCGGAGTACACCGAATCGCCGGAGTAGATGGCGGCGATGACGTGCGTGCCGACGGTCAGGCTATTGGTGAGCGAGTTGCCGGCGGAGGCGAAGGTCTGCGGCGTCTGCTGCCTGCCATCCACCACGAAGGTGATGGTCCCTGTGGGTGCGGGCTGGCCGCTGGTATTTGCGGTGAGCTTGGCCAGGAAGGTAGTGCTCTGCCCATAGCTCACGGTGGGTGTGGTGGGCTGCGCCTGCGAGACAACGAGGCTGGTGAGGATAAGATTCACGGCGGTGCCGGAGAGTTTGGCGTTCACGCTGAAGCCACTGACCGGTGCGAAGAGAAGCGTAGCCGCGCGCGCACCGGTGGTAGTGGGAGCGAAGATGAAGGTATCCAGACAGCTTGCGCCCGCGGTCATCACCAGGCCCGCGGTGCAGGTATTGCCGGAGGTTGCTGCCGGGAACTCTGACGCATTGCCCGTCTCAGTCCACGGAGGCGTGCTGAGCGTGGCCGCGAGATCTCCGATGCTGTTCAGCGTAAGCGTAGCGGGCAGGCTCTGCTGATTGATGTTGGTGGTGGCGAAGACATCCGTGGAGAGCGTGCGATTGAAGGCCTGCACGGACGAAGCTGAGGAGTCCGCAAGGAAGAGGTCGCCGAGCGGATCGATGGCCAGGCCAACCGGCGTGACGAGCCCAGTCTGTAGTGTTTGTGTTCCGGTTGAGGTGATGAGCATCAGCGTTGCCGAGGCGGTGTCTGCGACGTAGAGGTTGCCGCCATGGTCCAGCGCAAACGCCGCCGGCACAACCCCAGCAGGCAAGGTGAGCACCTGCGGCAGCGCACCGATCACGAGCTCCACAATCCGCTTGTTGCCGGAGTCAAGAATGTAGAGGTCGCCGGCGGCATCCATCAGCAGACCCGTGGGTGCGGAGAGCGTCTGCGGATAGACACTCACCACATTGCTCACGCCGGTCTGCGCGGAGTAGCGCACGATGCGGTTGTTGTCGGCATCCGCAACATAGACGGATCCCAGAATATCTGCCGTCATGCCGCTGGGCGCAGAGAGACCGGTGACAACCGTCGTCACCGTGCCATTGCTAGCGCGCTGTGAGACGGTATTGTTCACTGCATCGGCGACGTAGACGTTGCCGAAGGAATCGGTTGTGGTTCCCTGTGGCGACGCCAGGCCGGTAAGCATCGCGACTGGAGTTGTACCCGCAAGATTGGTCTTGAGCACCTGCTTGCCCGTCCCGTCTGAGAGGTAGACATTGCCGAGCAGATCGACGGAGACACCCTGCGGCTTGATGGCTGTGCCGAGAGTAGTGATGGTGCCGGGATCAATTGTGAGCTGCGCAGTGGAACCCGTGCCGATGATGGGCTGGCTCACCAGCGGTGTGGAGGAAGCGGAGATGGTGATGGTGCCTTCGCGCGCATTGGCCGAGGTGGGCGTGAAGGTGACGTTGTTCGTGCAGATGTTCGACTTCGGCGTTGCGGGCGAGCCGGAGCAGGTACCGCCGCCTGCATCCGTGAAGTCAGTCGCTGTGCCGCCTTCGATGGCGAAGCTGGTGGCCGTAGGCGAAGTCGCTGTGGGATAAGAAAATGCCAGCGTCTGCGTCACCGAGCTGCCCACCGCCGTCGGCGGGAAGATGGCGTTGTAGTTGAAGTAGCGCACCACATTGCCGTTATGCTCCGCAACGTAGAAGTTGCCGTAGGAGTCAAACACCGGCGCCTGCTGCGGCGCATTCATGTAAGCCTCCGGCCCAGGGCAGCCGTCGCCACGCGTGTTGGCTGCGATAGGACCGTTCACGGTATTGCAGAAAGCGCCGGCAGTCGGGCCGGCGGAACCGCCGCTGCCAGCGATGTTGGCAATGCTGCCGGTGATCGGGTCAATGCGCCACATGTGATTACTGCCGGGGCTGGTGGCATTGCGATAGTCATTGACGTAGAGATAGCCCTTCGCATCGATGCCGACGCCATAGACATACTGGAAGTTGGTTTGCTGCGCCTGCGTGCCGCTGCTCGCGCCTCCGCCCGCATAGGTATAGATGTCACCGACGACCGGATTGCTGATGCCCGGCAGAGTTCCGCCGGCATACACCACGCGAATGCGCCCATTGGCACCTGTGCCTTGCCCGCTATCCGCAATGAACATGTTGCCGAAGCTATCGAACGCGAGGTCGTACGGATAGTTCATATGTACGGCAGAGCTTGTGGCCGGGTTGCCGTCGCCGGCCGACGCCGCCGTGGGGCAGGTCGTGGACGACGCACAGTATCCAACCACCGTGCTGATGAGACCGGTGGTGCCGTCCACCTTGCGGATGAGACCGCTCAGCGTCTCAGAGATGTAGACATTCTCACTGCTGTCAATCCATAGGCCACGCGGATTATTCAGCGCGGCTTTGTACGCCAGGCCGCCATCGCCGGTAGTCACGGCAGATGTTCCGGTACCGGCAATTTCATACAGATAACCCGGCTGCGGCGGTGTGGAGAGACCTGGATTCTCCAGCGTGATGAGATTGGACACCGCCGTGCCGCCAACGTACAACACACGAATTGTGAAGGAACCGCCGAAGTTGGCGATAAAGAGATTGCCGTCCTGATCGAAGGCCAGGCCGCGCCCCATCACGTATCCCTCCACGCCGGGGCAGCCGTCGAGTTGCTTATTCAATCCGATCAGGCCGGTGCCGGTCTCTGAGCAGTAGTAGGTGGATTGCGACGGCGTGGACTGCGGACCGCCCGCAATGGTGTAGATGTATCCCTTCTTCGGCACCAGGCCGGTGGTCTGCACATTGGCTCCTACAATCGCCGCCGCCATGGCGCTGCCGCCGTTGTAGATCACGCGGATGAGATTGTTCGTCTGGTCAATGATGGCCACGTTGTTGAAGCGATCAATGGCGAGGCCGACTGCGGCGTTCAGCGTGGACTGCGTCGCCGGGCAGCCATCGCCCACCAGCTTCTGGTTCGCTGCCAGCGGAGCATAGGTGCTGATGGAGTTTGCACACACCACGCCACCGCCTGCCACGGTACTGGCGAAGGGTATCGGCACATTCTGCGCGTTGGCCCAGGGCAAGTGCGAACAGAGCGCAATGACCGCAGCCGTGGTGAGAGCAAAGGAGCGAAGCGAGGAATGACGAGCGAAGCGTGTCAACATAGGATTCATACCTTTTCAGGCCAAACTGATAAACCGAATACGCAAATTTGAACTGCCGCGTGCAATCTGACAGCGTTAGAAATAGAAGATGGCGCCCAACTGGACACGCCGGTTGGTATTGGTTCCACCCGTACTGATGGAGCCGAAGGTAGAGGCATTCGCGCCCGATGTGCTCAGGGTATTATTCGGCTGCCCAAGGTTGACCGTGTTGAACAGGTTGAAAGATTCCACGCGGAACTGCGCATGCATGCCCTGACGGAAGCGCTTGAGCTGCACATCGCGCATGAGGGAGAGATTGAAACTGATGTAGGCAGGGCCAATGATGGAATTACGCCCCACATTGCCCAGCGTACCGGCCGCCGGCTTTGCATAGGCAGAGGTGTTGAACCACTCCTGAATCTTCTGCGTGCGATGCCGATTGCTGGGCAGGTGCGGATTCATTCCAGGCAGCAGATTAGGACGCTGCGGCTGCTCGTCGGTTCCGCTCTCATCTCCGCCAAACGTGATGTTCACAGGGTGTCCGGAGCGCGCGTTGTAGATGCCGTTTGAGCTCCAGTCATTCAGCACCGCGCGTTCCCACCGGTAGCCGCGCGTCATGCGCGGTGCGCGCACGGTGAAGCCGAGGTTGAAGACGTGCGTGGTATTCAGGTCAGACATGGCGCGCTGCATGTAGATGTTGTCTGGCGTGGGCACGCTGCTGCTGGTGCTGAGCGTTGATTGCAGGTCAATATTGCGTGAGTAGGTGTAGCTCGTCATCAGCGTGACGGTTTTGTACGAGTGCTGACGGTACGTCACCTGGAAAGCGTTGTAGCTGGCATTCGCTTCAGAGAGCAGATCAACGACACCCTGCCCGCCATAGTTGAATCCGGGGTAGCGCACGCGGTTCGCATATCCATACGGAGCATTGGTCGTAATCAGGCTGCCGAAGCTTCCGCCGTGACAGTAGAGATCTGGATTCGCCGCGTAATATGCGCCGCTGCAATCCACAATCGCTTCGTTTTGATCCACCGGCATCATCTGGTGCCGCGTGAACCGTCCGAGATAGTTCACCTCGAGAATGCCGTTCTTCTTCACCTGCTGCTGAATGCCGAAGTTTACGCCCAGGGTGTAGGAGTTCTTGTAGTGGCGGTCGGGATAGATGATGGAATATGGCGTGGTAAATAATGCGACGCCGCCGTTGTATGGTGCAGGAATAGCATTCTGCCCAAGCAGCGGGTCAGTCAGGCTGCCGTTGGGAAACTGATAGTTCGCGGTATAGGTATACGGCTCGGTCGCGCCGACGATGGTTGCGGGAATGGCATCGTAGAAGGTGCCGAAGCCCGCGCGGATCGCCGTCTTACCGTTACCGAATACGTCATACGCAAGGCCCAGGCGGGGCGAGAGATTGGTGTAATCCGTTGGCACCAGGCCGCGCGGCACACCGGGATCGCCTACGAAGGCTTCGTTCGGCGGCGCGTTGGGATAGGTGGGTGACTGATAGCCACGAACGAACGTGGCCGCCTTACCGTTGGGCTGATACCACATCCATGGCAGTTCATAGCGCACACCCAGATTCAGCGTCAGCCGCGGCAGAACGCGCCACGTATCCTGCACGTACGAATACAGCGCGTGCTGAATGGCAGCGATATTTGAGTTGTTGCCGACAGACTCTGAATACAGCAGTCCGAAGATCGCGTCCGACGCCTGTGCCCCGGTGTAGCCTGGATTGCCATAGAAGTTGAAGGTGCCGGGATTGGAACGCTGGTTCAGATACTGCATGCGCAGATAATCCACGCCGAACTGTAGTTGATGACGCCCAATTACATACGAAACGTTATCGTAGGCTTCGACATTCTGATTCACGGAATGGGTGCGGGCAGAGGATGTGCCGCCCAGACGGAAACGCGTATTCACATTGATGACCGGCAGGGATTGAAAGCCGGGATAGACAAAGTTCGAACCCAGCGAGCCGAGTGACGTCGGATCGGTCGGCAGCACTTCATAGTCATAACGCTTGTATCCCACCTTGGATACGTTCACCATGTTCGGGGTAATGACGTACGTGTCCCCGATACTTCCCGCCGTGATGAATGCGCCGTTGGCATCTACCTCGTACGTTGTTACAGGATTGGAAGAGCCGGTGGCTCCGTTGGCCGTGAAATCACTGTTATCCGTCTTGTAGTAGCGCAGTTCCAGAGTGTGCTTCTGTGAGATGACCCAGTCAGAGCGGAAGAATCCGCCATACTCACGTTGCTGGCGCGGTGTTTGCGTTACCGCATACAGGAACTGGCTGCTGCCCAGGTTTGCAGTGGGCTGAGGAATATAGCCGCGGCTGATGATGTTCTGTATCACCGGATCGAAGCAGAGGCTGGGAATCTCTGCGTTCGGCAGGTAGGCATTCGCCAGGTTTCCCAGCACGGTCAGGCAGGGGCTGGTACCGGTGTGTCCCGTTGCCAGCCAGGTGGATTGCAACTGGCTGTTGGCAATGCTGGGCTGCGTACCAAAGCTGGAGTTCGATGTGGCGACAATAGGGTTATAGATCAGCGTCTGGATGGATACACCCGCGCGCGCATCCTCCGCAAAGCTGGCACAACTGCCGCCGAGCGCGGCAAACTGCGGCGTAATACACTGCCGCGGTGTGCCATCGGCATTCAGACCCTCTTCGTTCTGCGTAAACGTCTCCGCGTTGCCCTGTAAGGCGACGTATCCAATCAGGCTCTGATACTCACCCTCTACGAATAATTTGTCGCGGATGATGGGTCCGCCTATCGCGCCGCCGAACTGATAGGTATTCTGCGGCGGCTTGGAACGGGAAAAGAAGTTCTGCGCGTTGAAGATGGAATTTTCATCGTGGAAGAACACCTGGCCGTGAATGGTGTTGGTGCCGCTCTTGGAGACAACATTGAAGATGCCGCCCGCGTTGCGGCCATACTGCGCAGAAAAGTTATTCAACTGCACGCTGACCTGCGCGATCGCAGCATGATTGGGATAGTTAATGCCGGTGTTCAGGTAGAGGTTATTCCATAGCAGGCCATCAAACAGATACAGGTTGGAGTTGCTGCGCGCACCGTTTACGACCATGGTCGCGCCGCCATTCTCATCCGTAAATGTTGTCGGCGCATTCACATCCGTTACGCCCGGCAGAAGCGCTGCGAGCGATACGATATTGTTGCCGTCCACAGGCAGGCTCTCCACCAGCTTGTTGTCAATGACCTGCACAATGGACGCGGACTGCGTATCGACCGCAACCGCATCGGCGTTCACCACAACTTCAGGAGCAGTAACAGAACCAACCTGCAGTTCGGCGTCGACGCGGAAGCGCGAGTCGGCATTGATGGCAATATGCTGCGAGCTGAAAGTGGAAAATCCGGGCGCCGTCACCGTAAGCGTATAGTCTCCGACCGCAACATCGTTGAAGATGTAAAAGCCGGAGTCGCTGGAGGTCCCCTTCAGCACCGTCCCCTTATCCTCTGACGTCAGCGAAACCTGTGCGCCGCGCACCACGCTGTGGGTCGCATCCGTCACCGTTCCACTCAGTTGTCCTGTGTTCTGCGCCTGCCCAAACATGGGCCGGGTAGAGAGGCCGGCAATGAGCAGCAGAATTGGAATCAGCGAGAGAATACGACGAACGGAAGGAACGGACTGCAAACGCATGGTATCTCCGAGAAAGCGGCTCTAATGATTCGACTAAACCGTTTTAGTGGTCACAACTTTTTACTTCTCCGCCACAACACATGTCAAGCTTTCTTTCGCAGGATCAAACTTGTTTTGACAGAGTAATGCAAGACCAGTCCGCCGCCATCCCGATAGCCCAGACCTCGAAAATTCGAAGGCTTCACCATGCATTACCCGCTACCGGCGCAATGCAGGGTGAAGCCTTCGGGGTGAAAGGCTTATGGCTTTGTCAGGACAGCGTTGCCCTGCGAGCTTACGGCAGCGTTCCGACCGTACCGTTCTTGATGGCCAGCGCGATTGGCGTAATCGTCGGTTGACCTGCGCCCACAAGCTCCGTCACGGCATAGCCCGTGCTGCCCGTCGTATAGTTGCTGACCCACACGTTGCCGGCCGGATCGATTGCGATGCCGCGTGCGTTGCTCAGGCCATGCGAGCCGAAGCCCGACGAGCTGGAGATGAGCGTGCCGGAGCTGTTGAATTCACAGACCGTACCGAGGCCGCCAATGGGTCCATCGTTGGAGACCCAGAGATTATTGCCGCCATCGACCGCGATCTCTTCCGGAATATTGAAGCAACCGCTGGTGATCTGCGCGTAGGTCTGCGAACCGCTCGGCCCGGTGATAGAGACCAGCGACCCGCCGCTGCTGGGCTTGTTGGCCACCCAGAAGCGGCCCGAGCCATCAATCGCAGCGCCATAGGCAGCGGTCAGATTTGTCGGACTGACGCTGGCCGGCGATGCCGCAGTGAAGGTGGAGCTGGAAAACTCATAGACCGCGGCGCCGGTTGTCTGCGGCGAGAAGGCCAGTGACGAGCCGTTGATCGCAATCGCGTTCGCGCCGCCGGAGCTGTACTCCAGGTTGGCAGTTGAGGTCATAGCAGTGCCGCTGGTCGCAGTGCCGCTGGTGTGCAGAATCTGATTGCCCGCAGTCGTAATCACAATGTTGTCTGATGGGTCGACAGCAATTGCATAGGGCAGCGTAGGACCGGTGGGTACGGTGAAATATGCATCCGTCCCCACACCCGAAGTAGCGCGGAAGATGGTGTTCTGGGTGTAGCCCGGGAACCAGGCTTTGCCGTTCAGATCAATCGCAACCTGACGGACGCCGTTGGGCGTGAGTGAATTGAAGGTCGAGTAGAGCGGGCTGACTCCGCCCGTGATGCCCGCCGTGCCCACTGCAGTGCCTGTGCCACCATT
>Ga0302275_10003685_pt1 | contig 15381 bp, 10 predicted proteins | sample III_Bog_N2_2_FD_200229 | JGI IMG/M metagenome (GOLD analysis project Ga0302275, IMG submission 200229) | Peat permafrost microbial communities from Stordalen Mire near Abisko, Sweden - III_Bog_N2_2 | ecosystem: Environmental > Terrestrial > Soil > Wetlands > Peat | place: Sweden: Abisko...
CTCTATTGATGGGAAAAAGATGGTGAGCGGTGTGTGAAGTACAGGTGCTACGAAGGCACACGTGCCGCCTGAAGCCGTTTCCACTGGTCGGGGAGCCAGTTGGGCAGTTCGCTTTTGCGCACCTGCGATAGGTTCGTCAGCAACTGTGTGAGATAGAGCTGTGGGTCAACATCGTGCCGGCGGCAAGTGCTGGTCAGGCTGGCCAGGATAGCCCCTGTTCTGCCGCCACGCGGATTGCCCACGAAGAGGCTGTTCTTTCGATTGAGAACGACGCGCTTCATTTCGCGCTCCGAGACGTTGTTGTCGATAGCCACCGCGCCGTCGGAGCAGAACACGTTCAGTTCCGTCCATTGGCCCAGAGCATAGTTCACCGCTTCGGCCATGGGATGCTTTGGCAGCAACTGCTCTTTCCACTCAAGAAGCTTCTTCCGCAGGTGCCCCAACACCGGCGCTGACTCTTCCTGGCGCAGTTCGAGCCGTGTCGTTACGGATAGATCCCTGGCTTGCTTTTCTACAGCGTAGAGTTTGCGCACTAACTCGATCGCTTCCCGAGCGATTTCAGGAGCGGCCTTTTCTGCATCAATTACCTTTCGCCTCAGGTGCGCCCAGCATCCGGCACGCGTGATCTCGTTGCCCGCAACGACACCGTTGTAGCCGCCGTAAGCGTCTGCAAGAAGAACCTGCCGATAATCCTTAAGGAAGTACTTCGGTCCGTCGCGTCCTCGATTTAACGTGAAGTCGAAGACGTTGTATGGATAACCATCGTCGCCGACATAGACCCACATTCGTGCATTGGTGGTCTTGCCCGGGCTCAGCATAGGCATGGTCGTGTCGTCAGTGGCCACCACGTGCGATGATCGCACTCGGTCCGCCATCAGCTCCCAGAGCGGTTCGGCCAGATCGGCCACGTCTCCGCACCACACCGATTGCGTTGCCCGCGAGATCTCGAACCCTTGTCGCTGAAAGATGTCTTCCAACCTGTATAAAGGCAGGTAATCAGCGAACTTGCTGGTTACGATGTAAGCCAGCAGCCCCGGTCCGGCCATGCCCTTGTCGATCGCTGTCTCCGGTTTGGCTGCGGTTTCCATCTGCGGGTTGTTTCCATTGCTCTCGCAGCCCGGGCAGGCATATTTCTTGCGCAAATGATGGATCCGTACGAAGTGGCCTGGAAGGTATTCCACCTGCCAGCTTTCGTCCGCGCCAATCTCCTTGCGCTCGATGCCGCAGCATGGGCAAGCCCGCTCCTGCTCGCTCAGCTCGTGGACGCAGGTGGTTGAAGGAAGATTTTCGAAGTTAGCGAGATTACGCCGTCCCTTGCGCCGCTTCACGCGGCGAAGTTCTTCTTCTGGTTCTGTGCGCGGTGGAACGTCGTCCGGGTTAACCGGCTTCAGGTCCATCTCCTCGGCGAACGTCAGAAGCATCTGCGCCAGATCACCAGCGGATTGCAGACGATCAGCGCGAGGACCGTAGTACCACTTGCGATACCGCTCCAACTCCAATTGGAGCCGCAGATTTTCAACGTAAAGATCGTTGGCACGCCTGCTCTGCTCTTCGGCAAGCTGCTCGTGTATATCGGCACGTCGCTTCTCTTGGTCGCGCTCATTGATCAGCGTGCGCAGCATTGCTTTCAGCGCCTGGTTGTCATCGGGCAGAGCAACAAGATTGGCTTCGCTGTTCACTTATATATTGGACGCAAGTAGAGCGTCGTAAGTTACCCTACGCTATAACTATTTGTAAGTTGTCTTTGTTGGTTCCGGCTGCACGTTCATAGCGCGGTACGCGCTTCAGCTTCGACATATCGATCCCATCAAGGATCATCGCCAACTCGCTCGCCCGCAACTCAACCGAACGCGTTCCGGCATCGAATCGCGGCAGCTTAAAAACCCCAGATTCAAGCCGCTTATACCATAGAACAAAACCGTCGCGATCCCATGTCAAAATCTTCAACCTGTCTCCTCGACGCGAGCGGAACACGAACAGACTGTTCCCGGAAGGATCCTGGCCGATCACCGACTTCACTCGCTCTGCGAGCCGATCAAAACCACAGCGCATGTCCGTCGCTTCCGTGGCAAGCCAGATTCGAGGACCTTGCGAATGATCCAACGCATGAAGGCTCGGCAGACCGATCATGCCTCAGTCTCCAGAACGGCCAATAAGGCTCGAAGGTGATTGGGATCGAATCCAGGCTCGACAAAAAGGCTGCGGACGTTGTTCAGTCGAACCTCAATTGCCGAACCAAGCGTCGGAACAGATCGAGCTCGCTCCTCGGCTCGCATCACTCGAACTTCTACAAACTTCTCCACGTCGCTATCGCGGATACGCCTCTTCCAATCGTAGAAAAGAGAATCACGCAAACCACGGCCCTCACAGAACGCCTTGACTGTCTGACCGCTCTGCCTCTGCTCTGATATCAGGCCTCGCCACTTCGTCCATAGTTCTGCACTGGATTGCTTCATTCCATAAGCTTGAACTCTGCCGAAGATCAAAACAAGATGGGCTTTACGGAGCGCTCACCAAAAGATGTTGTAGGCAAGGTAACCGTAGGAGCCAGTTGCCGTGTCCATGGCTGTGGCTCCGCCAGCAGAGGCATCTGGCGAATAGAAGAGGTGGGCTCCTTCCACACCCTCTGCGAGGCGCTTCCAGTCATCGACGGCTATACTGTTCGACACCAGCCCAGCCTCCCATAGGGGCATCTTGAATGCCATCTGGTAAAGCTCATTCAAAGCGGCAGTACGCAACTCCTTCGGATATGCGGGGTCGGTGGCGATTGGACGCCACCACTTCTCCACGGCAGCGAGACTCTGGTTGTGATCTTTGAGCGCATCCGCGGCAATGTGAAACGACTGGTGGAATGGATAACTGCCTACAACATAATTGTGGTGAGCATCGACCTGAGCACCATAGAACCCTGTATAGCGACGCATCCACACGGTCTGGCGATTGCTGTAAGTGATTTGCGGAAAGTCCCAGGCTAGCACGAAGTGCACTATGCTGACCTGTCCGGGCTGTAAGGTGACAGACACGGCAATGGCACCGGCCGAGTTGCTCGAGTCGAGAGCCATATCTCCAAGCTTCCCAGTTCTTGCGAATGGCGCGTAGACGTCGCTGCCATCACCATTACCATTCCAGGAAGTCGCGTAACTCATCGTCTGGCCTGGCTCTAGCTTCGTCGCAATTGTCCACTCGGATCGGTCCTCATCGGGCGTATTCGTTGGATCGTCAGCACTCATGATCACGCCGCTAACATGTTCGCCGGGGTCGGCCCGGAACCGATTCGCAAAACCCTGACGGATCGAAGCCGCGCTGCTGCCCATATGTGCGGGTGCATTCGGCATGGTGAACATGATCGATACATGATCGGTCATGTTCGTTCGGTTCGCCACCCTGATGTCGAAGTACGCTACCGGTAAGGATGTAAGTCGATCTTCCGCCGGCACAATCGGCGAAAAGAAGCGCATTGATATGCCTGCCTTGAACGCCGAATAGTTGATCCAGCCGAAGGGATACAACGCTGCATAGGTCGCCTCGCCCGGCTCAAGTTCAGTCCAAGCTGGCAAAGGATCGCCCCAGGAGCGATCAGGCACTGGTCCGAGTTTCCCTACGATTCTCGGACCTTTCGTTGCGAGTGTACGTACGACTTCCGTTTTTTTACCCAATTGCTCCCGGACGTGAAAAGCTGCCTGCGCCAGGATCCGATTCTCCCACCGTTCTCCATTCTGTTCTCCGCCGAATGTCCAAGGCCCGAAGGTTCCGGATTGATTGATCATGAATGCCCCAGCGCCCACTCCACCCAATGGGATTCCAAGCCCAGGAACGTCCATCGGATAGCCGCCACGCATTGCGTCAAACGGGTTTCTAGAAGCGCCATTGCAAAACTGAGAGCCTGCTGGATCGCACGGTCCGGGCGGAATTTCGCCCAGTCCACGAACGAGCGCGGAGTCAGGCACGCGGAAGCTGTCGCGATCCACGTTGCTCTGTGCATTGGCTGCGATGGAGTGCCCCGACAATCCTGCGATGATCATGGATCCTGTAAACAGCTTGAGGAAGAGCCGGCCTAACGCGCATTTCATGTTCATCAGAAGTCCTTTCTCCAGAGGTCAAGCCAGCATCCAGTTCGACATTCGGGTCCAAGACTCTCATCACCGATCAGCCCCAGACTTCTTGTACTAGCCGCGTAGTCTCTCTAGCGAACCGTTCAAGGTAACAGCATTTCTATAGGGCCTATCTGCGGAGACGTTGCACGTGAGTAAAACCGAATGAATGAGGATTTTCTGACGGATGGCGGTTTAGATGCGTGATCAGGGAATACTGCGTGGCAACGGGTACTTATCGAATTGTGACCGGTGGTGGACCAGGTTTGATTCCGCCTTCGTTGACTGCGTCGACTGTTACGGAATAGGAAACTCCGGAGTTGAGGCTCGGGATCATCAGCGTGGTTGCACCATCGTATACCTGATAATTCAGGGTCAACTTCTTCGAATTCGCGCCGAGGCGTACGATATAAAACTCCGCGCGCTGTGAGAGCTTCCATGTGACAGTGGCATGGCGGCCGTCATTCGGATCACGCCGGACTTCAATTCCCGAAACTTTCTCCGGCGGTGCGAGGCTACCCCTTCCGAAGACTCGCAGATCGGAGAGCGAGAACTTTGCGCCGTTTGGCGAATGGATGTTGCGAACGCGGATGTAACGGCCTCGTGTTGGTAGGGGTAGAACTTCATAGTCGTCCGGACCGTCCCGTCCATCTTTCTCATGGTTCACAGCAATGTGCCAGGTATGAGAGTCGCTCGATACCTCCAGAACGTAGCGATAAACGTCGTTCGTCAGCCCAAGCTGGCTGCTGCCCTCATCGGCGAAGTTGATCTGAAACGCCTCAATCGTCTTCTCCGATTCAAGGTCCATCTGCAACCATTCTCCAGGGTCGCCTGATTTCGCGGACCACCAAGTGCGCACATCCTCGTCTGTGGCAAGTTCGGGAGAATGACCCTCCATGGCTGAGGACGCGGTAACGGGCTTCCTTCGCGAAAGCAGCATCCAGCCAACGAGACTGCGATTTCCAGAGATGTAGTGCGGGTAGTCACCGAGATACGTATCAGTGACGAGCTGCCCATGGTGGGTGAATTCCGCGGGGAAAAGTCCTAGGCGACGCTCGAAGGGATGACGACGAGAGATGCTCATCGAGGCAATGTGCCAGTAGCGTTTATCCAGAGCGGCAAATGTACTGCTATGGCCGGCGCCGCTGATGAAGCCGGTGGGCTTGAACGAGAAGGGGCTGTAGGGAGCATAGGTGAAAGGGCCCATCGGATCTTTGCTTGTCAGAACTCCATCCCCATAGGTTTTGAATTGCGTGCCGGGCGCGGCAAATTGAAGGTAATACGTTCCATCATGTTTGTTCATCCAAGAGCCTTCGATCCATGCTGGTATTTCTGGTTGATCACTCTTGTCGCCCGATATTTCCCAGCCTCGAGTTGCTTCGGATCGGCCTTGGGGAATCTCCGCCTGGCGAATCTTCTGAAACGTCTTCCGGTTGAGTTCCGTCACGCGCAGGGGAGTCTTATCGTCCACCCCGTCATACATGTAGAGTCGGCCATCGTCGTCGAGAAAGAGATCGGGGTCACCAAATGCAATCCCAAAGTCGGCGGCGATGGTCCACTTTCCTGAAGCTGGGTCGTCCGTGACCCAGAGTTTCGTATTGCCTTCGCCGCTGGTCAAGTAGACTTTGTTATCCATGACGAGGGCCGTGGGCGCGTAATTCTCCGCGGAATAGCCAAGAGCTTCCACGAAGGACCACTGAAGCAGGTCTTTTGAATGGAAGTAGCCTCCTGTCTTCGAAGGGAAGAGCCAATACTCGCCATGAAACAGGACGACAGTTGGATCGGCTGCTTCCCTCCAAGGCACCTTCGCGTTGATCGCGAATCTGTAGGGCAAATCGATCGGGTTGCAGTAGGTGTAATCGCGAGCCTCTTGGTGTCCTCGATCTTGCTGTGCGCTTGCAGCAATCGTTAATGGAGAGCAAAGGAGGCAGGACGTCAATGTTGTGAGCAGAAGCGATTGATTCATGCGAACTCCGAATTGGGTAACTATAGACGTTTGTGGTGCTCTTTCGAACTGAACGCTCAGCCCTAATGACCGTTTATGACCTCGTCATCAACTCATATAATCCATACCCATTTCGAGCCGCTCAGAATCGGATACCTAATCGTCATTTCCGGGCTGGACGTATGTCTTGCCGTTAATGGTCGTCGTAAGCGTGCCGGTGGCTTGAAGAATGTTCGTTCTCACGTCGATCGTCAGCTTGAAACCGTCAGGGCTGGTCCGCTTGGTCCCTTGCACCTTTCCGGTCTGAACTATGTCTGAATGCCAGTCGAGCGAAGTTGTGGTTGGGGCGGGACGAGTCTCCGACACGCTCTCGGTGCCGTTTAGGATGTTGCCCGCCTGGTCAGAATAGTTGTCGTACTTCACCGACACGGTATGAATCGCCTTGTGGTCCGACGTATGCACGATGGTGACAGTTGCCAAGCCGGAGATGCTGCCGGACAGGGTGTAAATCCCTTCTGGAAGGATGGGGCGTGTTGGTGTCGGCGTTCCAGGCACATAGGGTGTTCCCCATGGGATACTGTCTGCGATTGGTTTGGGTGGGGGGATCGAAAGCGCCTTGCGGCCTGTGAAGCGGGCTATAAGCAAGCGAAAGCGTCGCCCACCGGGCTCGGTTGGTGGGGGACACGGCAATGGGTTGTCTCCGCCGCATGCGGGGCTGGTAACCTGTCCCTGATAAAAGACGACCCGTGTGCCATCCGGTGACCACCGCGGATCCGCCATTGCGTTCCAGTTCGGATCGCTCATGCTGCCTGGCTTTCCATCGCCGGCGGTGAGCAACTGGCCCTGGTAATCGCCACGGTCACCAAATCGGTCTAGAAGGTATGCCTGAAAAAACCTGCGGTCATGATTATTGCGAACCGACGATACGGCGCTGGATGTTACAAGATCCGTAATCGGGGGTATGCCGCTCATGGCGGCAACGAACATCTGGCGTCCTGAGCCGCGGGAGTCTTCGACAACGATCCATTTGTCATCAGGCGACGCATCCAGCGGGTCAGCGTACTCGGGATGAGATGTCAACCGGCGCACTCTGCCTGTCACGAGGTCCGCAGCGAACAGGTCGATGTTCGAGGACTCGAAAGGATAACCTACGTAGAAGACCTCACGGCCGCTCTTGCTGAAGCCGCGAAACTCGCCGATGTCGATGCCGTTGTGGTTGATTCGCAATTTATTCGGATCCAGCGGGTCGAGTCCCAGGACTCGTTGATCGAAACCTTCCCGAAACAATCTCGTGACCTGAGTCAATTCATAGCGGGGAACCAATGGTTCGCCGGTTTTTGGAGCAGGGTTGAATTCGAGCCGGCCAATGTATCCAAATTGATCGAAGCGGTTCTTTGAGATGGAAAGGGAGTTGAACCCCATGTGAACGTTATCGGGGTGGAGTCGCAGTTCACGTATGTTTCCGCCCGGGCCCGAGCCATCAGGCCGGACATTCCACCGAATCGGGTAGATATGAACCCGCTCCGGCGTGCAGCGGAGATCAGTTATCTGGTAGGGAGAACAGTCAACAACATTCGTCCCTTCGAGGATTCGCTTGCCATCCAAGAAGGCCTGTGGGTAGGTCTGATCCGGACCAATTCCAACTCGATTCTCAGCTGGAACGCCGCAGGTTAGACAATGCCATGCATCGCCATTCGGGAACTCGGTTCCGTCCGCTTTGACAATGATGATTTGGCCGCCGTCATAAGCGTTCGCCGCATCTGGCAGCGCCGGTGCACCCATGAAGTGCACCAACGCGAGGACATGATGCCCATCGGGAAGGAAACTCCCGGATTGGAAGCTCAAGGGTGCTGAATCGATGCAGCCAGTGCGGTGCGGATTGATTGCAACTGTGCATGAACCAATGCTTCTTTCCGGCGCGGTGGGGGGCAAGGGTAGTTCGGTAACTTCGATCGGCTCAGGCGCAGGCGGCTTGGGCACCGATGTTGCTTCTGAAGCATTTGCGGCCACGCCGGAAAACAGCAGGGCGGAAGCAATGAGCAGGTACATGCACGGCCTGAACCTGGGATTGACGCGCTTCCGGGTGTTGCGTGTGCGAGGACTCATAGCAATTCCTTGTAAAAGATGAAGCACCGAGTCGGCGGCTAAGGCCATTTGCGGTACCGTGCCGGTCTATTTCACAACGACTCGGACGCGGCCGAGGTTAAAGATGCGCCCGTAAGGTGTGAGCGCATCGCCGCCGCGCTGGGATGTCGCGCGAAGCGCGGGAAAATACGTCCCAGACTTCGAAAACTTGTGGGTGATGGTCAGGTTTACCTGGGTTCCAGACACGGTCAAGTTCGAGGCATCGATTTGCTGTTTGACTGGAAACGTCTTTTCGCCTTCGAAATCCCACTCCGCTGCAACGATCTTCCCTGTGCCAGGCGGCACCTCGACCACAGCTGAGAAGGTCACTGTCTGGTCGACCGAAACACTCGCCCGAACTCCGCCATTTGCCGTGACGTGCACGACAGGCTGAATTCCCTTGCGCTCGGCTGCTGTTACAGGCACCACGATTTGCCCATCCACGACTTTGTATGTGGTGCTAGGAGGAGGCGCAATACCTTTTTCCACCCACGCGCTCACATCCCGCAGAGCCTGCTGCAAGACTCCCACATAACTCACGGTTCGGGTGGGATCCTCCTGCGTCTCAACGTCTCCATGAATTGCTCGTTCCGTGATCCATACCCGAAAATTGTCGTCGAGGTGATCGCCGAGTGCAGCCTTTACCTTGGATCGGTACCAATCGGCCTGCCAGGGAAATGCATCCTGGTCCATCATGCTTTCCAGGAGGATCATCTTGCCCTTGAACTTGCCTGACTGGACTGAACCTGCACCCGTCATCATGGCGCCAATCAACTTGGGTCTCTGCGGATAGAGCGGCTTGCCATCCGGTCCTCGAAACTGATCCCACACATAGAAATCCGGCGTCGGAACCTGGTAGCGATGGTAGTACTGCATGGCAAGAAAATCGGAATTGTCGATAACGACTTCGTCTCCGGCTTTGATCGCCTTCAAGACCTGAGAATTATCTCCGGCGAATGGGTTGCTGCCAATGAATACGGTATTCCCGGAGACTCTCCCAACAAGAAGATCTTTGCCAGCTGCATCGCCGCTCTTGATCAAGAGGAAGGCTTCTTCAAGATCTCCGACTGGAACGCTCTCCAACTGGAATCCGACCGGGGCCTCCGCCTTCAACTGTTGCCATGCAGTATCGACGCCGCCCGATGCGGCCCGCGCTTCAGGATCGCCCGCGGTGAGGACCTTCTTCACGGTTGTCTTGTGCTGAACACGCGAACGCAATAGGGAGTCCGGCGGATTTGCGCCGAGATATCCGGGCACTTTCCAAAAGTCCTCAAAATAGGCGTGGTCCATCATGCGAATTCCACCAAAGAGCACAGGAAAGGACCCGGGCCCAATCGTTTTGTAGTTGAACCAACCCAGCGGAGGGAATCCCAATTGGGTCACTTCGCGGAGCGTGTCGCGCTCCTCTGAAGAGAGGTCGCGGTACATATCGCCGCTACCTCCAGGCTCAATGGCGTCGAGGATTGAGGGGAACTTGTCTTTCAGGGTGCGCAGGGCGAGCAAGCGCACTGTGAAAACATTCGGGATCGCTTGCGGCGATCCAACGACGTAAGGCACGGCACCGTCCCAGGTTTCGGTGTTCTCAAAGCCGCTGATCGTTTTGAATGCGCCGCCGCTCCCTCCAAACGCGTATCCATAGGGGCGATGCGGTCCATACATTTGAGCCGCAAGAACACGGGAATACTCGGCCGCCGCGGCATTGACACGATACCCAGGGATCTTCTGATCCCCGGCAAGAACAGACAGGCTGCCTTCGTTGGTCTCAACGAGGTATGCTCCGCTTGAGACTGCAAGCCCGATTCCGCTGGAGATTGCAAAACCCATTTTGTCTTCCGCAACGGAACTCGGCTGGGCAAGATTCTCGCTGGTCGGCACAGGCGTCACGTACTGGAAAAACCTTCCCTGATACTGCTCCTTGGGTGGGAAATAGAAAGAGAAGAGAGCCTTGGTTCCCTTAAAACCACCGTGAACGTAGCGGTGCCGCACCGGTTTTTCGCGCCACTCATCGATATCGATGTAGGGTTGGTTGAACAACGGGTCTGCCGGCTTCGCGGTGTCGGCGGTCTGCGGCAGAACAGTCTGCTCCGCGCATCCCAGGTCGCCAGCGCCCATGAGCAGACTGACAACTGCAATGATCATCAGCGTGCTTGATCCCCAGAAAGCCTTGTTTTCCTTCTTCATGCATTCTCCCGTTGAATCATAGATCACAGATAGAGCAGGCCGGACCCGATTTTCGAGCCCGGCCTGGAGATTCAGCTTGCCTGACTTAGAACAGCAGCTTCAGTGAGAACTGCATGATGCGTGGATCGCGGGCACTGCCAATCGTTCCAAAACTGGCAGAGTTTAGGTCAGAAACCGGAGCGAAGTAATTCGGATGATTGAGCACGTTGAACGCCTCTGCACGGAACACCAAATGGAGCCGTTCCGTGCCCAGAGGGAATGTCTTCATCACGGCTGGGTCCACGTGGACCCACTTATCCGAGCGGAAGCTATTCCGTTGCACGTTGCCGTAGGTTCCCGGCGCATTCGGCTGAAACGCTGCCGCGTTCAGTTTCCCATTTACATAAGCTGTCGCAGGCGTCGTGTTCCAGTCCGCACGGTCAAGGTTAAGTGAGGTCTGTGAGTTGCCGCCGGAATCAGTGATGCTAAACGGTTGCCCAGCATCCACCACCACCAGGCCGCTCACGATCCATGAACCCGCAACCGAGCGCAAGAGCATGCCAGACCCCTTCAGATCAGGCGAGTTCCAGACCCCCGTCGTGCGAAAAGTGAGATTCTGGTCAAAATCGCAGCGTCCGCGCCGAACACGCGGCTCGTAAGCGCCGCTGGCCACCAGGTTATTGCCCACACCTGTAGCGCCAAATGCGCCAGCTGTGCTCGGAGGTATCGATCCATCATCCAGGCATTTGGACCAGTTGAAGGCGGAGACCAGGTCGATCCCACCTTTACCGCGATGATGGTATGTCCCGTTGAGGCCATTGTAGTTTGAGGTTGAATTGCTGACCAGCGTCAGAAGTTGACCAACGCCCTCAGATGCATAAGGCCGAGTGCCACTCGGTTTGGCGGCATTTCCGTTATAGACCGGCAGGTTTGCATCGTAGCTCTGCGCGATGTGAATTCCCGTAGTACCCACGTAGGCTAATTCAACGCTGTCGGAATGCGTAAATGCGTGCTGCAGGGACAATGTCCACTGATCCACAACAGCGGGTTGGAAGTTCTTGTCGATTGCCGAAGGAGAGAATCCAACCGCCTCCGCGTTGGCAAAGCTGACATCGGCCGGAGGTTTATAGCTGGCATCATTGAATCCTCCTGCGAAAGGATCGGTTAGCCCCTGCGAGGTCCACGGGGCATCAATCGATTGCTTGCTGATCGCGTGCGCTTGAAGGAAGCTCCTAACAAAAGGAGGAGCTGAGAATCCGAGCAGGTCTATCAGCGGGAATTGGGTGGAGTACATGCCCCATCCTGCGCGAATCGCGGTGTTTCCTGCCTGGTCGAGTTTGTAGGCTACTCCCAATCTGGGCTGCACCACCATGTACTTCGATGAGGTGCCGCCGCTGCTGCAACCCGGGTCGCCAGGATAGATCAGACCCAACGGAGCATTGGTGAAGATCTGCGATTGTTGGCCCGGATTCCAGCAGTCAATGTGGTTGTTGGCTGGCTGGTAGGGGAGATACGGATCCCAACGAATTCCACCCGTGAGGGTCAACCGGCTCGTTGCCCGGTACTTGTCTTCCGCATAAAGACCGAACAACTTGCCAGTGATGGAATCGAAGGCACCATCCGCTTGGAAGAACTCAAACGGGCGCCCAAGGATCAGGTCTGCAAAGCCGTTGTTGTCCAGAGAGCCATAGCCTCCGTACTTGCTGTTGTAGCCAAGAAAGACGAAGGAAGGATTCTGGCCTGAGTAGCTCTTCTGGTTCAGGCCCACAAATCGAACGTCCGTTCCAAACGAGAGTTCATGCTTACCAAATGGATGGATCGCATCCACACTGTAATCCCAACTTGTTCGCGTATTGTCAGAGGAGGGGCTGCCGGATACAAAGAGTCCGCCAATCGCATAAAACGTTGGCAGCATGGGATACACGCCGTCGCTCACGCCTGTAGCTCCAAGCGATGTGATGCTCAGACCGGAAAGGCTAGAAGCTCCGCTGCCAGTGTTGTCAGCCTTCATCCAGGAAGCCCGCGCGTCCACGATCCACGATCCAGTTTTCGAAGTCCAGGTGTCGCCCAGTGCGAGATCGTCCCAGAAGCCTTTACTGCCCGACTGCGCCGTCAGGGCATTCTTGCCGCTGGCCGTCACGCTGCTGCTCTGCATCTGATCGGGGAGAGTCTTCGACTGCTCGGAAAAATATCTTGCAAAGAGGCGATGCTGGCCCAGATCGTAATCCACCTTCGCCACCCATTGCGCGCCGCTATTGTCGTTGGGGATGGTCGTATTGTAGTAGGCAAGGTTGCCCCCAATCGCGTAGTTCGGCGGAGGAATGTACTTCATGAGATTGCTTGCCACCTTACTCACGGGCAGTTGTACGATGTTACCTGTGCTCTTGCTCTTGAATTGCCCTTGCTGCATGTTCTCAGTCGGAGTGACGATACCGACATAAGAATCAATAAGCGTTTGCGCCCGAATAATGGTTTGCTGATAGGAGCCAAAGGCAAAGAGCTTGTCTTTCAGCAGCGGCCCACCCGCAGCAAAGCCAAACTGATTGCGCTTCAATGTATCGGGAACCGTGGCGAAGCGATTTTCAGCATTGAAGAACCCGTTACGAACAAACTCAAACGCCGATCCGTGGATTTGGTTAGTTCCGGACTTGGTGACAATATTGACCGCGCCGCCCGGAGCGGACACGTAACGGGCTCCGTAGGAGCCCGTTACGACCGAGAATTCCTGGGTCGCATCTGGATTTGGGAAGGGCCCGCCAATTACGCTGAACGGATCCACATTACCGGCACCATCCAGGGAGAAGTAGGTTCCGCCGGGACGAATACCGTTGGTCGTCGGAGCACTCTCATCGGCGAGCACTGCGCCCGCTTCCGCTACTGTGCTGTTCGCATTTGTTCCAACAGGATTGATGGTCGCATCCGTAACACCGGCTGCCGTATACATCAAGGCGGCGGGGTTGCGGCCATTCAGTGGCAATTCGGAAACGACCTTTTCTTCTACAACGCTTTGAATCGTGCTTTCGGTGCTCTCCACAGCGGGCGCCTCAGCCGTGACCACGACACTCTGAGAGGAAGCGCCTACAGTAAGGGCAATCTGAAGAGTGGCGACCTGCCCCACCGTCAGCACGATGCCCTCCTGCTTGTAGCTCTCAAATCCATCCTTGGTGACCCGAATAGAGTACGGACCAACCGGAATCGAGGAGATTCTGAACGTACCGTCTTGCCCTGAGAGTGTTTCTGTTTTGAAGTTGGTCTCAGTTTGAACAGCAATAATCTTTGCCCCTGGCACCAGAGCGCCCGTGGAGTCCTGAACTGTTCCGTTTATAGACGCGGTAGATACCTGTGCTCGTACCATGGACCCTGACAGCATGATCACCATTGCGAGCATCAGCATCTCGATCAACTTATTCGACCGAGGATAAATCACACCCCGCAAAGCTCTTATCGACATCTCCCCTCCCTCTCGCCTTACCTCCGAAGAATTGACGAAACCCGTCGTCACGATTCGCTGACATATAGGTCTTTTACTGGCACACTGTGCCATCGACGAGAACTATATGTGGCACACAGCGCCATTGTCAACATCTTTTGAAATTATTTTTCGTGTTGGAGGTTGCGAGTCCACGCCAATCGCGAAACTGCTAGGCGGACGGCAATTCGGAGGTGGCCTCGACCCGAACTTGAGAATCAGTCGACGTTAAACAGAAGTTGCTGATAGAGAGAAGTTTATGAACAGGCTGTGTCCCTTTGAACAGGGGCGCATACAGCGGGATTCCGGCCCATCGGCTTGCACTACTCCGCGTCAATTGCGTGCAATGTGGGCCGACTGGGACGCAGTGGGACTGCGTCCTGTCATCGGCGTCGCACAAAAGAACTGGTCGTATTTCCGAATGAACATACCGCTGTGCTGGCTGCGTTTCGACTTCAACGCGCGCGACTGGTCCGCACGGGAAGTCGAATCGCTAGATCTTCAATTGGCCAGCAGGGTTACTCAGCGAGCGGTTGTAATTCTTCGGTTCTTCTTAGCGGCGGGCCTGGGTTTGTGCAATTGCGTCTCTTGGGATTTTTGCGATCCGGTACCGTCAGAGAACACTCCGTTCAGTTGGGTAAATACGTAATTCGATGCTGCGGAGCTGTCTTTGAAATCACCTTTAAACCAGGAAAAAAGCGTTAGATCAACCACCATGAGTGTGAGAACTGCAAGCATCCTGGGCCGAAAGTCGTCCTTCGTTTCTTTCCTAGTTCGCGCAGCGAAGGCCTCCGAAAGCCGAATCTCGACCTCGACCATTCTTGACCTGTTTGCCTGTCTTGCAGGGAGATTGCGGACGGCAATTTCCATAATCTGGCGTGTTCGCGGCTGCGAAGTTGCAAATTTTGCGCCAGCCAGCACGGTGTCATGCAGGAGTTCCATCGTCGATGACTCTGAGGGGCACGCTGCCACCGCAGAAACGAGAGCGTCCCCAAGGTTCACAATGTTGTATGCAAGCAAATGATCTTTCGTTGTGAAATACCGGAAGAAAGACCGTCGCGAAACGCCAGCGGCTTGCGCCACATCTTCGACCGTTGTTCCTTGAAAACCCTTCTGGATGAACAGGTCGATCGCAGCATCATAGATTGCATCTCGCACCAGTTCTTGCTTGCGAGACTGGAGGTTCTTTTCCATTAAGATTCACCTTCGCTTTCACGGTGCATTGCCGTAGCCGTGCCAACTATAGCACAATGTGCCATGCAACGAAACACAGATGGATGCACCGGGTTCAATTTCAGTTACCCTGCCTGCGAGTTTGCTCCAACACTCTGCACGAGAGTCCATTCCTAATGATGGCCACCGGAACTGAAGAATGAACGCGGCACGTAACGTGTACACCAAGACTTTGTGCCATTGCAAGCTGTTGTCAGGCAGAAGCTTACCCGCCCCGGAAAACCCAGTCAAAACGTGTTGGAGATTTCGGCAGGTGCAGATTTGGAGGATGAATACGTGGTGTGAGCGAACTGGTTCTCTTCTCTAAACACACGTTGGGCATGTGTCGATCTAGTTCAGTTTTTGTTCGACTTCGGCCA
>Ga0302275_10003686_pt1 | contig 15381 bp, 11 predicted proteins | sample III_Bog_N2_2_FD_200229 | JGI IMG/M metagenome (GOLD analysis project Ga0302275, IMG submission 200229) | Peat permafrost microbial communities from Stordalen Mire near Abisko, Sweden - III_Bog_N2_2 | ecosystem: Environmental > Terrestrial > Soil > Wetlands > Peat | place: Sweden: Abisko...
AACCAGATTATAGATAGAAGCTCCCCGATCAGCGAGGATCATCGGGTCGAGAAAGCATTTCTTTCAACGCGAACTCCGATAATAGAAGCATACCTATGCGCGTTCGTTTCTCCGGGTAGTTGCCTTTTCGCAAAATTGCGAATAAACTGGTTCGGGATGCCGAAGACGACTGTCATTCTCTACTGCGAGGAAGACGGTTCATGCCCGTTTCTGGAGTGGATTGAGGAATTGCCGATAAAGGCGCAGGCGAAATGTCGCCTCCGGGTAGAACGGCTGAGGGATATGGGGCAAACTGCGTCGGCCGGAAGCCGATTATTTGCGGGATGGGATCTACGAGCTCCGGGCGAGTCTACAGGGCGTCAACCACAGAATTCTCTATTTTTTCCACGGCGCCATTGCTGCTGTTGTGGCTGACGGAATCGTGAAAGAGAGCGCCGTTCCACCAGGGGAGATAGAATGCGCGATTCAGCGCAAGAAGCGGTTTGAATTGAATCCCGCGCAGCATCGACACGTGGAGAACGCCAATGACAAAAAAACCGGGGACCATTACCGACGCGGTTGAGATCATCCACCGGCGGTTATTTGAAGGCAAGCCGGATCGGCTGAAGATTCTGGAGGAGGCGCGTGCAGACGACGAAATAGCCCGCAAGATCTTCGGTTTGCGGACCAAAGCGGGCCTCACGCAGGCCCAACTCGGCAAGCTGATCGGCACTACCGCCTCTGTGATTTGCCGTCTTGAAGATGCCGACTACGAAGGCCACTCGCTCGCAATGCTGCGCAGAATCGCCGCCGCGTTGAATCAACGGGTCGAGATTCGTTTCGTGCCCATCAAGCGGACGGCGTAGCCGGGCCGAAGCCGGAACTACGATCCCGATACTTTCCGTCCCAGAGCCAGCACCAGCACCAAAGCGAAAACCGCGCAACTGCCGATCATGGCCGCAATCGGTACGAATCGCAAACCCCAGTGCGCGACGACATGTCCGAGCACAAACGGCGCCACGATGCCGCCCATCATGGCGAACGTGAAAATCCCGTTGAAGTAGCCCGGATGGTAATAGGTGAAACGGGTCGCGATCTTCTCTGCGGCAAGGGGATAGATGGCCGAGAAGCCCGTCCCGGTCAGAAGTATGCCGGTCACCGCTCCGAAGTTCGTATCGGTATCGAGCGCGATGCAGCCGAACAGGGCGCAGAACGCGCTGATGGCGAGCAGACGGCCGTGACGGACCACAGGCAACAGGCGCACCGTCACAAGCCGCCCTATGGTCAGCGCGAGCCAGTACACGACCAGCAGCATGACAGCGTTAGAAGGATTCATGCCCAGCCGGTCGATCAGGAATACGGGCAGCCAGCCCGCAATCGACCACTCGTTGGCGAACTGGAAGAAGAGGAGCAGCGCGAAAAGAATTGCCAGCACACTGCGAAGATCGCGGGCGGTTTCGCCGATGGGAAGCAACTTGACCGGCGTTCTCGTCATTTTCAGCCTGCTGAGCATGAGGCCGGCGGCGGCGGGTACCAGCGCGGCAAGGGCTGTCGAACGCGCCGGAGTCGCCTCATCCAGACAATGCGCCATCAGCCACGCGGCCAGCACGCTGCCCGCTCCGAAGAAGCTACCGCCTGTGAGGGTAATGCCGGCCGGATCGGCCTCATAACACGGCGCGATCGATTCGAAAACCGTGGTATTCACGACGCCGGATGCGACGCCCGCAATGAGGAGCACGAACGCCTGGTACCAGGCGCTGGCGGGCGGCTGCGCAAACGACAGCATGAGCAGTACCAGCGCCCCGCCAAAGCATCCCGCGCCGAGCAGATGCTGCAGCGGGTACTTTCCGCGCAGGCGGATGGCAAGGATTGATCCGGCCGTCAGGCCTGCGCCCAACGCCAGGAAATAGTTCGCGGCGACGCCGAAATCGGGATTGACGTGATATCCCCAAAGCGGCAGAAGCCCGCCCGGCAAGGCCAGCAGAAAGCCGGAGACGGCGAGTCCGCTCAGGATTCTCCAGGGGCGGCTCTGCGGTATCAGGGTCGGTTCCAGTGCCGTCACCACGTCATCATATCCGGAATACATCGAACGCCGCCATGTAAAATGCGTAGGGTTCAACTCAGGAGGCCGTGATGAAAATTCCCCTAACCCCACTTCGGTGTCTTCAGCGCGCGGCCGATTTGTACAGCGGCAAGCAGGGAGTGGTTTGCGGATCGCGGCGCTTTACCTATGGCGAATTCACGCAGCGCTGCCAAGAGCTTGCGTCGGCCCTGACCGGCGCGGGTGTAAGGTCCAACGACCGCGTCGGTTTCCTGAGCTACAACACGCACCGCCTGCTCGAAGGCTACTTCGGCGTTCCTCTGGCCCGTGCCACCGTTATGCCGCTGAATGTGCGCCTGACTCCCGCGGAACTGGGCGCAATCCTGCGCCATTCAGAAGCCCGCCTGCTCTTCTTCGAAGACGATTTCGCGCCGCTCGTGGAACAGTTGCTCCATGCGTGGCCTTCGATGCGCACCGTCAATCTCGATACCGAGTACGAGGCTTTTCTCACCCAGGGCACGCCGCGCGAGATCGACATCATGTCGGTGGAAGAGGACACCATCGCGGAGCTGTTTTACACGAGCGGCAGCACGGGAACGCCGAAAGGCGTGATGCTCTCGCATCGCACCGTGTATCTGCACGCCATGGCTGTGGCAGGCACGTTCAATCGCGACGACAACGGGGTGGAACTGCATACCATTCCCCTCTTCCATGCGAATGGCTGGGGCCGCCCGCAGACCGCCACCATGATGGGGCTGAAACAGGTGATGGTGCGGCGTTTCGACCCGGCGGGCGTATGCCGCCTGATCGAAGACGAAGGCGCCACCGCCATGTCGCTGGTTCCCACAATGGCCAATGCGCTGCTGAACTTTGCGGGCCGGGACAAGTTCGATACATCGTCGCTGCGCGAGATCCACATTGGCGGCGCGGCGTCCTCGCCCGAACTCATCGCGCGGATGGAACAGGCTTTCCCGAGCGCTACCGCGATGGCGGGTTATGGGCTGACCGAAACCTGTCCCGTAGCGACCAGCGCGCGTAAGAAAGGGACTGTCGTTTATGCCGATGAGGCCGACCGCTTCCGGCATCAGGCCATGGCGGGATGGCCGCTGCCCGGCACGGACCTGCGCGTGGTCGATACGCAGATGAACGATGTGCCGCGCGACATGACGGCCGTCGGTGAAGTGGTGATCGCGGGCGACAACGTGATGGACGGCTATTTCCGCGAACCGGAGGCCACGGCGGCCGTGATGTCCGGCATCTGGTTTCATTCCGGCGATATGGCCGTCTGGGACACCGAGGGCTACATTCATATCGTCGACCGCAAGAAGGACATCATCATCAGCGGCGGTGAGAACATTTCGTCGATTGAAGTGGAAAAGGCCATCGGCGCCCATCCCGGAGTGCTGGAAACGGCGGTTGTCGGCGCACCCGACCCGGTGTGGGGCGAGATTCCCGTGGCATTCATTGTGAGACAGCCGGAGTCCGGCGTGACCGAAGAGGAACTCCGACTGTTCATCGCGCCGCGGCTGGCGAAATTCAAATTTCCCCGCCGCTACGAGTTCGTGGCCGGACCGTTACCGAAAGGCGGCACCGGCAAGATTCTGAAACGCGAACTACGCGAGCAATTCTGGCAGGGCAGGGAACGGCGCGTCCAGGGATAGTTTCACTCCGCGACTTCCGCTGCCACCCGCGCCGCTTCTTCTTCGTCGTGTTTCTTTTGGGCTTCGATGACGGGCATCCAGCGTGCGACCAGTTGCTTCGGATCTTCCTTGAAATCGACCGTTTCCCGCTTCGACTCTTCCAGGCCGCGCAGATAGACGGCCGCCACGCCGTTCGCCCCGGGGCGCAATTCCAGTTTGTGGCCGCGCGCTTCCATGCGCAGCGTCGTACCGATCCAGATCAGGTTCACTTTCGTGCGGCGCTGAAAGCCCGCACGCGTCATCTGCTGCATCAGTTGCTGCGTCCAGGGATCGCGCTTCAGCCGCTCCGCCCAGGGGGCTTCTGCCCTGGCACGAGTGCGCTCTTCCTCGCGCGATCCGTGGTCGGCAATTCCCCCCATGTCGCGCGACTCAAGCGCCTTCAGGTTGTTTTCCAGATTATCGAGGAAACTCATTTGCTCTTGTCAGAATAGCGGAACGATCGTTCCGTGGTCGGCCGGGGCGCGGGCGGGGATGCCTTCGGACGTGCCATTCTCAACAGTCCCCGCCCGCCCGGATGCACGTGAGAGCCCTTATTTCAGGGCCGTTTGCGGAACGGCCGTTTCGGCGGCCCACCCTGTGGCGGGCGTCCACGCGGCGGTCCTGCGTCATCGTCGCGCCGGGGCGGACGACCGGCTCCGGGGCCTCGTGGCGGTCCGTCCTGTCTCGGACGGTCCCATGGTCCTTTCGATGGTCCGCTGCGGTAAGGAGGCTTGTCCCCGGCCGGCCCGCGCGAAGGCGGACGATCGCCGGACGCCCCGCGATAGGGCGGTCTGTCGCCACCCGGGCCGCCGCGCGATGGCGGACGGTCGCCCGAAGATCCGCGGTAGGCGGGCTTGTCGCCTGAGGCACCACGATACGGCGGCCTGTCTCCGCCCGGTGCGCGATACGGCGGCCTGTCGCCGGACGGTGCGCGATACGGCGGCCTGTCGCCGGACGATCCCCGGTATGGCGGTTTATCGCCCGAACCATTGCGATAAGGCGGTTTGTCGCCCATGGGACGGCGTACGGGCGGACGATCGCCTCCCGATCCATACTTCGGCCGGTCGTCACGCTGATCCCGCGCCGCGGGGCGGTCTTCCCGTTTCCATTCCTTCTTAGCCGGTGGCAGACCGTCGTGCGATGGGGCGGTGGGAGACGGAACCGGTGTCGGGTCTGCGGCGGACGTCGCCGGTGCCGGTGCTGGTTGGATCGGCGTCGGAGGCAATGCGGGACGCGCCAGTGGCGGGCGCATGGGCCGGTGCCGGTCTTCTTCCTCGAAGGGCCGGATCTCCGTCCGCTTGCGAGGGGCATGCCGATCATGCTCTTCCTCATCGTCGTTGGCGGGCGGAGCGCTCAGGCGGCCGATCTCATCCGCAATCTGCGCCACAGCACGCATTTCCTTCACGTCGTGTACCCGCACGATATGCGCGCCGTTCAGGATCGATGCCGTCACCGCCGCCGCCGTAGCGAAAACCGTCTCGCCATCGGACGCCTGCGCCAGAAAAGATTTGCGCGAAGGGCCGATCAGAATCGGAAATCCCAGTTCCGCGAGCCGGCCCAGTTGCGCCAGAATCTCGGAATTCTGCTCTTTTCGCTTGCCGAAGCCGATGCCCGGATCCACCACGATGCGGCTTTTATCCACACCGGCGCGCCGCGCGCGGCTGGCGGTCGCTTCCAGATCCTTCCCGACGGACCCGATCGCGTCCGACATGGCCGGCAGTTTCGCCCACGTCTCGGGCAGACCCCGCATGTGATTCAGAATCAGACCGGCATTCGCGTCGGTCGCGGTTTTCGCCAGAGCCGGATCGAAAGTGAGCCCGCTCGGGTCGTTGAAAATCTGCACGCCGTACTGGAGCGCGCGTTCGGCGATCTCAGATTTGTACGTATCGAGCGACAGCGGGACGGTCAGCTTGTCTTTGAGCAGTTTCAGTACGGGCAGCAGGCGGCGCCACTCCTCGTCCGCCGAAATACGCGCGCTTTCCGGGCGCGTCGATTCCGCACCGATATCGATAATGTCTGCGCCCTGCTCCTCCATTTCCATGGCGCGGGCGTAGGCGCGGTCGGGATCGCTGAAATGACCGCCGTCTGAAAAAGAATCGGGCGTGACGTTCAGAATTCCCATCAGAAGCGTGCGCTCGCCGAGCTGAAGTTCGCCCGAAGGGAGCTTCCAGTAATACAGTTTTCGAATCATTCGTAACTTTCAGTGTCCCATGCCGTTCTGGAACAAAATTGAAAACTAAAGATTTCCTTCAATCCGGCCGATCTGTTAAGTGGATATGTCTTGCGCAATCTGCACGGTCCGGAACCGGTGCAAAGAAAACACAATGTACCTGTTCCCCGCTACCGCGGACATGGGAGTATTACTCATCGAGGTGCTGGTGCAGCACAATATCTCCTATGAGCCATGTGCCAATCTGATCGCGCTGCCAGGCGTGCAGGATGCCTCGCGCGTCGTTGCACTGCTGCGCCAGATCCTCTCTGAGCCGGAAAGGCAGGAACTGAGTGTATTTCAGAGCGATGGCAGGGAGTTTCCGCGACCGAAGAGCCTGGACGACTGGTGGCGTGTCTATCAGACAAACTGGTTCGCGACGGCGCTGGCCGAGAATCGGTTCACCACATGGTTTCAGCCGATTGTGGATACCAACGGGCAGCGGGCGCTTGCGCATGAGTGCCTGATCCGGCTGCAGGCGGGGCGAACGTATGCGGGATCCGAGATTGTCGATGCGGCGCGCATTCGCAACGAAATCCATGCCTTCGACTCGCACGCGCGGAGGCTGGCCATCCGGTCGGCGGCGCGGCAGTCGCGGCAGGGCAAATACTTCGTGAATTTCATGCCTTCGTCGATTTACAATCCCGCATATTGCATGAAGACGACGATGGAAACGCTCGCCGAATGCGGCATGACGCCGGCAAACATTGTGTTTGAGGTGGTCGAATCGGACTTGGTCCGCGATCCCGCCCATCTGCGCCGCATTTGCGATTACTACCGGGCTGAAGGGTTCGGCTTCGCGCTCGACGATGTGGGGACCGGCGCGAATTCGCTGCAGATGGTCTGCGATCTGCGGCCGGATTACATCAAGCTCGATAAGAGTCTGATCCGGAATGTGGAGCAGCCGATGTATGCCGCCACGATTCGTAAAATGATCGAACTGGCCGACCAGTTTCACGTTGTGGTCATTGCGGAGGGGGTCGAGCGGACACAGACCATGGAAAATCTGTGGCTGCTGGGAGTCGAGTACATGCAGGGTTACCTGTTTGGGCGTCCCTCGCCGATGCTCGCGCCGCAGGCGACCGATCTGGTCAGCCTCGCAAGATCTCTCGAACCGCGGCTGTCTCAAAACGGAAAGATGGCGCCGGTGCTTTGCCACTGAGCGTCTTCCAGTTCGAATCACGCTTCCGAAACGGGTACTATCGGTAAATGAGTCTGCGCCTCGCACTGCCGTTGCTGCTCGCGGTTACGCTGAATGCCGCCCAAAACGGCGCTGCCGCGTATTCCGGCACTGCCGACCGACTGATCGATGCGGCGCTGAAGGACGACACGAGCCTCGCGCGTCTCGAATATCTGTGTTACCGAATCGGCAACCGGCTCAGCGGCTCGAAGACCCTGGACATTGCCATCGCCTGGTCGGCTGCGGAGATGAAGCGGGCGGGGCTCGAAAACGTGCGCACCATTCCCGTGAAAGTTCCGCACTGGGTACGCGGAAACGAGTCCGCCCGGATGCTGGAACCATTGCAAAAGCCGCTTTTCATGCTGGGTCTCGGCAACAGCGTCGGTACTCCCGCCGGAGGCTTGACGGCGGATGTTGTCGCCGTCTCCACGTTCGACGAACTCGAAAGGCTCGGGAGTGCGCGCGTCCGCGGCAAAATTGTGCTCTTCGACGCTCCGTTCGTTTCGTACGATCAAACCGTTGCCTATCGGACGCAGGGGCCTTCGCGCGCAGCGCATCTCGGCGCGATCGCGGTGCTGGTTCGTTCGATAACTCCGCGGAGTCTGCGCGACCCACACACGGGCGCGCTTGCCTATGCCGGGAACGACCAAAAGATTCCCGCTGCGGCCGTTTCGGTCGAGGACGCCATCTGGATTCATCGCCTGCTTCAGTCCGGCCAGAATGTGCGGGTACATCTCGCCATGGAAGCGCATTTCGAATCCGATGCGATGTCCGCCGATGTGATGGGTGAAATCGTGGGGCGTGAAAGGCCCGATGAAGTGGTGGTGCTCGGAGGTCACAGCGATTCGTGGGATGTCGGGCAGGGCGCATTCGACGACGGCAGCGGGATCATGGCGGCCCTCGAAGCAGTGGCACTCATTAAAAAACTTGGTCTGCAGCCGCGCCGCACGATTCGCGTGGTCTTCTGGACCAGCGAGGAAAACAGCGGCAATGGAGGTATCGCTTATCGCGAATGGCTGGGAGATAAGGTACGCAATACCTACGCCGCCATCGAGATGGATGGAGGCCCGGAAAAACCTATCGGTTTCGATTTCAGCGCCACGCCCGCGGTGCCGAAGGATATTCGCGCACGCACCGAGACCATTGCCGCGCTGCTGAAACGGATCGGTGCGGATAAGATCCAAAACGGCGAGTCAGAAGCCGACGTAGAACCGCTTTTCAACGCCGGCGTTCCGGTGCTCGGTTTGCGGACCGTGATGGCGCATTACTTCGACTACCACCACACCCAGGCCGATACATTCGACAAGATCGACCCCGACGATTTTCGCCGCTGCGTCGCGACGTTCGCCGTTATGGGCTACGTGCTGGCAGACATGCCTTAATCAGTCGCCACGTCTGAATCCCGGGTGTAGTGCTCAGCGTAAACCTGCGCGCGCAGGTTGGCGACGCCGGCCGTATAACGCGAATCCGACACTGCAAACGCGACCGCGTCCTCCTGCCAGTCATGCCAGAGGCCGTCGGGATCGTGCGACGCCGCCGTAACCGTGTAATCGCCGGGACAAAGATCGCAGCGAAAGCGATAGGTAACGCGGAGCGTTTCGCCTGCGCTCACCGGACCCGGATGCAGTTGCTCCAGTTCCGTGTTCGTGCCGTAGACATTCAGCCCGATGCGCGTGCGGATCAGAATGCCGACGACGGGATCTTCGATTGCGGCTGCGTACTTTATCGTTACGCGGATCGCAACGGGTTCACCGCTGCGGAAAACAATCGTGGGCGCGCCGTTCTCGCCGGTCAGTTCGATGCTTTCGAGAACCGCGCGGCCGTCGCCGTTACGAATGCTGGGAGCGAGCGGCGAGGTGTGCCCCTCACCCGCCGCGCGCAACGCAAGCGCCACCCGCCGCCGGTAGAGAGGGAGGATCTCGGACGGATCGCCGCGCGCCACGAGCGCGCCATCGCGCAGCCACCAGATCTCGTCGGCACAGCGTTCGAGCAAAGGCTCGTCGTGCGTAATCAGGACGAACGTTGCGCCCGCCCGGCGCAGTTCCACAAGCTTCGAAATCGCGAGTGCTTTCGTCACGGCATCGGCCCGGCATAACGGGTGATCCACGATGTAGTTACCAATGCCGCCAGGGATCGGATCGCCGGGTCCGAGTCGAAGGATGCCATCCACCCCGATTGTGCCGCTTTCCGGAATCACTCCGATAATGCTGGCGTCGGGAGCGATCAGCGGAGGCGATTTGAACTCAATCATCGAACCGCCATCTTAACGCGCCAAGGTGAGGTAACCCGGCTTGAGGCCGGAAGTGCCCGCTATTCGCGAGCGCCGAGGCACTGAATTGGGACGATTCAGTCGCGGACCAGGGGCCTACGGTACAGAAGTACAAGCAAGCTATTCCTCGCGCAGCGCCACCATAGGATCGATGCGTGAGGCCCGCCACGCCGGCCCCGCGGCCGCCAGCAGCGCGATTCCCGCCACAGCAAGCAACACCATGCCGTAAGTGGAAGGGTCTGTCGCGGTAAGCCTGAACAGCATCGCTCCGATGAGCCGTGAGACTGCCAGCGACAAAACCGCCCCGATCGCCAGTCCCGCCGCGGCCAGCAGAGACGCGCGACCCAGCACCAGTCCCATCACATCGCGGCCCACCGCGCCCAGCGCCATGCGCAGCCCCAGTTCGGAAGTCCGCTGGGTCACCACGTAACTCATCACCCCGTAAATTCCCGCCATCGCCAGCAACAGCGCGAGCACCGCGAATGTGCTCGCCAGAAACGTCCGGAACCGCGGCGCGGCAATGGAGTCCGAAACCATTTCGTCCATGGTCGTGAATTTTACGGCCATTTCAGGATTGAGGTCGTGCGCGGCCGTGCGAACCGCCGTGGCCAGCGCGGCGGGCGCGCCGAACGTCCGCACGATGACCTGCACCTCGTTGGCATGGAACGGATGCTGCTCGAGCGGCATATAGAGCGTCGGTTCGGGCACGGAGCCGGGAGAACTGTGTCGCACATCGCCCACCACGCCCACAATGGTCATCGGCTTCATCGAAGTCTCATCGAGGCCGCAGACGATCTGCCGCCCGATGGGATGCTCAGCCCCGAAAATCTGCTGCACCACGCTTTCGCTCGCGATGATAACGCCCGGCGCGTCGTACCGGTCGAGCGCCGTGAAATCGCGGCCGCGCAGCAGCGGAATACGCATAGCTTCGAAGTAGCGGGGGCTGGTCAGAGACCAGTTCGATTCCGGCATCTTCCGGCCTTCGCCAAAAACATGCTTGCCGATCACCGCATAACTGCCGTTCGACCCGTATCGCCCGGTAGGCAATCCCATGACGGCCGCGGTCGACTGCACGCCGGGCAAGCGCGACAGCTGAGGCAGCAGCCGGTCCACAAAAGACTGGCTGACAGCAACGTGTTCGCCGAGAGTTTTGGCGGGGGCATCCGCGTACATGATCAATGCGTGGTCCGGGCGGAATCCCATGTCCACCGCATTGAGCGCGAGGAAACTGCGGAAAAACAGGCCAGCGCCTGTGGCGAGAACAAAGGAAAGGGCAATTTCGGCGATGACCAGAGAATTGCGCAGCGTGTGCGATGCGCCCCGCAGCACGCCGCGCGAAGAAAATCCAGGGCGTGATGCATGCAGGGCAGGCAGGATGCCGAATATCAGTGCGGACAGCACGGAGATTCCCATCGCAAATCCAAGCACCGCGTAATCGACATGAATGTCCCCGGTGCGCGGCAGATTGGGCGGCGCGAAGTGCACCAGCGCCCGCGTGCCCCACCACGCGAGCGCGATTCCCAGGACCCCGCCCAGCACCGCCAGCGCAAGGCTTTCGCCCACCAGCATCCGCACGATGCGGGACCGCGAAGCGCCCAGTGCCGCTCGTACTGCGATCTCGCGGGCACGCACCGAGGCCCGCGCGAGCAGCAGGTTGGAAACATTCGCGCATGCAATCAGCAGAACGAGCAGCACCGCACCCAGCAGCAGATAGAGCGTGGCCTGCACGTTTCCCGTAAGTTGGTCGCGCAGCGGCACGGCAACGAACGTCTTGCCGCTGTTCGAGTTCGGATAAGCCACGGCCAGTTGCGCAGCCAGATTATCGAGCGCGGCCTGCGCCTGACCAAGCGAAACGCCCGTCCTGAGCCTTGCCACGGCACGGTAGTTGTAGGAAGTACGGTGGAGGTTTTTGGGTACATAGGGCGCGGGCAGCCATATCTCGGCATCGGCCGGGAAGCGGGGGCCTTTGAGGATGCCCGTGATTTCATAGATGTGGTTTTCCACCTGAACCGACTGGCCCATCGCACGCGCCGGGTCGCCAAAGTGCCGCGCCGCGAATGCTTCACCCACCACCGCTCCCGCACTTGGTTTCTGGCCGAAGATGGTGAAGAATTCGGGATTCACCCACCAGATCCCCGCGAACTCGGCCCGGTCGCGCAACTGTACTCCGATTTCGCCGCCGAAATATACGCTGACGGCGTCGAAGGCTTTTGTCGTTGCACGAAGGTCCACAAAATCTCCACCGGTAACACCGGGCGTGCTGGTGGGGCGGCTGGCGCTCTTTGTGTTCAGGCTGACGATGCGGTCGGGTTCGGAGAATCGCAGCGGCTGCAGCAGCACGCCGTTGACGACGCTGAACACCGCGGTGCTGCTTCCGATGCCCAGCCCCAGCGTCACAATCGGAAGCAGCGCGAAGCCGGGGTTCCGGCGCAGTTGGGAGAGCATAATCTAACTACGCGCGACGAGGCGATTCGTTGGCGGCGCGTCGCATGCGGTACAACACATGCCTGCGCAACGGGTGACCTTCCGCGATTCCAGGATGGTCGAAGTCGTCGCGCGGGTCGCGTGTCATGCCGATCTTCTCCATCACCCGGCGCGACGGTCGATTCTCCTCCGCCGTGAACGACACGATCTCTTTAAGGCATAGTGGCCCTAAGCCGTAGCGCAGAACTTCGAGCGCGCCTTCCGTAGCCAGCCCCTGGTTCCAGAACCGTGCGGCAACCCGCCATCCGATTTCGACGCACGGTGTGAAGTGAGTCTGAAATCCCGGAACGCTCAGTCCGATAAACCCGGCGAACTCACCCGTCGCCCGGATTTCCGCCGCCCAAAGCCCGAATCCACAGCGCTCGAAATGCGCTGCGATGCGTTCGAGCGCAAGGTCGGTTTCCTCCGAGGTAAGCGGGGAGGGGAAGTACTGCATTACGCGCGGGTCGGCATTCAAAGTGGCGAACGGCGAGCGGTCGCGCGGTTGCCAGTTTCGCAGCAAGAGTCTCGGCGTTGAAATCATGCGGAATTATAATTTAGTTTCGCCGCTGCTGCCGCAGTTTGAAAACTAACCCGGCACGCGCCAGGGAAAGGCCGTTCCGCGTGACCCGAATTTTCCCGATCGTTGTCACTCCGGCAGGGCAAACGATAGAATATTGGAGCCGTTGGCTACGGCCACGTACTGACGGCCGTCAACCGTGTAGGTCATCGGTGAGCCCTTCCATGTGTTGCCTGCTTCGAAGTGCCACAGCGTCTTGCCCGATTTCGCGTCCACGGCCGCGAAGCCGCCGCTGGTTTCGCCGTAGAAGACGAGGTCGCCGGCTGTTGCCAGAACGCCGGAGTAGTTTCTCTCGGCCGGTCCCACCTGCTGAATCTCCCAGGCGATGGAACCGGTTTCGATGTTGATGGCGCGGATGTACTTCATGGCCGGATCTTTCGGGTTATTGATGAAGCCGAAGCCGCCCTGCTTTGCCTGGCGATACGACCCGCAGTCTTCAACCGTCATGATGTAGAAGAGATTGGTGCGGGGGCTGTAGGCCGGCGAGTACCAGTTCGTCGCGCCACGCACGGCCGGACAGGTCACCGTGTTGCCCTGCTTCGTATCGTTGTTCGGCGTCAGCTTCGGACGGCCCTTTTCATCGATCCCGCTCGCCCAGGTCAGCTTCTTGACCATCGGCGAGGCGAACAGGAACTCGCCGGCAGTGCGGTCGAGTACGTAGAAGAAGCCGTTGCGATTGCCATGCAGCAGGAGCTTGCGGTCTTGCCCCTTGAACTTCGCGTTGACCAGCACCGGCGGTTGCTCGGCATCCCAGTCGTGCAGATCGTGAGGCGTGTATTGGAAGTACCAGCGGAGTTGCCCGGTCTTCGGATCGAGCGCGAGGTCGCAGTCAGTGTAGAGGTTGTCCCCCTTGCGGTCGGTGCCGTCGGTATCGGGGAAAGGATTGCCGGTGGGCCAGTAGAGCAGACCGGTCGAGGGATCGTAAGTGCCGGTGAGCCATGACGATCCGCCGGCACCCATCTTCAGTGCATCGCCCTGCCATGTTTCGGAACCGGGCTCGCCGGGGTTGGGCACCGTCCAGAAGCGCCAGACCAGCGCTCCCGTGGCAACGTTCCATGCGCCGATAAACCCCCGAATGCCCTCGTCGCCGCCCGCCACGCCGGAGATCACCAGATCGCCCACCACCAGCGGTGCGCCGGTCGCGCCATAATGCTGCGGGGTCTCCGTCATATTGACGTCCCACAAGAGCGCGCCAGTCAGGCGGTTGAGACAAATCATGTGGGCGTTATCGGTGTTGAAGAAGACACGGTCGCCGAGCAGCGCAACACCACGGTTGGCACCCAGGGCCGCGTCGCCGGCGATAGTGCCCGCGGGAGTGCGCGGCCTTGAGTAGCGCCAGATTTCGCGGCCCGAGCGGGCGTCGAGAGCGGACACCTGGTTCGGCCCGGTGACGAACATCATGCCACCGGCTACAAGCGGCGTGGTTTCGAGCGGCTGATACTGAATCGGATACACCCACTGTAGCTGAAGGCGCGCGGCATTGCCGGTGTTGATCTGGTCGAGCGCGCTGTAGCGGTTGCCATCGAGTTTGCCGTAGTACGTGGGCCAGTCGCCCGCCCGCGGATGCAGCAGGGCTTCGAATTCGCTCGCTGGTGGTGCGGGAACAGCGCGTGTGATGGCACCTTCGGAAACGCCTCCGAGGCTGCCGAGCCATGCGATCAGGTCGCGCTGCCGATCCGGCGTCGCATTCAGGGCGGGCATCATCGATCCCGGTTCGGCCGTGACCTTCGAATAGTCCTTGTCGGTAAGGAGGTGCATCGCGCCGTCGAGGGTCTGGAGCTGCAGATCGTGGCCGCCCCGGCTGCGGGCGAAGCCGCGCAGCGATTTGCCGCCGTTCAGTGTGATGTCCACGACACCATACCCGGTCGCAATACGGGCTGAAGGATCGGTGAGCGATTGTTCCAGCTCGGGCAGCGTGAGTTGACGGGCGATGCCGGAAAGATCGGGGCCGTTGGAACCGCCACGACCCGCGACGGTGTGGCACGTCGCGCAGTTGCCCGCACCGAAAAAGAAGCTTTCGCCTGCCGCTTTGTCGCCCGGCGGCCTGGATTCAAACGCAGTGGCGTTGAGAGACCGGATGTACTCGGTGAGCGGGCTGAGTTGCTCGTCGGGCAGCGGGAAGGCAGGCATGCCGCCGGGTGTGCCGTTCCTGATTGTGCCGGCGATGTCCGAACCTCCGCGTCCGCGCAGGCGGCGGTTCGCGGTGAGGGCGGGGCCGCGGTCCGTCCCTCCCGCGTCGGCTCCGTGGCAAACCGCGCAGCGTTGCGTGAAGAGTGGAGGCGGATCGGCCACAGCCAACGCGGCGGCGATCAGCAACAGAGGAACGATGCGCAGCATGGTCCTAAAATAACGCCAACGGGTTGAAGGGAGAACCCGTCGCGCCCGGCACGCGCAGAGGCGCAACCATCATGCAGAACGTTGAACGCTTCAGCTTCGCGGCCTGATCGCTGGCCGCTTCCAAATCGCAGTTATCAAACAGCGGCGTTCCCACCGCCACCAGGAACATCTGGTGAATCGGCTGATTCACGCCCTCGACCCGCGAGGGACGGACATCCTGCACGACGTCGCTGCCCAGCAGCGCAATGTCGCGATCCTTGAGCCAGCGCCCAGCGGATGCGTAAAGCCCTGGTGCCTGCCGGTTGAGATCGAGCGGGCCTTTCTCTTTCACGCGCTTCCAGCGCCCGGTGCGCAGCAGAACGCAGTCGCCGCTCTCGATCCTGACACCGGTCTTCTTTTCCCATGCGTCGAGATCTTCGGCGTAGATGGCCTCGTCATCGCCCATGTAGGGAACGTTCTTGAAGCGCGGCCAGTCGAGCAGGACTCCCCGTGTGACGAGGCCGTCTTTGAAAGCCGTGACGTCGTCCTTCTCCGCGCCCCACGTGGTGATGACACTCGCCGGGAAGCCGTTATAAATCTGGCCGTTGAAAATGAAATGCGAGAGCGCATCGAAATGCGTCGTGTTGTTGCCGTGGTAGTTGACG
>Ga0302275_10003690_pt1 | contig 15372 bp, 12 predicted proteins | sample III_Bog_N2_2_FD_200229 | JGI IMG/M metagenome (GOLD analysis project Ga0302275, IMG submission 200229) | Peat permafrost microbial communities from Stordalen Mire near Abisko, Sweden - III_Bog_N2_2 | ecosystem: Environmental > Terrestrial > Soil > Wetlands > Peat | place: Sweden: Abisko...
TTCGAAATAAGGGCGCGCGGCGATCGCGGCGAGGCAGAGGGCAATCAGCGTGAGGACGGTTCGGGTGTACAGATCGATTCGCATGGATCGAGTGTAAACCGTGGAAGCGCATAATCGGGGTATGCGGCGGGCTGTGTTCTTCCTGTTCATTTCGGCGGCGTCGGCGGCTCCCACGTTTTATCGGGACGTTCTGCCGGTGTTGCAGGAGCACTGCCAGAGTTGCCACAGGCCGGGCGAGATCGGGCCGATGCCGCTGGTGAGCCTTGCGGACGCCCGGAAGTGGAGCCGGGAAATCAGCCGGCGGACGGGGCTGCGGGAGATGCCGCCGTGGTTTGCCGATCCGAAATTCGGCCATTTTTCGAACGACCCCTCGCTCACGCTGGAGCAGATCGCGGTGTTGGCGGATTGGGCAGCGTCGGGCATGGCAGCGGGGAATTCGGCGGACGCGCCGCCGCCGCGCAAATGGGCGTCGGGATGGCAGATTCCGGAACCGGACCTGGTGGTGGCGATGCCGAAGCCCGTGGCGATTCCGGCGCGGGGCGACATCGATTACACCTACGAGATTGTGCATACGGGATTCACGGAAGACAAGTGGGTGCAGATGTCGGAGATCCGGCCGGGAAGCCGGCAGCACGTACATCATGCGGTGGTGTACATCCGGCCGCCGGGTTCGACATGGCTGGCGCTGGCTCCGGTGGGGACGCCGTTTACAAGGTCGGGACCGAAGGACAGCATGGACGAGCACGATCCGCACGGGGCGGCAATGGCGTCGGCGGATCTGCTGCTGGTGTATGCGCCGGGGAGCGCGCCGGACCAGTGGGCCGACGGGATGGCGAAGCTGATTCCCAAGGGGAGCGATCTGATTTTCCAGATGCATTACACGTCGAACGGGCACGCGGATGTGGACCGGAGTGAGATCGGGATGCGGTTTGCGCGGCGTCCGCCGGAGAAGCGGGTGCTGACGTTACAGCTGACGAACAGCCATTTCGTGATTCCGCCGAACGTGGCGAATCATCGGGTGGAGGCGCGGGGTACGCTGCCGAACGACGCGGTGCTGCTGAGTTTGTTCCCGCATCTGCATCTGCGCGGAAAGGAGTTCACGTATAACATCGTGCATCCGGAGAGGACGGGGCCGGCGCGGTTCGAGACTTTGCTCGATGTGCATTACAACTTCTACTGGCAGTTGTCGTACCGGCTGGCGGAGCCACGCGAGCTGAAGGCCGGAACGGAACTGCAGGCGGTAGCGATTTTCGACAATTCGAAGAAGAATCTGCATAATCCCGACCCCGATGCGGCGGTGACCTGGGGAGACCAGACGTACGACGAAATGATGGTGGGATTTTTCGATGTTGCGGTGGCGCCGAATGTCGATAGAATACAGTTTTTCGATCGGGAGAAACGGTGATGGCAGGCAAGGCGACGGCGTTTGGGGCGGGTTTTTATTTCATATTTAGCACGGTCGGCGCACAGGCTCAGCAGACCGCGCCGGTAGTGCGGGGGTATGCGACGCATTGCACGATCTGCCATGGCGGGGACGCGAACGGCACGGACCGCGCGCCGGGAATCCTCGGATTCGTGGGGTCGCATTCGGACGGTGAGATTCTGGCGCTGGTGAAGACGGGGCGTCCGGACCGGGGCATGCCGCGGTTTGAGTTTCGCGACGACGAACTGAAGGGGCTGCTGGCTCATCTGCATGGTCTGGCGACGGGGACGATTCAGGGCGCGTCGGGACCGGCGCGCGGAGGACGCGGCGGGGCGCCGTTTCAGCCGCATGCGGTGTCGCTGAAGCTGCAGGACGGGCGCACGCTCGACGGTACGCTGACGAGCCAGACGACGTTCGGGGCGACAGTGTGGTCGGGCGACGGGAAGTTCCATCTGCTGGCGCGGAACGGGGACGTTTACAGCGAGCGGGCGATTGAGCCGAAGCAGGACTGGACGAGTTACGACGGGAACTACACGGGGAATCGGTATAGCCGGCTGGAGCAGGTGAATACGAATAATGTAGGGAAACTGGCTCCGGCGTGGGTGTTTCCGGTACCGGGAGCGCCGCGGCTGGAAGTGACGCCGGTGGTGATGGACGGCGTGATGTACATCACGGGGCCGAACGAAGCGTATGCGATCGATGCGGTGACGGGGCGGCAGATCTGGACGTTCCGGACGCCGCGCGCGGCGGGGTTGCTGGGCGAGGCGGGCGGCGGCGCGAACCGGGGCGTGGCGGTGGCAGGGAGCCGGGTCTTCATGATCACGGACAACGCGCACATCCTGGCGCTGGATCGCGGGACCGGGCGGAAGCTGTGGGATACGACGATGGCGGATGCGAAGGAAGGGTACAGCGCGACGGCGGCTCCGCTGGCGATCGGGGATCTGGTGATTTCGGGGATTGCGGGCGGGGAAGAGGGCGCGCGCGGTTTTGTGGATGCGTACGATGCCGCAACGGGCAGGCGCGTCTGGCGGTTCTACAGTATCCCGGCGAGGGGCGAGAAGGGGTCGGAAACGTGGGTGGGCAGCGCGCTGGAGCATGGCTGCGGGGCTACGTGGCTGACGGGGTCGTACGATCCGGATCTGGCGACGCTGTATTGGGGGATCGGGAATCCGTGTCCCGATTTCGACGGGGATGAGCGGAAGGGCGACAACCTGTATACGGCGAGCGTGGTGGCGCTCGATGTGAGGACCGGGCAGTTGAAATGGCATTTCCAGTTCACGCCGCACGACACGCACGACTGGGACGCGTCGGAGCCGCTGATTCTGGCGGATGAGACGTGGCAGGGCAGGCCGCGGAAGCTGCTGATGCAGGCGAACCGGAACGGGTTTTTCTTCGTGCTGGACCGGTCGAACGGGGAGTTGCTGCTGGCGAAGCCGATTGCGAAGGTGAACTGGGCGACGGGGTACGGGAAAGACGGGCGGCCTGTGCTGACGGACCATTTCGAGTCGAGCGCGGAGGGGACGATGGTGTGCGGCGTCGTTCGATCCGATTTCGAAATTGTTTTATGCGCGGGTGAGCGATTCGTGCGGGATTTTCAGGAAAAACGGAGCGCCGATTCAGATCGGGGAGCGGTTTTTCGGGGGCACGGAGACGGGTGTGCCGGGCGGACAGAGCTATATACGGGCGATGAATGTGCTGACGGGCGAGAAGGCGTGGGAGTATGAATTGCCGCCGGGCGGGGGCGGGTCGGGCACGCTGGCGACGGCGGGCGGGCTGCTGTTTTTCGGGGAGACGGGCGGGACGTTTGTGGCGGTGGATTCGAGGACGGGGAAGCCGGTATGGCATTTCGAGGCGGGTCAGCAATGGCGGGCGTCGCCGATGACATATATGGTGGGCGGGAAGCAGTATGTGGTGCTGGCGGGGACGGGCGGGATTTTCGCGTTTGGTTTGGTGAATTAGAGGTTGGCGATTGGCCCGCAAGTCAGATTGAAGTATCTATTTGCTCCGCGCCGGGCGGGAAGCCCGGCGGCGGGGCCGAAGCCCCGACCCTACGAGGGCGAGTGACGCGCTATTGTTTTACCGCTTCCCGACAGCCGCTTGCGCCAGTTGTAGAAAGTCTGATTGCTGAAGCCGCGATCACGGCAGAACGCACGGACCGAAATACCGCTCTGCCCCTGTTGCCGGATCAGTTCTGCCCACCTCTTCTCCCTCGTGGTAACCGCCTCGATAGCTCTCATCCATCCCACTATCGGGCCTTCCTGGTTCATCCGCCAGAGGGGTTCATGTCGTGCTTACTGAAGGGCTGCGGCATCGGCCAGCGCTGAGCTACAAAGCAGGAACAAAACGATTGCGGCCTTCATGGCCACATGATATCCAGGGCAATACACGCACGCAGCAACGTTTTGTCGGACGAGGAATCGCGCCGCGTCGTGATGTTCGTTTCGGGCCGCGAGGGATTGGCCGCGCGCTCCTCCGGTTTAGCGCACGGCCGGGGGGCGCGGTCGGAATTTTCGCGTTCGGTTTGGTGAGTGGCGGCCGTGCTAAACTGCCATCGTCATGCTTTAGGCATGAGCCGCGCGGAGAGCATGAGGATCGCTATGAACGACGACTTCCAACACGCCCAAAATCTGCTGAGCCACCTCGCGCCCGACCAGTTCGCCGCCGTAGTTCGTTTGATGGAAGTGATGCTCGATCCCGTTTCCCGCGCTTTGGCGGACGCGCCGCCCGAAGACGAAGAAATTTCGGCGGAAGAAGAACAGGCCGTGGCCGAAGCGCGGGAATGGCTGAAGCACAACAAACCCATTCCCCACGAGCAAGTACTGGCCGAATTGGGACTAACGATGGCCGACTTCGAAAGCATGGGACAGGCACCCCTTGCTGGCGAACGCACCGGTCCGGCCCACTGACCAATGGCCAACAAAGATCGCATGGACCGACAGGGGACGAGCAGACGTGCGCGCTATCGATCGCGATGCCGCCATCGACCTCCTGCACCGGCTCGCGCGCTTTCTCGCAACCGAAGAGGGCGATGTGAAAAAGTTGACGGACATCGACCCGCCTGAACTTCGTCTTAGGCTTGGCGACTACCGGGTTCGCTTCTACGACCACGGTGAAACCATTGAGATTCTGGCGATCAGGAACAGGAAAGATGCCTATCGGTAGTGCAAGCGCCACCCCGCCCTACGGGTTCGGGGCGGTGAAGAGGCGGGTATAGTCGTCCGAGTGGGCGTTCATGATGTCCATTTTGCGTTTGAGCTGGGCGGCGAGGTCGGGGCCGAGGCGGCGGCTGGTTTCTTCCCCGGGTGTGGGGGCGAGGTCGAGCAGCGGGCCTTTGGCGGAGAGCAGGAGTTGCCGCAGCTGAAGGGCGTTGTCGACTTCGTCGCGTGCGAGACGCAGCATGTCGGTGCGGTCCCAGCCGCTTTGAGCGCCGAGCACGGGGTTGGGGTCGGGCTTGATTTTCAGCGATTTCACGCGGTCGAGCTGGGCCTGATACTGGACGACGTCGTCGACATTGCGCACGAGGCACTGGAGCGCGGCGAGGCGCTGGCCGAGGAGTTCGTCGTGAAGAGTCGTGGCAAGAGACTGCGCGCGGCTTAGATTCGCAGTGACCTTCTCGACGATGTTTTGCACGAGCAGCCGCGCGCCCCAGCCTTCATACATGCGCATGGCCTGAATGTCCACGAGGTCGTTCGCCTGCTCCTCGCCTTTGGCCTGGAAAAGATAAGGCCGGTAGTAGGCCGTTTCCTCCCGGGAGAGTGCGTCGGGGAAGGGCACGAGCGGGCGGTTGATCCAGCGGGTGAGGATTTCGCCCATGGTGAGAACCGGTCCGAAGTTGAGCGTTCCGAGATAGCGCTCGGCTTCGTCGGTGGCGGTCCAGAGTGCGAGCGTGTCGTCGGCTTTGTCTTTGCCGGCGAGTTGGCTTGCAAGGTCGTGCAGGGAGGTCCACAGGTCCAGCTCGGTGTGCGGATTGGCCTTCCCGAATTCCTCGAGGACATTGAAGTTGAGGTCGGTCCCGACGGGGTCGGCGAGGGAGACGACGAGTTTGGCGTTGGGCGCGTGCGAGCCTGCCATCAGAGAGCGCATGGCGGCAACGGGGCGCGGGATGCCGACGACGGGGGCGAATTCGCCCGCGCCTCCGCCGAAGCGGCGCGTGGTGACGCGGTGGGCATCGGGTCCTTCCAGATGGTTGACCGCCATTCCGGCGGGCAGGCGGCGCGCGATGAGTTCGGGGTGGTCGAAGGTGGGGATCATCCACTCGCGGGGCGCGATTTCCACCAGATCGACATCGATCCTGCGGCCCGTCTGGACGGCGGCGTCGCTGAGCGCGGTGAGAAAGCCGGAGACGCGGTCTTCCATGGGGCGGCGCCGGCACCAGGAGGGGCCGTTGATGCCGGGGTAGAGGGCCGGAGTCCAGCAGAGTCCGGAACCGGCGTCGGTGGTGGTGAAGGAGAAGACATCGACTTCGGGGAGGCGTTTCAGGAGGCTTTGGAGGGCTTCGCGATAGAGGGCGAGGGTCGCGGGTTGGTCGACGCACGGGGCGAATCGGGGCGTGCGGGAGCGGTTGGGGTGGTCGACGCGCGGGCCACGGAGGTCGGGGTGATCTTTGAAGAACGTTTCGGGAAGGACGTGGGGTTCATTGGCTCCGTAGGCGGCTTTCAGGCCGAGTCGGCGGAGGATCGCGCAGCGGGCTTCGAAGAGCGCGACGATCTTGTCGGCGTACGCTTTGTCGACATATTTTTCGAGCGCAGCGGGTGGAAAAATCTTGAGCAGGCCTGGGTGGTACATGTACCAGGCGGGGTACGGGTCGCCGGGGACGTCCATTTCCCAGAGGGCGGGAGGGATGTCTTCGGTGACCAGGACATGGGTTGCGCCGAGTTGTTTGGCGCGGGCCGCGTTGCGCGCGAAGGCTTCGAGGCTGGTCTCGGCATGGCAGAGCGGCGCAATGGCGAGGCAGGTCAGGGCGGCCAGCAAGATTGATTTCATCGGGGACGATCCAGCCCTATTATTACTACGTCATTTTCAGGACGGGACTAAAGACTTTCTAAATCCAGCCGATTAATACAATGATGGCCTCACGGTTGCGGCTGGGTCTCGGATGTGTGTTGCTCTGCATCGTTTGCGGCGCGGTGTTCTGGATGTCGCCGGGGGCGGCGCGGTTCTCCGGGACGGGCGCGGGTCGGGTGGTGCGGGTCGGCTTCAACCATTCTCCGCCGTATTGCACGATCGGGCCGGACGGCACGCCGCGGGGCTTCAACGTGGAAGTGATGAAGGAAGCTGCGCGGCGGCGCGGAATGCGCCTCGACATCGTCACGGCGCCGGAAGGGCCTGATCTGGCGCTGGCTTCCGGCAAGGTGGACGTCTGGCCATTGCTGATCGACCTTCCGGAGCGGCACAAAAACATCTTCTTCACCGATCCGTGGATGCGCACCAACGATGTGTTGCTGGTGCGGCACGGCAGTTCGATCAAAGACGCTTCGGGCACGGCCGGGCACCGAGTTTCCTTCAGCAATCTTCCGGTCAATATCGGCATTGCCAGGAAGAACTTTCCTCACTCCACGCTGATGTCGGCGCCGGCCGGCGAAGAGTTGATTGCGGTTTGCGAGGGCCGCGCAGACGCGGCGATGGTTGGGACGAAGGAGACTCTGGCTCGTCTGCTTCGACGACCGCGTTCGTGCGGATCGCTGGACCTCGATTTGGTTCCACTGCGCGGAGCCAGCTATCAGATGGGAATCGGAGCAAACCGAAAGGGCCGCGCCGAGGCCGTGGCACTGCGGAGTGCGATCACCGAGATGGCCCAGGATCTCACACTGGACCGGCTGCACAATGAATGGCTCGAGGATACCAGCGAGGAAACCGCAATCGTGAACGAATTGCTGGATGCCCGGAGGCACGAACTGGTGCTTCTGTGGACCAGTGGTTTTCTGATGGCGCTGGTCGGCATGCTGGTTTGGCTGGTGTGCCGGATTCGGGCCGCGCAGAAGGAATCGGCAGTGTTGAAGGAAGCGGCCGATGCCGCGAAGGAGAAAGCGGAAAGGGCCAGCGCGGCAAAGAGCGAGTTTGTGGCCAACATGAGCCACGAGATCCGAACTCCCATGAACGGGGTTCTGGGTATGATCGACCTGGCGCTGAGAGATGACGATATCCGGGGCAAAAAGCGGCAGTATCTCCAAACGGCCAAGACTTCGGCGGATGCGCTGCTCACCGTCATTAACGATATCCTGGACTTTTCAAAGATCGAAGCCGGCAAGCTCGATCTGGATCCGGTTCCGTTCGATTTTCGAAGCTACATCGGTCGGGTGCTGCAGCCGCTTGCGGCAGCGGCAGAAGGCAGAGGGCTGAAAACGATTTGCAGTATCGCGCCGGAGGTGCCCGAAGAGATCGTAGCCGATCCCGGCCGCCTGGGGCAGATTCTGACGAACCTGATCGGAAATGCCGTCAAATTCACGCGACAGGGAGAGGTGGAGTTGCTGGTGTCGCTGGCTGGTCCCGAAGAGGAACGCGACGACTGCAAATGGGTTGATGTCCGGACGGTTCGGCTGCATTTTTCGGTACGGGATACTGGCATCGGCATTCCGCGCGACCGGCAGAACGCGATTTTCGAAGCCTTTTCGCAGGCCGATGGTTCCACGACCCGGAATTTCGGTGGTACGGGTCTTGGCCTTACGATCTCGTCGCGGCTGGTCAGGATGATGGGAGGCCGTCTCTGGGTGGACAGCGTGGCGGGCAGCGGCAGCACGTTTCACTGGACGATGACGGCGAACGCGGTCGAAAGCGAGCTGCAGATGTTGGCTCAGCCGGCACCGCTGAAACGGCTGGTCAGAGATGCGGGCGGAGCGCTGCGGATACTGCTGGCGGAAGACAACACGGTGAACCAAATGGTCGCGGTGGGCATTCTGCAGAGCCGGGGGCACACGGTCGTGCTGGCCGGCAACGGCGTCGAAGCGGTCGATGCGTTCGAGTGCGACAGGTTCGACCTCATCCTGATGGATGCGCAGATGCCACAGATGGACGGCTTCGAGGCGACGAATGCGATTCGGGAAAAGGAGAGGGAGTGTGGAGGCCACATCCCGATCATTGCGCTGACGGCGCATGCGATGTCAGGCGACCGGGAACGTTGTCTGGTTGCCGGCATGGATGGCTATGCATCGAAACCGGTGCGGGCGGATGAGTTGTTTCAGGAGATTGAGCGGGTCTGCTCGGTGAGTTGTGCGGCGTGAAATGAGGGCAGGGCAGGCGGATTTCCGCCCGCCCCGCGATTCTAAACGATTACGCCGCTTCTTTTTCGACCTGCATGGCGGTTTCGACGCGGGCGACCTTGATGTCCCACGCCAGGCCCAGAGGCTTCATGATATTCAGGAGCAGCCAGGAAGGGTCGAATTCGTACCAGGCGAGACCGTGGCGCGCCGAGGTCGGATGCGCATGATGATTGTTATGCCAGCCTTCGCCGAAGGTGATCAGCGCAACCCACCAGTTGTTGCGGGAATCGTCGCGCGTTGCGAAGCGGCGGCCGCCCCACATATGCGATGCGGAATTCACCGCCCAGGTAGCGTGCAGGCCGAAGACGACGCGGACGAAGACGCCCCACATCATGAGCGGGACTCCGCCGATGGCGTAGAGGATTCCGGCCAGTCCGATGATCGGCACCCAGTGATAGGTATTCAGCCAGCAATAGAACTTGTGTTTCGCGAGATCCGGAGCGTATTTGCCCATCAGCTGCGTGTTGGCATGCTTCGATTCACCGAAAACGATCCAGAGCATATGCGACCACCACGCGCCGTCGCGGGGAGAATGCGGGTCGCCGGGCTGATCCGACTTCTGATGATGCACGCGGTGCGTGGCAACCCAGAAAATCGGGCCGCCCTCGAGGTTGAGGGTTCCGCAAATCGCGAAGAAATATTCCAGCCAGAGCGGCAGCCGATAGGAGCGGTGCGTATGCAAACGGTGATAACCGAGGCTGATTCCCAACCCGGTGGCCAACCAGTACAAAAACACGGTGGCGAAGAAGACTTTCCAGCTGAACATGAACAGAGCAACGATGGCTCCGATATGGAAGAGGCCGAAAACCGTGGTGGTTCCCCAGTTCACTTTGCGCGAGGGGAGCACGATCGTCTTCGCCTGTTTTTCTGAGAGTGGCATGCAACTCCAGGCTATCAGGATTTGCAATTGTGATTTGTAAGACTTCTGTCGCAGTTTGAAATCACAGTTGCGACGGGATTTCGGCAGACTCCGGTCTTGACTCAAGTGCGGTGATGAAACGCCGCGCCGGCTTGCCATCGAAGACGCGACGATCCGCGCAGCACGAGAACGTAGTCGGCGGTCGTACCGCGAGTTGCCCGCGAACGACCCATGGCAGGGCTGCGCAGGCTCTTGCGGTCAGTCGAGGTTTTCGGAACGGTCAGCCATGAGCGTGGGAATGTGACGCGCCCGATGCCAGAACCGACTCCATGATGTCGGCCACGCGCCGGGGCCCCCGCTTCGCGGTAACGGGGCCCAAAGCACTGCACGCACGACCGATCGGCAGCGCACCCGGTTGACGTTGCTCGCCGGACGGGCGCCGTCACATGACTGGGCGCGGGAGGGCAGGTTAAGCGGAAATGGTCAGGCACTTGCCGCTTGCTCAGGGGCGCGGCCCGCCAGAGTATGATCGCGCGATTTGATGTGCGGTTTTCAGCCCAGCATCTGAATCAACGCCTGGATGTATCCGAAGGCAAAAGCGAACGCCTGCGCGCCGCCCTTATCGCCCGGGATTTCGGGCACGTGGTCCGGCATCAGCATATAGGGGTAACCGACTTCCTGATAGGTGCGGACCGCGTCGATCATGTTGACGCTGCCCACGTCGGGGAAAGTCTCCTGAAAATCGCCGAAGCCGCCGTGAATATTACGGAAATGGACGTTGAAGATCTTCTTCCGGGTGCCGAAATAGCGGATGACGTCGTGGATCTCCTTGTTCGGATCCTTCAGCATTTCGGAAACGGTGCCCTGGCAGAAATTCAGTCCGTGGTACGGGCTTTCGTGCATCGCGATGAATTTCCTGAGCCCGGCCGGGCTCCCCAGGACGGTGTGCACGCCGCGATAGCCTTCGGGTTCCGGCATGCCGGGATCGTGCGGGTGGCAGGCCATGCGCACCTTCACTTCAGTCGCGACGGGAACGACGCGCGAAAGGTAGTAATCGATGCGCTCCCAATAGGCGTCCGCGCTTACGGTTCCGCTGGCTTCCCAAGGCTTGTCCCTGTCCGGCGCCTGGGCGTAATTCCAGGTGCTGTACGTGCTTTCGCCGCGGCCCGGCGTGCGCCCGATGCGAACCACGCCCAGAATGCTCATGTTGTACTTCACGGCCGGGATGCCCGCCTTCGCGCAGTTGCGTAGCATCTGCTGGATCTGCTCGATCTGGCGGTCGCGCTCGGGGCTTTGGCCGAGCATGATCGACGCCATGGGCGCTTTCCCGACCACGGCCGAGGGCAGCGGCAGCGGCACCATGTCGAGCGAAATGCCGTGCTTCTCCACGCGTTCACGCAGACGCGACAGACTATCGACGGACCATTTTTCGTCAAGGCTGGGAGAAAGATCGGCGCTGCAGATGTGATTTACGCCCAGCGAGGACATCACGCTCAGCACCTCATCCTTATCGGAATGCTGCGTGCCGCAGTGCATGGTGGCCCTGCGTTTCGGTCCGGCCGGGGGGACGGGCGCGGGATTCTGCGCAAGCGCGGCTTCGGCGAGGGCAGCGGCACTGGCCGCGGTCTGGAAAAACTGACGTCTGTCCATAACTGTTCCGTTATCGTATATCAGAAATTGCGGCGGGGCGGAGGATGATGTTGGAGATGTTGGAAACGATATCGCTGTCGGCAAGGCCGGGCGTGGCGCGGAGCTTCAGCCATGCGGGGTCCGAGCCGAACTCCTTCCACAGGCGGTCGCGCGCCGCGAGATCTTCGTAAGCCAGCATGTAGGTGAGGTGGGGCAGTTTCGGCCCGACCAGCGCTTCGCCGAAGAATACAGGGTTCATGCCGAGGCGCTGGAAAATCTCCATTTCGCCGCCATTGAACATGCCGACCTTTCTCTTCAGTGTGGCGGCGCTGTCGGATTCGTAGGTGCGCAGTTCGAAGATATGCGGGGCCTTCGATTCCGGGGGAATCCTGAGGCGCGGCATGCCGGCGAAGGCGCGCAGGATTGTCCGCTCGTAACGGACGTAATCGAAATCGAGATCGGGAGCGTTCTCGGCGTCGGCGAATGTCTGATGCGGCATCAGCACCAGGACATACGGGGTGTTTTCGCCAAACACGGGATTGAAGACGCCGATGGGACCTTTGCCCGCGGGTTTGGCAGGGAGCATGCGCTTCGAGTAGCCGTTGCGCAGCTGGTAATAGCGGATCTCGTAATATTCGGGTTGGGAGGGCGTCTCCGCCGCAAGGAGAGGAGACGCCGCCGCCGAAACCGCGCCCAGATGGGTGAGCGCCTTCCTTCGATTCATCCTTCCATCTTATGCGCGCTATTGTTGGCGCGCCGGACTAGTTGCCCGAAGCCGAGATTGCCAGGTACACGACGTTGCCCTGCACTCCGTTCACGCCTACCGTAACCGGAATAGCGGGACCGAGGGGCGTATCGGAAGGAACGACCACGTTGACCTGATAGAGACCAACCGCGGTAGGCGTGAGGCCCGTAAACAGCACATTGCCGGTGGTGGCCCGGCCGTTAAATCCACCGCCAAAGGTCGCCGTCACATTGCTCAGGGTTTCGAGCGAACTTGAAGGCGCGGCCTGACCCTCCACTGCTCCCGGCGTGGTCTGCCCGTAGCCAATGCCGTAGATGACGATGGTGTCGCCGGGTTTCGCAGGATGCGACACATAGCCCGGAATGTTGGTACCTGTCGGAAGCGTGAGGCTGTAATCGCCGGCGTTGACGATGGCTCCGTAGTTTCCGGCGAGAAACGCGTTGAAATTGAGATCGCGCGGGGCGGTGGCGTTAATCGCGATCGATCGCAGGTTGCCCGCGGTACCATTCGCAACTACCTGGACGGTGGCCAACTGCCCCGCCGTCAGGCCATACGGAAGCTGAAAGTTGATCTGGGTCGCACCCACGTAATAGAGCGGCGCCGGAACGCCGTTCACGAGCACCTGGGTGGTCGCCAGAGTCGTGGCCAGAGGAGTGGAGGCGTTGATGGCATTTGAACCGACGGGCGCAAGCTGCGTCCCGAAAATGGAGCCGATATCGCCCTGCGACAGAGCCTCCGCCGCGAAGTTGGCGGCGTTTACAATGCCTCCGGTCAGAATCATCGGCTGGCCTGCGGGCGCTACCGTAAGTTCCACCGGAATCGCGATCTGCGAGTTATTCGCCGCATTCGAAGTAATCGTAATGGTGCCGTGTGTCACGCCCGCGCTCAGACCGGCGGGGTTGGCCGAAATCGTTATCGAGGTCGGGGAGCTTACGGTGGCCGCCAGGAAAGAACCCGAGCCGGTGGCGCCGGTGACGTTGAGATTCGTTCCAAATGCGGGATTGGCGAAGCTGACGATGGCGGTTTCCGCCGGTCCGCCCACGAAACCGGAGATCTGCACGGTGGTGTTCGCGCTCAGAGAAATGATGGGCGCGCTGGTGACGATCATGGTGACCGTGATGGTTTTGTTATCGGAGGGAACGGAAGATCCGCCGATGACCACGCTCCCGGTGTATGTGCCGGGCGCCTGACCCGTTTGAGCGGCGGTCTCGATAATCCACGGAGAGGGCGACGCAATGAGGCCGGTCGCACCGCTCAGGAACTGCAGCCATTTGCCGCCGCTCTGGGTTGTGACGGTTCCGGTGATTCCGGTACCCAGGGTGAAGATGTTGAAATCGGCCGTGGGATAACTGCCGTTGGGATTGGATTGAGTCACATAGGAAGTTATGGAACCGGGGATCGGCGCAGTGTTCACGGTAACGGCGATACTCTGCGGTGAATCCACCGCGTTGGGATCGGTCAGGGTGACGTATTCGGTGTACACGCCGGCGGCGAGCGATGCGGTGTTGAGCGCGATGCTGACGGCGTAGCAGCCGCCGGAAGCCTGGGCGCAGGCGGTCTGCGAGCCGACGGTTGCGGCGAGCCAGGAGGCGGAAACGGTTGCCGTCAGATTCAGACTTCCGGTGCCCAGGTTGTAAGCCTGCACGGTCTGGGCCGGGCCGTTCGCTCCGGTCGGGATGTTGATGGTCTGAGGGCCGGCAACTACTGTGGGAAGTGACGTAGTAGAAAGGCCGAGGCGCGGCGCGGCGCTGAGCGCCGAGGCGAACGTCAGGAAAAATACAACGTGGGAAATTCCTTTTAAGTTAAATCTCATGCAATTCCTCCTCGTGGAAACTGTTGCTATCGGTTTTATGGGTTCTTCTGCCACACCTGCGTCCGTGAAGGTCCCGCAGTCCCGGCACGTTCACCACATAAACAACTCTAAATACGAAATTGGGGTCCCGACAGCGGCACTACTCTAAGCAGGTTAGATACCGTACTTTGACGTTCGGGGCAGAGAGCGTCTGCCCAAGGGAACGGACGCAGCTTACACCTCGTGTCCTCTTTAGTTGGCGAAGCCCAGCTTCTTGAGCGTGGCGGCCGGCTCGGCGTCTTCAAACTGTAACAGCATGGCCTTTTGATAGCCGTTTTCGAGAGCGACTCCGGCAGGCGGAAGGTCGAACGGAAACACCTTCTTCAGAACCTGCAGGTCCTTCGAAACCGGACCCTTGCCCGCAAGCCGCGCGTTCTTCATGAACCAGTCGCCGAACCGCGGATTCTCCGTCGGCACGCCGATAAAGCGGGTATCGCCCCAGTTCAGCGCCGCCAGCTTTTGCCCCGCCTGCAGGCAATGCATACACTGCGGATTGAAGAAATAGATGAAGACTTTTCCTTCCTGGAGTGAAATCGGCTTACCGTCTTCTCCCATAATGGTGGCCGGGGCTTTCGTCCCGGTGTGCCGCGACGCATTCACTCCGTAGGAAACGAGCGTGAGCGCCGCTACGCCGCTCAGAATCAGGGCCGCCATCCGCAGACCGCCGGACGCCCGGGTTCCCAGGCCCGCAGCCACCGCGCCCAGCAGCATTGCGGCATCGCCGATGAAGAAGCCCGGGCCTACGGTCCTCTTGAGCCACGGAAAGCACGAGCAGTCCGCGCCGCGCAGTTCGGAATAATGGACGCCGATATAAACCATGAACGCCAGGAGCAGGAAGGTTGCGGCGATGGAGCCCCAGCGGCGGAATCGCGGCAGCAGCAGAAGAATTCCCGTGAAGGTCTCGGCGATTCCCAGGCAGATCGCGAGGGGAAGGCTGAGTTCCTGCGGCACTTTCAGCTGCGCCAGCATAACGCCGACGCGTTCGGGGTCGGAAATCTTCCAGATACCGGCGACCAGGAACACAGCGGCCATGAGAATCGCGGCAATCCAGCCGACCGCGGTGCGCCATACGCGCTGCTGGCCGAGGGGCGTGAATTCCCGGGGCGAAACAGCCGATACGTCAGACATATATCAAATAGTCTATACATGCCCGCGCGGGTGCGCCGCGCCAGTGGCACTATGGAGTCATATGATCGTCGGCGTTCCGAAAGAAGTCAAAGATCACGAAACGCGCGTGGGCCTTGTGCCCAGCGGCGCGGCCGAATTGTGCGAAGCGGGGCACACCGTTCTGGTGGAAACGCACGCGGGCGAAGGCAGTTCGCTGCCCGATGAGGAGTATGCGCGCGCGGGCGCACAGATCGTTCCGGGCGCCGCGGCCGTCTGGAACGAGGCCGAACTTGTGGTGAAGGTGAAAGAGCCGCAGCCCTCCGAGTACGGTTACTTCCGGCCCGGGCTGATCCTCTTCACCTACCTGCATCTGGCGCCGCTTCCCGAACTTACGGAGCAGTTGCTGTGTACCGGGGTCAGCGGCGTGGCTTATGAAACGATTGTGGAACGCGACGGGTCGCTGCCGCTGCTCACGCCGATGAGCGAGGTCGCGGGGCGCAT
>Ga0302275_10003691_pt1 | contig 15371 bp, 10 predicted proteins | sample III_Bog_N2_2_FD_200229 | JGI IMG/M metagenome (GOLD analysis project Ga0302275, IMG submission 200229) | Peat permafrost microbial communities from Stordalen Mire near Abisko, Sweden - III_Bog_N2_2 | ecosystem: Environmental > Terrestrial > Soil > Wetlands > Peat | place: Sweden: Abisko...
TCAGGACACCGACACCTTCGTCAACCAGGCCGCGGCCACCGCGGCTGCAGTCAAATCCGCGCAGGCCAATGTCCAGCGGATCAAGGAACTGCAATCGTTCGAGAAAGTCTACGCGCCGTTCGACGGAGTCATCACCGCCCGCAACATCGACACGGGCCAGTTGATCAACGAGGGCGCTGCCAACGAGCTCTTCCATTTGCAGGCCATCCAGACCCTGCGCGTCTACGCCAACCTGCCTCAAATTTACTCGGGCAGCGTGAAGCGGGGCATGAAAATCGACCTTAACTTTGTCGAACACCCCGAAAAGACCTACCAGGGGACGCTGGTGCGAACAGCGGACGCCATCGATCCCACAAGCCGTACGCTCCTGGTGGAGATTGACGTGGACAACCGCGCCGGCGAACTGCTGCCCGGCTCGCTTGCCCAGGCTCATTTCAAGACGCCCACTGCCGCTCCAACCTTTATTGTCCCCGCTGCCGCGCTTATATTTCGCAGGGAAGGCCTGCGCGTGGGCACCGTCGTCAACGGCAACGTCGCGCATCTGGTTCCGGTCGTCATCGGCGAGGACGATGGCGCCACCGTTCAAATCGTCACCGGCCTCAGCGCCGGCGACCGGGTCATCCAGGACCCGCCCGACTCTCTCATTGAAGGCGAAAAAGTATCTGTGGAGAGCCCCGGCAAAGCCGCCGATGCGGGGGGCAAATAATCATGCCCGCGCCTTGTGTTCCGGCCCAGAGCAAGAAAGCCCCGTGCCCCATCTTTGCGACTTTCTACTGTCGCAAACGTGGGAAACCACTTCTCTCGACCGCGGTCCTTTCGTCAGCCGCTCTTCTCTCCCTTACCTTCCTGGCCGGCTGCAAGCCCGTCGGCCCCAATTACAATCGTCCCGGCTTTGAAGCCCCCCCGGTCTACAAGGAGACTGGGGCGTCCACCGTTCTCGTTCCCCCGCCCAACCCCGCCGACGGCGGCTGGAAGCCCGCCAATCCCTCTGACGGCATGCTGCGCGGCAAGTGGTGGGAAATCTACCAGGACCCGCAACTCAACCAGTTGGAAGAGCGCATCGAGACCTACAACCAGGGACTGCGCCAGGCACTTGAAACCTATCTGGCGGCTCGCGACCAGGTCAAAGTTGCCCGGTCCGCTCTTTTTCCCACCCTCTCCGCGTCGCCTTCCGTCTCACGCAACCGGGTATCGGAAAACGAGCCGTTTTTCAGCAGGACGAACGACCCCAACTATAACGATTTCGAGATTACCGGCCAGGCAAGCTGGGAGCCCGACTTCTGGGGCCGCATCCACCGCACCGTCCAGGCGGCTCACGAGACCGCCCAGGCCAGCGCCGCGGACATGGCCAACGTCGACCTCAGCCTTCATGCCGAGATGGCCGCCGACTACTTCCAGCTTCGTGGCCTGGACTCCCAAATCCAGCTTCTGACTTCCACCGTCACCGATCTGGAGCACCAGTTGGATCTTACCCAGCGGCTCTTTGCCGGCGGCATCGGGACCGCGGTCGACGTGGCCCAGGCCCAGACCCAGCTCGAGACGGTTCGCGCGCAACTCGTCGACCTGGGTGTGGCTCGCGCCCAGTACGAGCACGCCGTGGGCACCATCGCCAACTACAAGCTGCCCACCTTCAGCATTGCGCCCTCGCCGCTTAATCTTCCGCTTCCCAATGTTCCGCTCGGAGTGCCGTCGCAGTTGCTTGAACGCCGCCCCGACATTGCCGCTGCCGAGCGCCGCACCGCCGCCGCCAACGAGCAAATCGGCATCGCCGTCAGCGCCTTCTATCCCACCATTACATTGAGTGCGGAGGGCGGTTTTGAGAGCACCCACTTCGGCACCTGGATTCAGGGCCCCAGCGCCCTGTGGACGCTTGGCGGCCAGGCCACCCAACTGCTGTTCGACGCCGGCCAGCGCCACGCACTCACCGACCAGGCCCGCCACACTTACGAGGCCCAGGTCGCCGCCTACAAAAGCGCCATCTTCCTCGCGTTCAACGACGTGGAAGACCAGCTCTCAGGCCTCAGGATTCTCGAGCGGGAGGCGGGTGTCGAGCAGAAGGCGGTCGAGTCCGCGCAGCACTCTCTCGACATCTCCAACAAACGCTACAAGGGCGGCGTAACCAGCTACCTTGAGGTCCTGACGGCCGAAGCCACGCTGCTCCAGAATCAGCGCACGGCCATCGACCTTCAGACACGCCAGTTCGTCGACAGTGTGGGTTTGGTCCGCTCCCTGGGCGGCGGATGGGATAGCTCGCAGCTACCAAAATGACAAAAGAGAGGGAATAGGGAGTAGGGAATAGGGAGTAGGGAGTAGGGAATAGGGAATAGGGAATAGGGAATACGAACCCCCACAATCAACTAAAGCTCCGCGCCCCATCTCCGCTGTCATCCTGAGGGAGCGAAGCGAGTCGAAGGACCTACATTTCGTCAACCCGTCGCAAAAGTGAGACAGCACAATCGCCGACCAACCACCTATAGGTTCCGTCCAGGTGAATCCATTCCCTATTCCCGATTTCACTATTCCCTAATCCCTGTTTATCGCATCCAACTCATCTTGGAAGCCAACCCACCGATGCTGGGGAGGACGAAGGGAATAAACCTCATGATGCCATCCTCAATAATCGCGGCTTTAAGTAACTCAGCCAGTTCTCCCCTTTGGCTGATTCTTATCCTGCTCATTGCATACATCGGCCTCATTCCCTTCGATAACTGGTTCAGAAACAGCCGAGCCGCTAGAATAGCTTCCAGCATCCGGGAATTGGAAGCTCTGTTTGCCTTGGAAGATTGCCGTCCAGCCTCGAGCCGCCCTTCATACCGGCACAGATAAGCCACGCGCTCGATCGGCCTCTTGACCCAGCATTTTCCAGTATTGTCGCCGAGGTCCATCCCCTGGCAGCGGGTAGCCCCCAACCCAGCTTCACAAATGGCAGGGACCAGAGCCTTGTATTCCCTACTCCCTACTCCCTGCCTTCACCACATCCTGCCGCAGATGGCTGAACGCCGCCTCAGGCACGTCGGTCAGCGGCAGAGCCGGACCCTCCCACAACAACCGCGGCACGCCCTGGCTGGCTGAGTGCAGACCCTCCAGATGGAGCGTGTGCTTGCCCGCCCGCAGCCCCAGCGACCCCAGATCGTAGCGCTCCGCATTTCCCGGCGCGCCGCAGACCTGGGCAAACGGCGGCCCGGTTTTGGCCACTTCCAGTCCGTCCACCACCAGCCGCGCCCCGTCCCTCGCAATCAGGCGAAAGGTGTATCCGCCGTCCGCTGGAATGTCGATCAGGCCGTCCCACGCAACCGCGTAGTGCGTAAAGCCTTGCGCGTCCGCGTGCAGGTTCGGCGACTCACCGCTGAACACCGCTTTCTGTCCTGCCAGGTTCGGCAGCTCCGTCCAGTCTCCGGGATAGATTTGCCACGTCAGGCCGGGCGCTGTAGCGCCAGGCACATCCCCGGCGTCACGCCATTTGGCCACGGCCACCACTCCCTGGCTGGCCCAATCTTCCTGGCCCCGCTGATCCTCCACGTGAAGCAGCACCCTGAATCGGCCCGAACCGTTCTGCGCACCCTCAAGTTCCGTGCCCAGCGCATCGGGAAATTTGTGCGTCACGCGCCTTCCCTGGGCCCCTGTTCCATCGCCAAATAGCCACGTATATTGCGCGTTTGGCATGGGCTTCGCCGTGAAGCCGATCTTCGCTCCCGGGACAATCACAGGCGGATCCACCGTAAATGCCGCAACCGGGCCCTTGCTCGCTTCAAAATGTCCCGGCTCCGCCCCGCCTGAGACCACCAAGGGAAGGTCCGCGTCGCTGGTGGCGCGCGTTTGGCCATACTTCACGTTGTCGAACACCACGCCTGCTACCTTGCCTGTAATGGTCGAGGCATCAAGCGGCGGCTGGTCCAGCGCCCAGATATTGCGGAAGGTAAACCCGTGTACGGCCGGCTGGTCCTGCTCAATCTGCACCAGCGAGTACCAATCGTCCAGAAACAGGTTCTCAAACGTGTAATTGGAGTGGTCGCCCTTTGCGCCGTTCGCGCCCCAAAAGCCGAGCAGCCCGAAGGTCTGGCCACAGGCTCCGATCCCAGCGTGCAAAATGTCCGAGTCCCTGAGCGTAAAGTTGCGCGAGTTGAAGATCTTTCGCGGCCAGCCCGCCCGCACCACGTTTGAAATGCTGGTTGAAAGCACGCTGCCTTCGACAACGATGTTCTGCACATCCTTGCCGGGCCGCAGCATGTCTTCGTCTTTGTAGCCGTCCCAGTTGCCCATCAGCGCAATCACGTCGTCCGATGCGCGAAAGAAGGAGTTGCGCACCACGCCGTCGCTGCTCCCGATCCAGTCCATGCCATCCTGGTTGGCATTGCCGGGGTTTCCGCCAATCACCCGCAGATCGTTGTAAACAAATCCGGAGGAATCCTTCATCTGGATCGACCACGTTCGGGATCGAATGACGCAGGTGAGGCCGTCGACTTCCACCTTGCTGGCTTCCATGGTGCCGATGCAATGCCAATCGGGCTTCTGCATCCAGCCCTCGTCTGTAGTGGGGTCCTGGGGCCCATCATAGACAATGGTTCCCCGCCCCAGAATGCGCACGTCATGCACCTTCCAAAGGTTCAGGCTGCCGAAAAAGTAGGAACCGGGCGCAAGGTAAAGCGTCTCGCCGCTCTTGGGGTTCAGGCTCTGGTGGTAGACCCCTGCCTGGTAAGCATGGATGGCTGGGTCCCGAGGCATCGGCGGCGGTGGTGAGCCTGCAAAGACAAAGAGCATCTTGGCGTAATTGAGGAAGTCGCCGGGCCGCGTGATGGAGAGCTTGGCCGGCGCACCAAGATGGAAGCGGATGGTCTGGCCGTCGCGCGTTGCCCGCAAGCCCAGCCGCCAGGGCTGGATATCGACGCCGCGATCCCAGAAGCCTTTTTCGGCAGCGGTAATGGCGATGTCCACCGGGCCGGTTATGTCGAAGCTGACAAACTCGTAACTGGCCGCTGCGTGAGCCACATCCACTTTCTGCCCGTTCACGGTCACAGTAAACGCAGTCGACCGCATCTCCGCCGGCACTGCCGCGGCCTGAACGCGGGAAGCGGCATGTGCAGTGGCGGCAACTGCAAAAATGGCCGCGAGAAGCAGACGAGAACCCGGCAAGAAGCAAGACTCCAGGAAAAAATTGGGAACCAAACCACTCTAACACTCAGGACGCGGAACAAGCCTCCAGGTCTCCGCCAGATTTGCGCACCCTCTACTGCTTCACGATTTCCACGCGCCGGTTTTCTGAGCGGCCCAGGCTGGTGTCGTTGCTGGCGACCGGTTTGCTCGCGCCGAATCCTTTGGTCGCAAGCCGCTTCTCATCGACGCCGGCCTTGGTAAGGTAGGCTTTGACTGCCGCTGCGCGTTTTTCTGAAAGCGTCTGATTGTGCGCGTCTCCGCCGACATTGTCGGTATGTCCTTCGATCGAGAAGCTCCACGTAGGCTGGTTGTGGGCCGCGGCCAACAGGGAATCCAACGCGGTCTTCGATTCGTCTTTAATATGGTCCGAATCGGTGTCGAACAGAATGCCATACAGGCGGGCGCGCCCTTCACTCTTCAGCTGCTGCTCAACCTGGTTGCCTGTTCCCGGCTTCCAGTTCGGACACGAGCCCACATCTTTGGAGATGCGCGTGCCATTCCAACGCACCGCATTGGTTGAAGTGCCGTGCCAAAAGTGACCGACGAACGATTTGCCGTCGTCGGCGAAAACGATGATCGCCGGACCACTATCGCGCGACCCCGGAAGACCGGAACTCCACGTGAAGCGCAGCACTCTGCCGTCGAATCCGCCGTTTTCGATCAGCCCACCCTCATACATATAGCAACCTGTCGCGGTTATTCCAATTTGTTGAATGTGGAAGTCTTCGTAGTCCGAGGAAAACGTACCGGAGTTGTCAGGCAGTGGTCGTTTGCCCACGGGCTTGCCATAGGCGTAAACATTCATCAGCTCCATGAACTGGCTGTCGCCATAGTTGTTGAGTACCGTGAGCTTGATGTAGCGCCCGGACATCGGCGTCTTGAGTGGGAACTTCTGCCCATCTTTTGCCACCGCCAGCGAAATTTTTGCGATCTGAACGAAGCCACCGTCTTGCCGGTCGGATATATCAACAGTCATATCCTTGACGCTGCGCTCCCGCTTCTCGGCCTGTGCCGTATCGAAAGCGAGGCTGTTGATTTCGCTCCGCTGCGCCAACTCAAATACGATGGCCTTGGGCGCAAAGTCGCCGCGGGGGTTGGCCCAGCCCGTATCTTTGATCTCATCCAGCAACATCTCAGTTGACCATTGGCCACGGGCGGATGCCGACGGTGGCGACTCAACCACGAGCGCGCCAGCGCCCCAGGACAGCAGGTTAATCTCGTCCGTACTGCCTTGAGCACGTGCCGCCAGTGGCGACAACAACAATGCGAGTGCGCAAACCACCGCAACACAAACGGAACCTCTGCGTAATATCATGCCGTCTCCTGGAATCTTTTTGACCTCACATGCAGCCCTCCTTGTATATATGTCCTCTCCGGAGTAATGCAAGCAGCGTCTATTTCTGAAATATTCCTTCAATGGACAATGCATAACCATAGACACTTGCCTGGTCCACGGAGAGATGCCGGAGGGCTTGGCCGCCGAGCACTAGATGCCTTCTCCCATCGACACATACTCCCGCAGCCGCCCCAACTCCGAACGATAAGCTTCGCGCTCAGCTTCCTCGGCGGCAAAAGGCTCTGCCGGCTGGGGTGGGCTTCGGCATCCAGGCACAGGCATTTTTCAAGCTCCTTGACGCGAGCGGAAAGAGCGATCAGCGCGTCGCTCAGCGGGTCCTTCACGTCGTGCGGATCGGTAATCAGCACCCGCTGCCCGTTGCGATAAACAATATGCGCCGGCACCCCCACAACAGTGGAGTTGGGCGGCACATCGGAAAGCACCACCGAGCCGGCGCCCACTCGCGAGTTCTCGCCGATGGTAATGTTCCCCAGCACGTTGGCGTTGTTGCCAATAAACACGCCGTCGCACACCGTAGGGTGCCGCTTGCCGTGGCCCTTGCCGGTGCCCCCCAGCGTTACGCCCTGATAGAGCGTCACGTCGCTGGCCACAACAGCGGTTTCGCCAATCACCACTCCCGTCGCATGGTCGATGAAAAGTCGCCGGCCCAGCAGTGCCCCAGGATGAATATCCACGCCGGTAAAAAATCGCGCAATCTGCGAAAGTATCCGTGCCGCCAGTCGGAGTTTTGCGCCCCAAAGCGCATGCGACACGCGATGAAACCAAACCGCCCAGAGACCCGGATAGCAGAGAAAGACCTCCAGCCGCGAACGCGCAGCCGGGTCGCGCTCCATAATGGAGTTGATGTCTTCGCGAATGCGGGCGAACATGGCCATGGATCGCGGACAAAGGGACTAGGGACGAAGGGAATAGGGATTAGAGCAACGATCCGCCAGAGAAAACCGTCCCCAGTCCCTTAGTCCCTGGTCCCTCAGTCCCTGCCTCTTACACCGTCGCAACCACCGCAATCTGTTCCGTGGGCAATCCCAGTGCCTGCTGGCGCAGCGGCTCAAACAGCACGCTGCTCAGATAGCGCTCGCCGAAGTCCGGCAGCACCACTACGATCAGTTTGCCTGCATTCTCCGGCCTCGCGGCCACTTTCAGCGCCGCGGCCACGGCCGCCCCCGAGCTGATGCCTACAAACAACCCTTCTTCCAGCGGCAAACGGCGGGCCGCCGCAATCGACTCGTCGTTGGTCACCTGCACCACCTCGTCCACCAGGCTGGTGTCAAGCACCCCAGGCACAAAGCCCGCGCCGATGCCTTGAATCTTGTGCGGCCCCGGCTTGCCCCCGGAAAGCACCGGGCTGTCGACAGGCTCAACCGCAATGGCCTTGAACTCCGGCTTCAGCGGCTTGATGTATTTGGCCACGCCGGTGATGGTGCCCCCAGTGCCCACGCCACTGATGAGGATGTCCACCTTGCCGTCGGTATCGTCCCAAATCTCCGGGCCGGTGGTGGCGTAGTGAATGGCCGGGTTGGCAGGGTTGTTGAACTGCTGCAGCACATAGCCATTCGGAGTCTTGGCAAAAATCTCCTCTGCCTTGGCCACGGCGCCTTTCATGCCGTTGGGTCCGGGAGTCAACACGATTTCCGCGCCAAAGGCCAGCAGCACTGTGCGGCGCTCCAGGCTCATGGTTTCCGGCATGGTGAGGATGAGCCGGTAACCCTTGACGGCCGCCACAAATGCGAGCGCGATGCCTGTGTTGCCGCTGGTCGGCTCAATCAGGACGGTTTCGCCGGGCCTGATCTTGCCGGCCTTCTCCGCGGACTCAATCAGCGCCAGGCCGATGCGGTCCTTCACGCTCGATACAGGGTTCTGGCTTTCCAGCTTGGCCACAACGGTAGCAGGCAACCCAGCCGCTACCCGATTCAGCCGAACCAACGGGGTGCGGCCAATAAGTTCCGTTACATTCGCGGCAATGCGCGCCATAATCTTCTCCTATTCCTGGGATACTCTCCCAGTTGCTGATTTTCAAAGTTTTGGTGTGGTGGTGGAGATGTGAGGCGATGGAAAGCGCGGGCAGTCAAGGCGCACGTCAGCATCGGAGCTTCTCACCAGGACGGTGTTAGCAACATCGACGCATGACAACAGCCTAGACCCGCACCACAGGGTATGGCAAGAGCAATGGCGGGAATATGCGGCAGTTGGCTTCAGAAAAAGTTCTCAAAATGCTTGTTGACATCTTAGCTCTACATATGTAGAGTTGTCTTCATGAAGCTGCGAATGTCCCCACAAACCGTCCTGGTCCTCGATGCTTTTCTCGTCCAGGCCGACGATTGGAAATACGGATACGACCTGAGCCGGATCACGGGACTCAAGTCCGGCACGCTCTATCCAATCCTGATGCGCATGGCGGAGCGAGGCCTTCTTGAAACCCTGTGGGAGACAGGCGAGCCGGGTAAGCCTCCGCGCCACATGTACCGGTTTACTCCGAATGGCCTGCGATTCGCCAAAGCCAGCGTCAGCGCTCATGCCGCCAGCAGATTGGGCCAAGTTGCGCTGGGACTGTACGCGTCTTTGGGACTGGTGGAAGCCTGATGGGAACGCAGCGCAAATTAGCTGCAAGGCTGCTCGGAGCGGCCATTCGCCTGGCGCCGCCCCAGAGCCGCGACTGGGCCTGCGCGATGCTGCGCGAGCTGGACTTTATTCAGGGCGAGTGGGCGGCGTTGTTTTGGGCGCTGGGGAGCACAACAGCGATTCTGCGCCAGGCAATCAGCGTGTGGCGTACGTGGTTAAAAGAAAGCCAAAATCAGGAGGCAGGAATGAACAACAAGGGGAACAAAGCGGTAGGAGTCGGTGTGGGAATGCTGTGTGCGTTGGCGCTTGTGGGATGCTCGTTCGCCTTGCTGCGCATACTCGGTCTTGTAAACCCGGGACTGGAACACTCGAGTTGGGCTTACTGGCTCGCGGTGCTGGGCATTCCAGAGGCAATCTTTGTGGCGGCAACGGTTTTGCTGTGGCGAAAAAAGGGGCCGGTGGCCGCCGGTATTTTGGCGACAGGGCTGGTGATGGCTCTGCATGTCGCGGCGCATCTGACCATGCATTGGTAATTACGCCAGATTTGGAGAAACGCATGGGCAACAATACAGGAGTCCCTTTGTCAAACTCGATCGCCCCGTGGCTGTCGGTTCGAAACAGCGCCCAGGCGGTCGAGTTTTACAAGGAGGCACTTGCCGCCGTCGATGTCTATCGCATCGAGGATCCCGATCGGAACGTGGTCGCGAGACTCTCTGTAAACGGCGCCGAGTTCTGGGTCGGAGACGAGTCGCCTGCGCACGGGAACTTCAGTCCCGCGTCGCTCGGCAGTTCCACGGTTCGCATCATCTTCACAGTGGCCGATCCAGACGCGGTCGTCGAGCAAGCAATCAAGGCCGGAGCAACTCAGGTCAACGCCGTCACCGAAGGCCACGGTTGGCGAGTTGGCCGCGTCGGCGACCCGTACGGCCACCATTGGGAAATCGGCCGCCCCCTTGACTAAGGCTTTGGAGCGCAAGAGCTGAACCAGACGTGATTGCCAAAGCGAGTGCCGCCCATGACACATCATCCTCACAATCCAAAGCGCGTCGCGTTCTGGCTCCTTCTTGCAGCATCCTTCGTCGTGGGTTTGGTGCTGTTTTTTGTTGTCCCCCACCGCAAGATTCAAGGGGAACTTGCGTTTGGATTTCTGTTGCTGTTGTTTCTTAAGCATGTTGGCCTATTGATAATGGTTGGCGCGCCGCTCACCGGTGCGCTGAAAGCCGCGAATAAGCGTGCAAAAGACCTTCTCCGCAAGGACGTCTGCAAGATCGGCTGATCGGAACCATCCAGGAACAGTCTCTCTGGCCGGTAACTCACCGGTTCATCTGTGTTTGAAATTGATAAAATAATGCCAGGAGCAAATGGCATGGAAGCCCTGAAACCGCGCACCTCGTTGGGCGACCATGGACTTGCCTGTCTGCGTGCGCTGGCGCCCCGCTACGTGTGGTGGAAGACTCCAGACGAAGCTATGGAGTATCCCGACCGCGTAGCCGCGCAGGTGATGAATCTGGGTACGTGGGAAGACCTGACACAGATGATCGAGGCCACCGGCGAAGATTATCTGCGCGATGTATTGCAATACGCCGAAGCAGGGCAGTTAAACGCGCGTTCGTGGCACTATTGGCACTACCGTCTTGGACTCGCCGAATATGGCAGCAGGCCAGTGCCGCCACTGAGAGAGCTTTGGCCCCAACTGGCGCCAAGCGTTGAATTGGGGTTTGTTTTGTATGGAGGGACAGCCGTGGCTTTGCGGTTGAGCCATAGGACTTCGGTCGATTTTGACTTCTTCACAGAGAAGCCACTCGATCACAAAGAGATGCAAAAGAAATTCAGCTTTCTTGCCCGGGCAAGCGTAATTCAGGACCGCCCGGACACCCTCAGCGTGCTCGCTCCAGTCGGGGAGGGAGCCGTCAAGATTTCCTTCTTTGGAGAGATCGGAATAGGGCGGGCAGATACTCCGGATTGCACGCCGGACGGGGTGGTTGAGGTTGCATCCTTGCTCGACCTGCTGGCTACCAAGCTGAAAGTAATTCAACAGCGGATTGAAGCAAAAGACTACTTGGACGTAATCGCACTGCTTCGAGCCGGTGTCCGTTTGGAGACTGGCCTGGCCGCCGCAACTGCGATGTATTACCCCGCATTCCAACCAGGCGAGGCCATAAAGACGCTGTCCTATTTTGAAGGCGGCGACTTAGCCAGTCTGACGAAAGACGACAGAGAGTTTCTCTCCCGCGCAGGGACCGATATTCGGCGCATCCCGGTTGCCGGGTTTGCTTCCCGCACACTCTCGGCGCGCCCTCAATCGTAAGAAAGCCAAGCGAAGCGCGAAAGTCTTTGATTTGCATCCTCAAATTGCGTCGAGTTTTCCCTCAACCACCCTCACCCCGTATTCCGCAACCCAGCCGAAATCCCGCTGATTGTCGCCGCAATCGCCCGGTTCACCTCTGCCGTATCTTCCCCCGCCCGCTTGCGTCTCAGCATGTCCACCTGGATCAGGTGCATAGGGTCGACGTATGGGTTGCGCAGCTTGATCGAGTGTGCCAGCACGTGGTTGCTCTCGAGCAGTTCCGTCTGCCGCAGAATGGCCAGCACGGCGCGGACGCTGCGATGAAACTCGCCCTCAAACTGGTCGTAAATCCGCTCGCGCAGCCCCGAATCCTCCACCAGCGACGAATAAAGCCGCGCCGTGGCCAAATCCACCTTGCCCAGCGCCATCTCCACGTTGCGCAGCAGGTCGATAAACAGCGGAAACTCCTTCGCCATGGTTTGCAGCAGATCCAGAGCTCCTGGCTTCGCAAGATAATGCTCCAGCGCAAACCCCGCGCCGAACCACGCCGGAACCAGTAGTCGCGACTGCGTCCAGCCAAAGACCCACGGAATGGCGCGCATGTCGGTGAGCTGTAGCGACGCCTTGCGCCGCGAGGGCCGCGAGCCGATCTTCGCGTTCTCCAACTCAGCCATCGGCGTGGACTGCTCAAAGTATGTCAGCACGTCTGGGTCCTCGAGAATGTGCTCGCGATAATACCCAAACGATATCGCCGACAGCTCGTCGAGCGCAGCTTCCCACTCCGGCTTCAGCACGCCGGTAAAGTGGCCCTCCGGATCGCGTGCATTGGGTCGCGCCAGCGCATCCAGCGATGCCGCAATCATCAGTTCCAGGTTGCGCTCGGCCAGCACTTCGTCCGCATACTTGAAGTTCAGCACCTCACCCTGCTCGGTAATGCGCAACTGCCCGTCGAACGAGTCCATCGGCTGGGCAAAGATGGCGCGATGCGTGGGTCCGCCGCCCCGGCCCACCGTGCCGCCGCGCCCGTGGAACAGACGCAGCTTCACCCCGGCCTCCCGAGCCACAACGTGCAAATCGCGATGCGCGCGAAAGATCTCCCAGGTCGAGGTCAGCATGCCCCCGTCTTTGTTGGAATCGGAGTAGCCAAGCATCACCTCCTGCCAGTTATCCCAGGTGGCCATCATCTTTTTGTAGTCCGGCCGACTCCACAATTCGCGGCAAACCCCAGGCGCCTGGCGCAAATCCTCAATCGATTCGAACAGCGGCACTGGCATGAGTCCAGGATCACGCCCAGATCCTTCCACATTCACTCCGCCCAGCCGCGCCAACCGGACTACCGCCAGCACATCGTCAACGGTTGCCGCCCCGCTGATCACGTATTGGCGAATCACCTCCGGCGAGCAGCCGCTCTTGATCTCCGCCACCGCGCGAAACGTCTCCAGCACGCTGGCCGTCTCAGCCGAGAGCCCGGCCGGCAGCGTCTCCGCAATGCTGTCGGCAATGGCCTCTTGCAATGCCGCCGCATGAACCCGCGCATGCTGCCGGATATCGAGCGTATGCAAATGAAGCCCAAACGTGCGCACCTGCAATATGAGCGGATCGATGAGCGCGCGCGCAATGCGAATGCCGCGATTGGCGGCAAGTGAAGCCCGCAGCGCCTCCAGATCCGACATAAATTCGTCAATCGAGCAATAGGCGGGCAGCACCTGCGCCAGCTTTTCCTGGCCCTGCGACAGCGTATAAGGAGTTACCGGCAGCGCCGCCTCCGCCGGTCCGGGATGCTCCAGCGTGCGATGAATCCGCGCCTTCACGCAGATCACAAACCGGCGATAGTACTCAAATTCGTACTGCTCGCCGAACACCTGCGCCTCCGGAGTGTGAACCTGCGCCACATAGGCATCCAGCCGCTCGCGCAGTTCATCGCTCACCGGCATCTGCTGCGCGCTGGTGGTCAGCAAATCGATAATCTCCTGCAATTGCCGCTGGTAATAGAGCAGCAGGTGGCCGCGGGCCAGTTGCACCGCGTCCCGCGTCACCTGCGGCGTGACAAATGGATTGCCGTCGCGGTCGCCGCCGATCCACGAGCCGAATATCAGCACCTGAGGCAGCGCGTGCGGCTCAATCTCCAGGTCGTAACTGGCTTTCAGCGCCTCTGAAATCTCCCGATAAAGGCTTGGCAGAGTCTCAAAGATGGAGACGTCGTAGTAGTCCAGCCCCATCTTGATCTCGTCGTAAACCGTTGGCCGGCGCGAGCGAACTTCGTCGGTCTGCCACAGGCTCGTTATCTCGGCCAACACTAATCGTTCAAGCCGCGCCAAATCCTGCTCCGGTACCGGTATGCGATCGAGCGTGGCAAGAAACTCCCCAATGCGCCGCCGCTTGAACATCACCGAGCGGCGCGCCACTTCCGTCGGGTGCGCGGTAAACACCGGCACAATCAGGATGCGCTTCAGCCAGTCCAGCGCCTCGCCCGCACTGATGCCCACACGGCGCATCTCCGACAGCGTTCCGGAAAGCGAACCGCGCTGCCGCCCCGCCTTGCCGCTCAACCTCAGTGCGATCCTCCGCCGCTTGCGATGGTTCGTCTCTGCCAGGTTGATGAGCTCGAAGTAAAATGCAAAGGCGCGGCTGAGCAGGATGGCGCGCTCGGCTGGCAGCGAGTGCACCAATTCCAGCGCAATGGCCTCGTGGCGTGCTGCCTCGCTCCAGTTGCCGTTCGCCTCCGCGTCTCGACGGCGGATCGTACCCTTCCGCAGCGCCTCAACGTGTTCAAACAAATCGTCGCCGGCCTGCTCGCGCAACACCTCGCCGAGCAACATGCCCAGCGACCGCACATCGCGTCGCAGGGGAGCTTCTTTAAGGTCGCCGGTTTGCGCCTCCAACTCAGCCAGCCGCTGCGACCAGGTCTCAGGGTTCCACAGGAGTGCCATCGTATTTCGATTATGCACGACGAGCGGCAAAGAACGTCTCACGGCAACGCCGCCTGCTCATCCAACAGCATCGTCAGGCCTTCCCACTCCGTGATCAGAGTCTCCAACTGGCCACGCAAATCCTCCCCCAGCTTGCTGAGCCGTTCCGTTTCCGCGGCGGAAACGTAGACGCCCAACTGTTCCTCCGTATGCGCTATCGCGGCCTCGATGCGCGGGATCTCCTCTTCGAGGAACGCGCAGCGATCTTCCATCTGCTTCTGCTTGATGGGATTCAAGCGGCGAGGACGGTCCGCTGCGCTTCCGTTCGCGCTATTCGCGCCGTCCGATGAAGACGCAGCGAATTGGGTCTCAGCAGCGGGTCCATCCACTTGCTCAGGATGAAATGCTGTTTGAGGAGGTATGCCAGCGGCCTGTGCCTCTTTGCGGCGAAGATAGTCTTCGTAATTCCCTTCGTGGCTGGTAACAGTTCCGCCTTCCATCTCGAGCACGCGCGTTGCCAGCCGGTCGATAAAGTATCGGTCGTGAGAAACAAAAACCACGGTCCCACTGAAAGCCGCGATGGCCTCCAGCAGCACATCTTTGGCGCGCATATCCAGGTGGTTGGTGGGCTCGTCGAGCAGCAGAAAATTCGACGGCGAAACCAGTATGCGCGCCAGCGCGTAACGATTGCGCTCGCCGCCGGAGAGAACGCCGAGCGGCTTGAAAACGTCGTCGCCGGAGAAAAGAAAGCAGCCCAGCAGCGACCGCAACTGAACCTCGGGAACCTTCAGCGCCGCGCGGCTTATGTCGTCCAGCATGCGCGACTCCCCGTTGAGCACCTTGTACTGATCCTGCGCAAAGTACTCGCTGACCACGTTATGGCCAAGGCGAACCGAGCCGCCAGTAGGCGCTTCGTCGCCGGTCAGCAGGCGGATCAGCGTGGATTTGCCCGCGCCGTTCACGCCCACAAGCGCCACGCGGTCGCCGCGCTCGATGGTGAAGCTCACATTGGTGAGAACGCGTTTGAGACCATAACTCTTGGATAACTTCTCAGCCTCAACAACGGTGCGACCTGAAGGCGGCGGCTGGGGAAACTTGAAATGAATAA
>Ga0302275_10003695_pt1 | contig 15363 bp, 7 predicted proteins | sample III_Bog_N2_2_FD_200229 | JGI IMG/M metagenome (GOLD analysis project Ga0302275, IMG submission 200229) | Peat permafrost microbial communities from Stordalen Mire near Abisko, Sweden - III_Bog_N2_2 | ecosystem: Environmental > Terrestrial > Soil > Wetlands > Peat | place: Sweden: Abisko...
CTGCGTGGTGCTGATTTGGCGGGCACGCATCCAGCACCTGGTGAGCCAGAAGCGCCAACTCGAAAAAGCTGTCAGGGCGCGTACCGTGGACCTGGAACATGAGAAAGCCGAACTGCTGCGCACCCAGGAGAAGATGCGCCAGTACGCGGAACGGGACGACCTCACGGGGCTTTGGAATCACCGCATCATCATGGAGCGGCTGCGCCAGGAGGTCGATCGGTCGCAGCGCGATCACACCCCGCTGACGGTGATCCTGGTGGATCTGGATCACTTCAAGACCGTGAATGACACCTTCGGCCACCCGGCTGGCGACATGGTGCTCAGGGAAGTCAGCAACATCTTCCAGCGCGCGGTGCGCAACTACGACTGGGTAGGCCGTTACGGCGGCGAGGAATTGTTGGTCATTCTGCCCGGTTCCAGTTTCGTCGGCGCACGGCTCCGGGCAGAACAGTTGCGCATGGCGGTTCAGGCGGCGCGCATCGTGGACGGAGAACTCGCCATGCAGGTCACGGCAAGCTTCGGCGTGGCATCCGGCTTCCCCGCCGACCACGAGTCCATGATTCAAGCCGCCGACGCAGCCCTTTACCGGGCCAAGAAGGGCGGGCGGAACTGTGTGATGGCTACCGAGATTGAAGCCCGGGGGCTGGGCGGGTTAACGCCGAAGTAGCCAGCCCGATCTCGCGGCTCTTTCCTCAATCGGCTGAGTGCGTCAACTCTGCACCAAGGGCAGGCGGACAGTCGCCCGGGCGCCCTCGCCATCTTCCCTATTGAGCAGCTGAATCTCGCCGCCATGCGCGCGCGCGATCTGCTGTGCCAGCGCCAGGCCCACACCGCTGCCCGCGGGCTTGGTGGTATAGAACGGGACAAACAAGTTTTCCGTATTGGCAATGCCCATGCCCCGGTCTTCGATAGTGACCACCAGGTTCGATTCGGCGAGTTGCCATGCGGCACGAACCGGATGCGATCCGTTGCTGAGCGAGGCGTCGACTGCGTTCGCAACCAGGTTGATCAGCATCTGCTCCAACTGGTCTGGATCGGCCAGAAGCGTAACCGGCGGTCCCGGATCAAGCTGAACGGGAAGGCGTTGCTCAAGGTGGACAACCCGCTCCAACAGGAGGGCGATGGCGACTGGCTTGAGGTGCGGCGGAGGCAACTGGGCAAGCAAGCGGTACGACTGGACGAAGCGGTGAAGCGAGTCGGCGCGGCTCTCGATGACGCCCAGGCCACGTCGAAAATCGCGCAGGGTCGCATCGTTTTCGGGCTCCATTTTTCCCATATGGCCGACCCGCGCCAGCAGGCTTCCGGCAATCGACTTGATGGGAGCCAGAGAATTCGACAACTCATGCCCGAGGACGCGAATCAGGCGCTTCCACGCGGCCTGCTCCTCTTCCTGCAGCGGCAGGCTTACGTCTGCCAGCAGCAGAAGGGTATGCGGCGCGCCATCCTGGCGAAAGACCGCTTTGCGCAGCAGCCAGCGGGTGGAGCGGGATCCGAAGGAATGGACGGACTGATCCGGAGCCTTGAGCAGATCTTCGAGATCGAGTTCGCGCGCCGTGCGGCCGAAGCAGCGGGCGTGGGGCAACCCCAGCAGCCGCAATCCGGCGTTGTTTACCAGTTGCAGCAGGTTTTCGCGGTCGAAGGCAAACAGGGGCGCGTGCATCACCTCGAGAATGCGGCTCAACAGGGCTGTAGCCTCAAGCGAGCGCACGCGTTGCTTCTGCAGCAGATCGGCAAGCGCGTTCACCTCGGCGGCCAGTTCGCCGATTGCGTCGCGGGATGCGGCTCCGCGGGCGCGAAACGAGTAGTCCCCCTCGCGCAGCGACGAGACGACGTTGGAGAGCGTCTGCAAGGGGCGTACCATCCCCTCTATCAGGGCGGCGGCCACCAGCGCAAGGTAGATGGAAAGACAGCCGAGAATCAGCAGCGACGGAGCCAGGGAGAAGTCGCGCTGGTAAAGAAAGATGGCTGCGAACAGGAGCGCGGGCAGCGCCAGCAACAGGCAATAAAGCCACGCCCGGCGGACGGCCGAGCGCCGGCGCCTGCGGACGAGCTTCTTAGAGTCCATATTTTTCGATGCGGCGATAGAGAGCGGCGCGGCTGAGCCCGAGCGACTCGGCGGCCTGCGAAATGTTGCCGTCACAGCGGCGCATCACCTTCTTGATGAGCAGGGCTTCCACTTCATCGATGCTCATGTTCTCAAAAGACTCGGGAGAAGAGCGCGTGCCGGCAATGATGAGGTTGCCGGGCTCCACTTCCTCGCCGCGGCACAACAGCACTGCGCGTTCGACTGTGTGCTCAAGCTCGCGCACATTGCCGGGCCACGGATACTGAAGCATGTGGCGCATTGCGGCTGGAGAGAAATTGCTGACCTGTTTGCGATAGCGGGTACGATTGCGGCCAAGGAAGTGCGCCGCCAGCAGTGGAATATCTTCGCGGCGCTCGCGCAGCGCAGGCAGATGAATCTCCACGGTGTTAATGCGGAAGAGGAGATCTTCGCGGAAGCTGCCGGCCTTGGCTTCTTCATGCAACAGCGCGTTGGTGGCGGAGAGAATGCGCACATCGACGCGGCGGGTTTGCGACGAGCCCACGCGCTCCAGTTCGCCTGTCTCAAGAACACGAAGTAGCTTGGCCTGCTGGCGAATCGGGACGTTGGCAATCTCGTCCAGGAAAAGCGTGCCGCCGTTGGCCAGTTCGAATCGGCCGATACGATCGGTGCGCGCGTCAGTGAATGCGCCTTTCACGTGGCCGAAGATTTCGCTCTCGAAGGTGCCCTCGGGCAGTCCTCCGGCGTTGACAGCGACCATTGCCATGCGGGAGCGAGGCGAGGCTGCGTGGAGCAGCTTGGCCACGATCTCCTTGCCGGTGCCATGTTCGCCGGTTATGAGCACATTGGCATCGGACGGGCCAACTTGCGCAATGAGTTCGAGTACCGGCTGCATGGACGGAGCGCCGGCAATGAATTCAGGCATCCCTTCGGCGCGCAGCAAGCGGTTCTCAAGTTCCAGGTGGCGAGCGCGGCGCAGTGCGGAATGGAGTTCCGCATGAACCCGGATGAGCGAAAGGAGCCGCTCGTTCTCCCACGGTTTTTGCACAAAGTCGCGTGCGCCGCGCTTGATGGACTCGACGGCAAGGTCGATGTTGCCCCACGCCGTCATCACGATGACGGGCAGGCGCGCATCGAATTCCTGGATGCGCGCCAGCAGATCCAGACCCTCCTGGCCGGACGTGGTGTCGCGCGTGTAGTTCAGGTCAATCAGCAGGACGTCGTAGTCGTTCTGGCCCAGCATTTCGAGCAACAAACGCGGCGAGCGCACACAGTCGACCGCGATACCATGCGGAGTCAGAAGCAACTCAACGGCTTCAAGAATGGATGGCTGGTCGTCGGCCACCAGTACACGGATAGTCTCCTGCTTGCGAGAGTCGGTCATATTGAAGATTGTCCTGCGCTCATGTTCATGTTCAGTTCTGCGTTCAGTTCTGGGGTCAGTGCCGGGTTCAGCTCTGGGACAGCGGCGCTCGGGGCTTCCATCTGTGCTGTTGCGATTCTATGGCACACGCGATACCACCCCCGCCTTTGCGTCGTCGATCGATACCCCTGTCCGCTCCAGCGTCTCGCCGGTGGCGCGGTCGATATCAACTTTCTTCTTTTCGTAGTTGGTTTGTGCAGTGTCCAAAGCCTCATCGGCCAAGGCAAGCGCGCTTTCCGCGTTCAACGTATCCAGGCCGGATTTGGCGCCGAGCACCTGTTCCTGTTTCACAATGTCGAAGGTTCGCTGGGCAAGGTCGCGCGCCTTCTGGGCAGAATCAACCTGGGCCTGAGCCTGCTCCAGGGCAAACTTCGAGTTGCGAACGTCGAAGAGAATGGTCTTCTGCTGCTGCTCAGAGGAGATCTGGCTCTGGCGGTACTGCAGCACCGCGCGGAATTGATCGGCCTTGGCCTGGCGGTTGCGCAGGTTGATGTTCAGCGTCATGCCGACCTGGTATTCCGGCGACGAGTAATTGAATGTGTTCTCGAACATGCTGCCAAAGCCCGTGGGCAGATTGGTGGAGCACTCCTGCGCAGATAGGTCGCAATTGGGGTTCTTGGGGCCGGCGGTGCCGGCGCCGGCGTAGAGGCCATACATGTTGAGAGTCGGCAAAAGCTCGCTGTTGATGTCCTTCAGGGATTGCTTCTGCACTTCGGCCTGCATCTTGTAGATGGCAACCTCGGGCCGCTTCTTCTCGGCCGTGGCGATGAGAGCATCGATGGGTTTGTCGGCATTCGGGTCGGGCTCTCCGTGCAGGTCGAGCGGGATCACCGGCATCTCGTCGATGATCGGATCATCGACCTTGGTGAGCGCGTTCTTCATCAGCAGTTCGTTCAGTCGAAGGCTGGCGCGCGCCACCGTGAGGGTGCCTTCGGCGGTAGCCACGGCCGACTGATCCGTCATCACCTGCATCGCGGGGATGGCCTGGAGCTCAAGCTGCTTCTGATCGTCGGAGAGATTCTTGTTAGCGAAGCCGAGAGAGCGCTCGCTGATTTGCTCGGCCTCGTAGGCATTGACAAGGTCCCAGTAGATATTCTCCACCTGGGTCACGGTGGCGATGACCTGTGCTTTGAAGGCAAGGTCGGTGATTTGGGCATTGCGCTTGGCGATACGGATGAAGCGCTCGTTTGTAGCGATGCCAAAACCGGCCAGAATGGGCTGTTGGATGATGGCCTGAAACCTGGCATAGAGTTCCGGATTGATGGCCTGGTATGGGCCGTTGCTGGCTTGACGCTCGCCCACATAGGTGACCTGGACGCCGGTTCCGATGGGGAATGATTGGGAGTAGGAAGAATTAACCTGGATCGTGTTGGTTTTCAGAACCGGCACACCGTTGAGGAACTGGTTGGCCTCCTGTTGGGTGGTGTGATCAACAGAGCCCTGGAAGGTAAGGTAGGGATCGAAGGATGAAACCTGTGTACCAGCGCCGAGCGTCGAGGTAACAATACCGCCGTTGCCGGCGGAGAATCCGGATCCGGACCCGCCCCCTCCGCCGCCACTGGAAGCAAAGCCGCCCTGGGTGGACTGGACGATCGCAGTGTTGACGCCGTTGGCCTGGGCGCCCGATTTGGTGCGCAGGATATCGGTTTGAGCGATGGGGAAGTTGTAGCGGAAATAGGCGAGGTCGAGGTTGTTCTCAATGGCCACCGCGATTGCATCGTTCAGGGAAAGATAGATCTTTCCATCGCGGATAATGCTCTCCAGACGCGGTGAGTTGCTCATGTTCAAATCAGGCGCGGTGCTGGGAATGTAAGGCGCAAGCGGGTTGCGGGAACGGGGCATTGCCACGTGAAACGGTACCTGCGGGGCGAACGCCTGCTGCTGTGCCTGCTGGGCCTGTTGCGCCAGCGAAGGAGGTGCTGCTGTTGTGGAATTCGTCGTGGGCGCGGGAGCCTCGGGCACAGTCTGCATGGACGGAGCCGCGGACTGCTGCTGTTGTGCGGCGGCCGGTAGCGTGGCCAACGCAAGGTTCGCCTGCAGCAAAAGAATGGAAACTGCGGCCTTGGTGCCGCGAGCCGAAATGGACTTGACCTGATTCACTTTGCGCCAACCTCCATGGTCCTTGGCTCAACAGCTTCATCGCGCGTAAGCCAGCCATCGCGCAGCTCAAGGATGCGCTTGCCGTAGCGCGCGTTTTCTTCAGAGTGAGTTACCTGCACAATGGTTGTGCCCTGGCTGTTGAGCTGGCAGAAGAGTTCCATAATTTCGCGGGCCTGCGTGGAGTGCAGGTTGCCGGTGGGCTCGTCGGCCAACAGCAGCGCGGGGGCATGAACCACGGCGCGGGCAATGCCGACAAGCTGCTGCTGGCCGCCGGAAAGCTGCGAAGGAAACAGGTCCTTCTTGGCCACGATCTGAAACCGGTCCAGAATGTCCGCAACCATGGCTTGCCGTTCTTTGGCGGGCAGGTTCTTGTAACTCAGCGGTAAGTCGATATTCTCGGCGACGGTAAGATCGTCGAGTAAGTGATAACTCTGGAAGACCATGCCGATGCGCTGGCGGGCGAGGTCGGCGCGCTGCTTGCGATTGAGCTTGTGCGCGGGCGTATCGCCAAACCAGTATTCGCCGAGCCAGCCATCGTCGAGCAATGCGAGGACATTCAGCAGCGACGACTTCCCTGCCCCGGATGGTCCCATTACAGTGACAAACTCGCCCTCTTTGATGGTGAGCCCGACGCGGCGCAGCACCCAGGTTTCGGTGTGGCCGGTTTTGTAACTGCGTTCGATGCTTTTCAGTTCGATCATGGTGTTACTCCGATCTCAAAGCTATGGTTGGGTCCACGGCTGCAGCGCGGCGCGCCGGCAGCCATGAAGCCAGGAAAGAGGCAGAGCCAAGGACAGCAACGACCGCTGCAAATGTGAGCGTGTCGTGGGCGTCGACTCCATAGATATAGCCGCTGGTGACTCGCACGGCAAACCAGGCCAGCAAGCTTCCGGCAGCTAGTCCGATAGCGACCAGCAGCAATGCACGCCGAAGCACGAGCGAAAGGATGTTGGCCTGCGGGGCGCCAAGCGCAATGCGTACTCCGATTTCGCGCGTGCGCTGGGCCACGGTAAACGACAGCAGACCATAAAGGCCCACAGATGCAATCATCAGCGCGGTTGCAGCGAACGCTTCAAGAAGATAGCTGATAAGTTTCTGGCTGCCGAAGGAATCTTCGACGGCTTCGTGGATGGTTTTCACTTCGGTGGTGGTGGCGTCGGGAGCTACCTGGTGCAGCACCTTGTCGAACTGCGCGCGCAGGGAATCGGCGGGAATCTGGGCGCGGATGGCTACCTGCATGAAGGCGATCGCGATACCGTAGAGCGGTGTTCCAGGCTCCATCTGCGCGAGACAGAAGTAAACCTCCGGCTTGGTTGGATCGACGACCGTGCTCTGCCTGGTGTCGCCGATAACACCGACGATGTGCGCGTTTGCAAATGGCCCCTTCTTGCCCATCGAATAAATACGGCCGATTGGATCCTTGTCCGGTGAGAACTGTTTGGCGAAGGCCTCATTGACCACAACCGTAATCGGCGCGCCAGCCCCGTCTTCCTCGGTAAAGAACCGGCCTCGCAGAATGGGGATTCCGAGCGCATCGGTCAGGCCGGCGGAAGCAAGGCGGCCTTGCGCGCAGGCTCTCTTCGCTCCTTGATCTTCATGATCCAGTCCTGAACAAATGCTGACGCTCATCTCGCTCCGCAGAGGAAGCACAGAACTGAGCGCGGCCACCTGCACGCCCGGAATCGCACGCAGGCGTTCCAACAGAGGAAGATATGATGTCCGGACGATATTGGTCTGCACATGCGGGTCATCGGGTTCCTCGTTCGAGGAGCCATTCAGGATGACACCGCCGGTGAGCACATTTTGCTGGGAGAAACCGAGTGGCGCCTGGCGCAGGGCCTGAATGGTGCGCAGAAATAGTCCGGCTGCGACAAGAAAAACAAGCGTAAGAGCGAGCTGCGCAACCACCAGCACTTCACGCGTCCGGTTCTGGGCTGCTGAAGCGGTGCTGTTCACACCACGGATCGACTCCTGCACATTGCGCCGCGAGGCACGCAGCGCCGGAATGATGCCGGTGATGCAGGCGGTGACGATCGTAAGCGCGGCGAGTGCGACCATTACACGCCAATCAACATGGATGGAGGTGGTGAGGGGCAGGTTCCGGTTGACCTGATGCCAGAGCAGTTTGATAACGGATTGGCCGACCAGCATACCCGCCATCGCACCAATGCCGCTCAAAAGCAGGCTTTCCACGACGGACTGCTGCAGCAAGCGCATGCGGCTGGCGCCCAACGCGGAGCGCACTGCCTGCTCGCGCACACGCGACACCGCGCGGGCCAGCATGAGGCTGGTGACGTTGAGGCAGGCAAGAGCCCAGATGCCAAAGACAACGCCGGCGAGCAGGAACAACGGCTTGCGCGCTCCGGTATTCAGCGAATCCTGGTAGCCGTTGATCTTGACGTGCGTGGGCCAATCTTCATCGTCCTTGGGGACTTGTTTGGAGATCACTGGCTGCGCGCGGTTCAACGCTGCTGCGAACTGCGCCTGCGTCATGCCCTCCGGTAGGCGGGCATAAGCGTTATAAAGAAACCTTGCGCCGGTGCCGCTCATCGCCGTCCGGGCCGTCGAGCCGATCTCCGCCGGCGACCATATCTGCAGAGGATCTTCGCCAACCGGAAACACGAAGCTGCGCGGCATGACGCCAAGAATCGTGTAGGCATCGCCGCGAATGGTCACCGTCTTCCCTACTATCTGCGGATCGCTCAAATAAAGCTTGCGCCATACATCTTCGCCGAGCAGCACCATGTGGTTGCGCCCCTTGTCGGTTTCCTCCTGACGGAAGAGGCGGCCAAGGATGGGGTGTACCCCCAGCGTGGGGAACAGGTTTTCGTCCACATCCGTGCGCTCCACTTGCAGACGTCCTCCGGGCCCGACAATGCTGGCTCTCGAGTTGCCGAGCACGGCTCCCATTTGGATACCGCGCCCACCCGCATCGCGCAACTGCAACATGTTCGCATAGGTCATGCTGAAGTAGGGCATGGGGCTGACGAGTTCGACGGTCAAAATGCGATCGGAATGCGCATAGGGCAGCGGGCGAAGGAATATGCCATTAAGGATGGTGAAGACCGCAATATTTGCGCCTATGCCCAACGCGACCACAGTCACCGCGGTGAACGTGAATCCCGGCGACATGCGCAACCGTCGTAGCGCGTAACGCAAATCCTGTAGAACCGATCGCATCGCAAATCTCCTTTCATAGAGTCGTACCTTCAAAACAGCATCAGCCCGTCTCTATCACTCCGTTCTCAAAGCACGCATGGGCTCAACGGTGGCGGCTCGGTGGGCGGGCAGAGCCGCAGCCAGCGCGACCATCACTGCGGTCAGGATTACCGATGCCGCCAGCGTCACAGGATCGAAGGTGGTGACGCCGTAGAGCTGGCTCTTGAATAAGCGAGCCAAAGCCACAATGGATGGAACCGCGATGACGGTCGCGATGGCCGCGATAATGCCCATCTCGCGAACCATAAGGACAACCACGCCGCGGCGCTGCGAGCCGAGAGCAAGCCGCACGCCGATCTCGCGCGTCCTCTGCTGAATGGAGTAGGCCAGCACGCCGTAGAATCCAACCGCCGCAAGCACCATGGCCAGTATGGAAAATCCAACTGCAAGAAAAGCAAGTGCGCGTTCATCCGATGCACTGCGGCTCACCTGCTCATCCATCGTGCGCAGGCCGTCCACAACGAGTGTGGAGTCCTGCTGATGGATGGCCTGGCGAATGGCCGGCTCTACCGCCTCCGGCGCCTGCGCGGTGTGTAAATACACAACGACTCCGCCCGGATGCTTCTGCTGCAGATACGATTCGTAGACAGCACCTCCGAGCGGGGTGCGCAGATCGGTGTGCCTGATGTCGCCGACGACACCCACGATCGTCGTGTCAAACTTCACATCGTCTCCACCACCCTCTCCAATCGCGCGTCCGATCGCGTTTTGCGGAGTGCCGAAGAATCGCTTGGCAAACGTCAGGTTCACCACCGCGACATTCGGCTGGCCGAGTACGTCAGCCGGTGTGAATTCCCTGCCCACCAGGATTGGCTGACGCAGCGTGGCAAAGTAGTCAGGGGTGATTCGCGGCCGCTCGAAGTTCATGTTCTCCTCTTCCGTGGCCTTATATCCCTGGACCGAGAAGTTCGACGTGGTGTCGTCTCCGGCAAGCTCGGGATCAGTCGTTGCGGCAACAGAAAAGACGCCAGGGATACCGCGGACGGCTTCCAGCGAGTGAGTGACGATCTGCGCGGTGCGATCCTCGCCGTAGCCGGAGCTGGTGGGATCGAGTCCGAATGTGGCGACGTTCGCGGTTTCGAAGCCTACCCGCTCATGGCGAAGATTGTCGAGAGTGCGCACGAAGAGGCCCGCGCCGCCAAGAAGAATCACGCTGAGGACGATCTGCACGCCAACGGCAAGCTTGCGAAATCGCTGCGAGCCCTTCGATGCGGTGCCTGCGTTCTGCCGCAACGCGCCGGCAAGATTTGGTCTGAGGAAATGAAGCGCCGGAGCAATGCTGAACAGCAGACTTACCAGAACAGAAATCCCCAAAGTGAACAGCAGGACCCGCCCATCGATGGAGGTGGAATAGGGTTCGCTGCCGGGGTCGGAGCTGGTCATGATGCGCACCAGCGCAGTAGCCACAACCGGCGCAAGCGCAATCCCCGCGGCCGCTCCGGCTATTCCAAGCAGTCCGCCCTCCACCAGCAACTGCGACACAATCTGGCCCCGCTTTGCGCCCAGGGCATAGCGCATGGAGATTTCGCGCACACGGCCAGCAGACCGAAGCAGCAGCAGCGTCGCCACATTGATGGCGCACATGGCTACCAGCAGGCCGGCCATGCTCATCAGGATTACCAGCGGCTTCTCCAGATCGATCCGCTCCGGTGCAAACCCCTGCGAATCGTCCACAACCTTGAGGTGCGAGTTGTCGATGAAGCTCCGCCTGAAGCGCTCAGAATGCGACTTGTAAAGAGCGAATTCGTTAGTCCGCAGAGAATGCCACAGCGGTCCCATGCTGGCCTCCGCCTGCGTGATGGAAACGCCCGGCTTGAGCCGCGCCACCATGGTGAGCCACGCGGACTGATGGTTGTTCAAGTCATCGCTTGGCGCCTTCCACGGTATCGCCACTTCAACCATGCTCATCGGCACAAAGACGCCCGGCTTGTATCCGCCGATTGCCGAATCGAAGTTAGCCGGCGCCACGCCAAGAATCGTGAACGAGTGCCCGTTAATCAGCACGGTCTGCCCGACGATGTCCTGCGCGGCGCCAAAGCGCACCTTCCAGTAGTTGTAACTAAGCACTGCTACAGGGTTGGCGTTCTTGGCCGTATCGTCTTGCGGCGTCAGCAGTCGGCCCAGCGCCGGCTTCAGTCCCAGCACCTGAAAATAATTTCCTGAAACCACTTCCGCGTCTTTGCTCTCCGCCGAGTTGCGCCACGACACGCCCACCTGCGCCTTGTCCGCGGCAATCAATCCCGCGAACACCTGGTTCTGATCGCGGAGGTCTTTGTACATGGGATAGGAAAAATAATTGTGGTGGTCGGGGTCATCACCCCCAAAGCTGCTCATGGAGCCGCTGAATCCGCCATTCCACACGAAGCGCACCAGCTCCTTCGGCTTTTCAACGGGCAGCATGCGCAGCAGTACCTGGTCGAAGAGAGTGAATACGGCCGCGTTGGCGCCGATGCCGAGTGCGAGCGTAATGATCACTGTCAGTGTGAAGGCCGGCGACTTGCGCAACTGGCGAAGCGCGTAGCGAATGTTCTGAGTCAGCGTGTTCATCTTAAGTCTCTCCACCAGGAAAAAATTATTCGGTACGCAAAGCTCGCATAGGTTCAATGGAAGCCGCGCGGCGCGCGGGGATGAAACCGGCAACCGTGGCGCAGATAACCAGCATCAAGGGCGCACCGGTAAGCGCCCACGCATCGTAACTGCCAACGCCATAGAGCAGGCTCTTCATCAGGTAGCCGGCATAAAGCGCGGCGGGAATGCCGAGGACGAGACCAATCAGAATCTGCCAGAGCACGCCGCGCATTACCATACCCACCACGCTTGATCGCGTTGCGCCCAGCGCCATGCGGATTCCGATTTCACTGGTGCGCCGAGCCACGAAGTACGACATCACGCCGTAGAGTCCCACCGAGGCAAGGATGAGCGAGAGAATACCGAAGAGGCTGGATAGCTGCGCGACCAGGCGCTCCTGGTTGAAGTTGCCGGCCACCTGCGCGTCGAGCGTGCGCAGATCCATGACCGTGAGATTAGGATCGACCTCGGCCAGCGTCCGGCGAATGAGTGACTCGGCATTCGGCTGCGGACGGCTGAAATTCAGCACCATCGCATTCATGAACATGGATTGAGTCTCGGTGGTAGTCATCTCCGATTCCTTGTACCCGGTATAGAACTGCGTGACCGGGCGCAGATAGACGGGATGCACTTCCTCGCGGGGATTGTTCAACTTGAAATCGGCGAACACTCCGACGATCTCCCAACTGCCGTTGTACTGCGGAAGATCGATGCCGAAGTGCTGGCCGATGGGGTTCTGATTGGGAAAGAACCGCTTGACGAAGGTCTGGTTCACGAGCACGACTGGAACGGACGAAGCCGTATCCTGCTCCGTGAATCCGCGGCCACGCACGATAGGCACGCCGATGGAGTCGAGGAAATGATTGCTGACGCGATCCCAGCTTGAACCACACTTGTCGCCGGGGTGCGGCGCGCCGTGCCCCTGCTGAATCACGCATTCACCCCAGTTGTCGCCTTCAAGCGGGCTATACATCCCCAGGCCCACGCTGGATACGCCGGGCAGCAAGGCGAAGCGGTTCTCGATCTCGCGATTGAGCGCGGGCAGCCGGTTGGCGGTGTAGCCTGCGCCGGCCGGATCGAAGTGAAGCACGTAGCGATCGGTGGTCGCGATGCCGAACTTCTGGTTCTCCAGATTGCTCAGCGACTTGGTCATGAGGATTGCGCCTGCCAGCAGCACCAGCGACAACGCAGCCTGGAATATGACAAGAGCTTTCTGCGGGAGGGTCGAGCGGTCTCGCGTGGTGCGGTTCACGCCGCGCAATGCTTCGGCCGGCTGCGCGTGAGAAGCCATCCATGCCGGAGCGGTGCCGAAGAGAATGCCAGTGACAAGCGAGACCAGAAACGCGAATCCGAGTATGGGCAGCGACGGGTTCGGATCCACCGGCATGTTCCGCGCATCGGGAAAAGCGAGAGCAAGAATCATGTGCGTGCCGGCGTAGGCAACGGCGAGTCCGGCAAGCCCGCCGAGGCAGCTCAGCAGAACGCTCTCCGTAAGAATCTGGCGCATCACGCGACGACGTCCCGCGCCAAGGGCCATGCGCAACGCAATGTCAGCGCGCTGCGCGGTGCTGCGCGCAAGCTGCAGGTTGGCAATATTCGCGCAGGCAATGAGCAGCACGACCGAGGAAAGGATCATTAACATCTTCAGGCCCGCGCCTGTTTGCTGCTGCAGGCTTTGGATGCCTCCGCCACCGGGCGTAACGATCACATGCATCTTGTAAACGATCGTTGTGCCACCATTGGCAAGCAGCACCGGGCGCGTATAAATCCATTGGCGCAGCACGCCGGAGAGCTTGGACTGTAGCGTACCGATATTGGTTCCGGGGCGCACTCTGCCCAGCAGATAGAGCCAGTTCGACTCCTGATGATGAAGGATCGAGCTGTCTCCGCGAACGTACGGCTCGGTCTGGATGGGCATGTAGAAATCAGGAGGATTGTCGGACACGCGGTCGCCGAAAAAGCCGGGGGGCGCGATGCCGATCACGGTGTAGGGCTTGGCTTGAATAAAGATGGTTGAGCCAACGATATCGGGATCGGCGGCGTACTCACCCTTCCACGCCTGGTAACTCAGCACAGTGGTTGGTGCGGACGAGGGCGTATCGTCGGCATCGGAAAAGACGCGGCCTATGTAGGCTCCGAGGCCCAGCGTGGAGAAGAAATTCCCGGAGACAAATTCGCCGTGCAGGGATTTTCCCATCGCATTGCCACGGCGCACGCTCCAACTCCCCCCGCCAGCCTGCACGGCAGCCAACTGCTCGAATTCCGGCGCATTGCCGCGCAGGTATTGGTATAGATCGGTGGAGAAAATGGAATAGTCTCCGGTGTCGCCGTCCGGGAAGCCGCCCTCGACGCAGCAGTCGTCGGTGTCGCCAACGCGGTAGAGCTGCGCGGGGTTGGTGACCGGGAGAGAGCGCAGCAGGATGCCATGCACCAGCGTGAAGATTGCGGTATTGGCGCCGATGCCTAGGGCCAGCGTGATGAGCGCTGTGAGCGTGAAGCCGGGGGACTTGCGCAATTGGCGCAGCGCGTAATGGATGTCTTGAAGCAGTTGATTCATCGCGTTTGTCCTCCGGGGGCGTGCCCGTTGATGTTGAGAAAGCATTTCATTACGCGCTTGATCTATTCGCTTCTCAGCGCCTGCATGGGCTCTATCGAGGCTGCACGCGCAGCCGGAATAAGCGCGGCAACCATGCCAGCGGCAATCAACAACATTGCAAGGAGGGCGAAACTACCTGCCTCTTGCCGTGCGTCGAAGTAAATTACCATGTCAATGACTTTTCGCAGGGCGAGTGTGAGGAGAAAGCCGGCTGCTGTTCCTGCCACCAGCATCCAAGCCACGCGGCGCAGCACCATGCCGAGAATGCGGTTGCGGGTTGCGCCAAGGGCCATGCGCACGCCAATGTCGCGTGTTGCCTGCTCCACTTCATGATTGACCAGCCCGTAGAGTCCCACCATTGCCAGGGCCAGAGCCAACGCCGCGAAGATGCCGAAGAGCCAGCTTTCCATGCGCTCAAAGACTAGCGCTTCAGCCAGCACTTCATTCATGGTGCGCGGCTCATCGAAGGGTATCGTAGGATCGAGATCATGCACAGCTGAACGCACCGCCGATGTGATCTGTGCCGGATCGCCATCTGTGCGCACCACCAGAAACATCGTGGACATAAGGTCAGCTTTGTACTGCGTGGGAATCTCGTCCATGAGCCAATCGCTCTCCGCCATGGGCGGCTCATAAATACTCTGCCGGACGTTGCCGGCTACGCCGACGATCCGCGTCCACCCTTCTTCCTTGGCGCTGTCGTCCATGCGCTGGGTGGTTGGGTCGAGCCCATGCGGAATAAACTTGCTCACGAAGGCTTCGTTCACAAGGACGGTTGGGCCTTTGTTTTCCGGTCCGTCGAGATTCGATGAGAGTTGCCGTCCCTGACGCAACGGGATGCCCATCACATCGAAATAGCCCGTGCTGACAAAGGGGCTTTCCGCGAGCATTACCTGACTTGGCGGGTTCGGCGGTTGCCCAGCGATGTGAATATACCTGTTATCACCGGAACTATCGATCGGGAGATCATCGGTCAATCCAGCGGCCTGCACACCGGGAAGATGTTTGACGCGCTCTTCGAGCGGCTTGTAGAAGGCGGTAACCATGTCGCGCCCTTCATACCGACTCTTTGAAAGGCCCAGCTTGACGGAGAAAATGTGAGACGGCTCAAAGCCAAGATCGGCATGACGGTAGCGCGTCAACACGCGCATGAGCAAACCGGACACCATCAAGAGGACGAGCGTAAGCGCCACCTGGGTTACGACGAAACCACTGCGGAGGCGTGTCTGCGCGCGCTGTGTTCCTGCATTTCCACCAGCCTTCAACACGCGATTCGGATCGATTCCGGACAGGCGCAACGCGGGAAAGAGTGATGCCGCAAGACTGGTGAACACAGCAACCGCGATGGCTGCGGCAAGGACGGCCCAATTCATATGAATGTCCGCACCGCGGTCTAGCGCCTTCACTAGAAAC
>Ga0302275_10003703_pt1 | contig 15353 bp, 8 predicted proteins | sample III_Bog_N2_2_FD_200229 | JGI IMG/M metagenome (GOLD analysis project Ga0302275, IMG submission 200229) | Peat permafrost microbial communities from Stordalen Mire near Abisko, Sweden - III_Bog_N2_2 | ecosystem: Environmental > Terrestrial > Soil > Wetlands > Peat | place: Sweden: Abisko...
GTCCGGCAAGGCTTGAATAGCTTGTCGACGTGAATCGAGCGGGCCTTCCCAGACGTTCTCCGGCAGGCTCACCACCAGTTCCTGGTCTTTGATCTTCAGCATGAGTTGCCGGGCCCGAATCGAGTTCGGGTCCAGATGCAACGCCCGCTCGATGGCCGCTTTTCCGACTGCAAACATCTCGCCTCCCGCGGCCGGCCCCTGAGTGGTCGGCCAGTACATCGAGACCATATGCTCGGCTGTGAGAATCAGGAAGTTCACATCGGTGCTTTGCGAGAACTCGCCAGCGATATAGGCGAGCTTCTTTCTGGCGTCCGGATCGTCGGGATTCCAATGATTTGTCGTCAGAAACCGGGCTTCCGCAGCGACCTGCGCTTCACGGGCCAGACGGGAATCCGGATTGAGCTTCAATGCGCGACCAATGGCGAGACGGCCAGCCTCGTATGCTTCTCCGCCAATGTTGAATACCCTCCCACCATGAGTAATGTTCGGACTAAATCGGACCACCAGTGCTCGCCCATTCGACGCCAGCAGATCGACGTCATTCGATTGGTCGAGTTTTGCCCGTACCTCTCCGAGCTTGCTTGCGAATTCGGGACTCCCGGGCCTGCCGCCCGTCTTGATGAGAGCCTTTACCTCCGGAATTGGTTCCTTCCACACGGCGGCATTCGTCGTCGAGGTTTGCCGGCAGGCCGGGATCGCAACGATCGCTATCGCGCATGCCACCGCAACGATCGCTTTTCTCGCCGGGGATACGGCGCGCATCGAATCATCCTGAAGGATGCGGTCGATGCGCTCCTCCAACCCGCCGTCGCCTTTCATACCCGCGCTCACAAGTGCGTACCTGCGCCTGCGCGAACCAACGACTGCGGCCACATCCAAAAGGACGCGAGCGTATTCCCTCCCGTTGCCTACCGCCCGCGCTCCGGCCTCGTCGCACGCGTACTCTGCCGTGGTCGCGAGTTTCTTTTGCAGCCACCACGCTAAAGGATGAAACCAGAAAACACAGCGGTTCAGGCAGGCCGCAAGATTCGCCAGCGCGTCGCGATTCTTCACGTGCGCCGCCTCGTGAGCCAGTACGGCCTGTAGTTTGGTGTCGGTCCATCCGCGCCACGTCACAGGAAGGACAATCCTCGGTGAGAGGAGTCCCACGGTAAGTGGGGTGTTCACCAGTTCCGATTCGCAAACCGTTGCTCCGGTGGCCGGGACGGGCACCAGCGCGCACGAACGAGCGATTTGACGGGCAGCCCGCCACCCGGGGACCAGACAAGCCAGCAGAAATAACAGCCCGGCGGCGTAGATCGTAAGGCCGATCTCGGCCCATGGGAGGCGAAACCAAATTTGTCGCGAAGAGGGCTGCTTTGCATCGTACTTTCGCGGCAACGCCATAGGTCCTGCGGCAGTTGCCCGTCCGTGCGACTCCCCCACCACCAGTTGCTCAGACTGCACATCCGCATCTGCAATCGCAGGCAACGCGATCGGCACCTGAACCTTCGGCGTGACGCGGGAGAGCACAGGCATCAGCATCATCCCGCAGAGGACGGCGAGCCATGCGGCGTGGCGTACCGCTCCTGAACGAATGCGGGCAGCAGCCAATATGACGCCGACACAGAAAGCCAGCGCCGCCGACTGCACGGACGACTCAATCACGATCCGAACGACGTTGTTCATTTCGCCTCCTTCACTTTCCGCGCCAGCTTCTCCAACTGCGCGGGCGTCAGGACATTTTCGTCCACCATCCCCAGAACGAACTGCTCCACCGACCCGGCCCAGAACCGCTCAATCACGCTCCGAACAGCTCCTGCCGCGACGCTCCCGCGGGCCGCGGTCGCCCGGTAGACAAACGTCTGGCCCTCGACGGTGTGATTCAAATAGCCCTGCGCTTCCAGCCTGCGCAGCAGCGTGCGAATGCTGGATTCCCGCAGCGGATGCTCCGCCGCGATAGCCTCCCGTACCTGTTCCGCCGTGGCTGTCGTGTTCGTCCAGATGTAGTCGAGGATCGCCTGCTGGAGCTTTGTGAGTGGCTTTAAATGTATGTTACGTACTGTCACACCACAGACTGTAACATGGAGTCTGCCCGCGATGCAAGAGAATTCTTTTCGGTGCGCGGCGATTCGGCTCGAAGGCCACCGCCATCACAATCGCCCGTTCTGGAAGGCTCCGCCCATCCCTCGGCTCAGTAGTGCTTCAGCGCGCCTGAAAAGCCTCTATTAATACCACCGGCAAGTCAAATCCGTGTAGAATAACGTGGGGTGCAAATGCGCCCGGGGAGCAAACCATGTTCTGCGAGAGTTGCGGTGCTCAAGTCGAGGGAGTCTTCTGTTCCAAATGCGGGGCGCGTGCGGGCCAGCCAGCGTCGCCTTCCGCGCCCACGCCCCAGTATGTGCAGCCTCTGGCGCCGGCGGCGAAGAGCGGGTCCGGACTGAAGATCCTGTTTGTCGTGCTGGGGGTCCTCGGCGTGCTCGGCGTGCTCGCCATCGGAGGGACGCTGTACGCCGTACACAAGGTGAAGCAGGTCGCCGCAAATAACGGAATCGATCTGAACAGCTTAGCCGAAACGCACCACGGACCCGCCCGCCAACTCGACGCCTGCGAGTTGCTCACGAAGGAAGATCTGTCCCGGATACTCAATCTCGACGTCGACCGCGCGGAAGGCAGCGGGCCATCCACAGACTCCACTTGCCGTTATTTCTCCTCCGGGGCGCAACAGCGCGCTCGCGATGAGGCCGAGGCAGCCCGAAAAAAACTCGAACAGGAAAAGAGTGCCGGGAACTCCAACGCCGATCCATCGGCCGTGGCCAACGACGTCGGCAACATGATGCGAGGCATTGCCGGCTCCGCCGCCGCTGCCGGGGATGCCAACGGTGCCTTCCTTACCATCACGGTCAGCTCGCAGAATGCCAGGGCCGCCATGACCGGATTCAAGCTCGGAATGGGCATCTCGGGAGCCGTCGTCATGCAAGGCGGCGATAAAAAAAACAAGGCCGCGATGACCGAGAACATCCAGGGAGTGGGCGATGAAGCGATATCGGGACCGCTTTTGAGCGTCTTCATGTTTCGCAAGGGCGACGTCAGCGCCCAACTCGACTCGCGACTGTGTCCCGGCGGACGCGACGCGCAAATTGCCATCGCAAAAAACATCATTGCGAAGTTGTAATCGCGACCACAAGTGCGGGCGCAGAGCCCTTGGGTCGCGCAAAGGAAAACGGAATGGTCTGCCGGCGGAGAGCAAATGGCCGAGTCGCCTTTCCACCTCACAGGCCGGTAGCCCGCCCACATGTAGATACCCGGTTAACCGGGCCGAAGAACAATGCAACGTGCTCGCCGGGGCGCGGACGCCAAATCGCGAACGAAGTTCCCTGATTGGGCACAAGGGCCGCCCGGTCACGCTCCCCGAAGTAAACCCACCCCCTACCGCTCGTGCGGATCTTCCAGATACGTATACCCGTGCAGCCCCTCTTCGTAGAACCGCAGCAGCCGGCCCGACTCCTCATACCCCAGCCTCCCCTCACGCACCGCCGCTTCCACACTCCGCCGCAGCCGCGCCACCAGCGACTCCGTCTTGTACTGAACGTAATCCAGCACCTCGCGCACCGTGTCGCCTTTGATCACTTCCTCCAGCATCACTTCGCCTTCGGGACTCAGCCGCACGTGAACCGCATTGGTATCGCCGAACAGATTATGCAGGTCGCCGAGGATTTCCTGATACGCGCCCACAAGGAACGTGCCCAGATAGTAATCCCCGCCCGCGTACGGATGCAGCGGCAGCGTGCGCTTCACGTCGCGGCGGTCGATGAACTGATCCACCTTGCCATCGGAATCGCACGTGATATCGCCCAGCACCGCATGCTGCGTCGGCTTCTCTTCCAGACGATGGATCGGCATGATCGGGAACAACTGCTTGATCGCCCAACTGTCCGGCATGCTCTGGAACAGCGAAAAATTGCAGAAATAGGTATCGGAAAGCGTCGCGTCGATGCCTTCCAGTTCTTCCGGATAAAAATCCAGCTCCCGCGCCAGCTTCTGAATCTTGCGGCAAATCGCCCAGTATAAATTCTCGGCAATGCACCGCTGATCGAGCGGCAGGTACCCCAGGCTAAACAGATTCATCGACGAATCGAGCGCCTGCTGCGCGTCGTGATAAGCCTCCAGCAGATTGCGCTGATTCACCGACCGGAAGGTTTCCTGCAGATCGATGAGCGGTTGCTCCGGATCTCCCGTCAGTTCCTGCGCGCCCTCTTCGTCGCCCATCCCGGAAACGCCCAGCACGTTGAACACAAGCACGCTGTGATACGCGGCGATCGCGCGACCGCTCTCGGTGATGATCGTCGGATGCGGCACGTTCGATTCGTCGCAAACATTTTGAATGTGATACACGACGTCGTTCGCGTATTCCTGGAGCGTGTAATTCACGCTCGATTCGAAATCCGTCTGCGAACCGTCATAGTCGATACCCAGACCACCGCCGACGTCCATATACTGCAGACCCGTCGCGCCCGCTCGCCACAGCTCCGAGTAAATTCGCGCCGCTTCGTTGACCGCACCCTTCACCTGACGAATATTCGTGATCTGGCTGCCCAGATGGAAGTGCAGCAACTGCAGGCAGTCGGCCATGCCCCAGAGCTTCAGTTCGTCCAGCGCCCGCATCACTTCGGTAGTGCTGAGGCCGAACTTGGAACGGTATCCGCCCGAAGATTTCCAGCGACCCGAACCGCGGCTCGCAAGTTTCGCGCGGATCCCGATCATGGGCCGCACGCCCACTTTTTCGGAATACTTGGCGATCAGCGCCAGTTCCGTATACTTCTCCACCACCGGGATGATCTTGCGGCCGATCTTCTGCGCCAGCATCGCCATCTCGATGTATTCGTCGTCTTTGAAACCATTGCAGATGATCGGCGTATCGTTATCGGCCAGAGCCATCACGGCCAGCAGTTCCGGCTTCGAACCTGCCTCCAGACCGAACTTATAGGGCTTGCCGAATTCGAGCACTTCTTCCACAACCTGGCGTTGCTGGTTAACTTTGATCGGATACACGCAGCAATACTTGCCGTTGTATTTGTGTTCGCCGATGGCGTTCTCAAACGCATCGTGCAATTCTCCCAGCCGATGCTTGAGAATCTCAGCGAAGCGAATCAGGATCGGCAGCGAGATCCCGCGCAACACCAGCGTATCGATCAGTTTCTTGAGATCGATAAACCGCGTCGCGTCTTTTTCGGGATGCACCAGCACGTGCCCCTCGTCGCTGACGGAGAAATAGCCTTTCCCCCATCGCGCGACATCGTACATTTCACTGGCATCCTGCGCGGTCCAGCGTTCCGTGGGCTCCAGCACCAGAGTGCCTTTGCGTCCGTTCTTTTCCAACTTTACGTTTTCCTCGTTCACGAAATTGACACTTTCAGCCCATCGGAGTTGCACAAGGGCCGGAAATAATAGTGTCCTTCGGATTGACGTTTCCCGCAAGTGAAAGTTTGTACGGGCGCGCCAGGGTGGCGTTTCCAACATTGCACAGCCCGACTGCACGGGCTTCCGCATTCCCATCCCGAGGGCCACCAGGTGGCACAGGCTTCGGCCTGCGGGGTCGAGCGGAGCTCGACGCTGGCGTTTCTACATTTACATGCCCGAAGGCGCGGTTTCTGCCGGGGTTGGGCCGTGGGCGTGCAGATGGCGACTGGACACGCGGCGGTAGCCGCGTTCCGCCAGTTGCACACCACAACTCGAGTTTATCCACCAGAACCGAGCGCCACCAGGGTCGAGCGAAATCGACGTGTCCACTTCCGCCGCCGAACATCCCCCCAAATCGCCGCAAGTGCGCAAATGCCCTGCCCTTTGACACAATAGAATTTCGTGCCCAACGATTCGCTCTCTGACCGCCTGCTTCAAGTCCGCGAACGCATCGCCCGCGCCTGCGCCCGCGCCCATCGCGATCCCGCTTCGGTAAACCTGCTGGCCGTGACCAAAATCTTCGGCGCGGAGGTCATTCGCGAGGCCTGGGCAGTCGGCCTGCGTGAGTTTGGCGAAAACTACGTGCAGGAGATGGAACGCAAAGCGCCAGTGGTTGCCGATCTCGAAGGAGCGCGTTTTCATCTCATAGGCCACCTCCAGTCCAACAAAACAAAGAAGGCGGCGCAACTGTTTGCCGCCGTCGATTCGCTCGATTCCGTGAAGCTCGCCTCCCGTCTCGATGCCGAAGGTGTTCCACTCGACATCACTATCGAAGTCAAGCTCTCGGAGGAAGACACCAAGACGGGGGCGGACCCGGCAACGCTGCCCGAAATGGTCGCGTCCATCCGAGCTTCGCGCAATCTCACGCTCCGTGGCTTGATGACCGTACCGCCGTGGTCGGAAGATTCCGAACTGTCGCGACCCTATTTCGCCCGGCTGCGCGAACTGGCCGCCACTCACGGCATCCCGGAACTCTCCATGGGCATGTCGAACGATATGGAAGTAGCTATCGAAGAGGGCGCGACCTGGGTGCGGGTCGGGACGGCGCTGTTCGGTAGCAGAAGGCCCCTCTTGGGGCTGACACCTTGAAGATCGGATACCATGCGCCGCCGCCAGGAGCGGCTACCGGAGTCGCCGACTACGCGGAAACGCTGCTCGGGGCGTTGCCCGCCACCACTGCCAAAGTCGACATCTACCACCTCGGCAACAACCGCCTGCACGCCGATATCTACGCCCGCGCCCTCGCGACTCCCGGAATTATCGTATTGCACGATGCGGTGCTCCACCATTTCCTTCTGGGAGCCCTGTCGCCGACCCAATACATCGAAGAATTCGTCTATAACTACGGCGAATGGAGCCGGCACGTCGCCGAAGACCTTTGGCGCGATCGCGCCGCGTGCTCGGTGGACCCGCGTTACTTCCGCTATCCCATGATTCGCCGCGCAGTGGAGCATGCGCGCGCAGTGATCGTGCACAATCCGGGGGCGGCCGCCATCGCACGCGAACACGGAGCCAAAGACGTTCGCGTCATCCCGCATTTCTTCGAACCGCGCGACGCGCCGGATGGATTTGAAGTTGAGCGCTTCCGCCAGCGCCTCGGCATTCCCCCGGGCGCAACACTCTTCGGCGTCTTCGGCTACCTGCGTGAAACGAAGCGGATTGCCGCTACAATCCGCGCCTTTCGACGCCTGAACACCGTTCGGCCCGACACGGCACTGTTGATCGCCGGCGATGCCGTTTCCGGGGATCTGGCGCGCCAATTGGCGAATGAAGACCCGCACCCGGCAATCTATCGGGTCGGCCATCTGCCGGACCGGGACTTCCGAATCGCAGCCCAAGCCGTCGATTGCTGCGTGAATCTTCGCTATCCGGCCGCGGGCGAGACATCGGGAATTGCGATCCGCCTGATGGGCGTCGGCAAGCCCGTGATCGTGACCGAAGGGGCGGAGACCGCGGACATCCCCGATGCAGCCTGTCTTCGAGTCCCCTGGGGCGTCACCGAAGGTGAGGCCCTGTTCCAACAGATGGCCCTGGTAGGGGAGTTTCCGTTTGTGGCCAAAGACATCGGAACGGCGGCGGCGGAGCACATCAGAACGCACCATTCGCTCGAAACGGCCGCAAAACAATACCTGCAAGTGATTGATTCTATTGCCTGACGCTGAGACAGATTGACTTCCGCCCCCGGGACGCGCTATGTTCAAGCAGGTATTTGCCGTTCTCACCCAGGCGGTGCGGTAGCCAAGTGGTAAGGCAAGGGTCTGCAAAACCCTTATTCGTCGGTTCGATCCCGACCCGCACCTCCAACTTCCTCTCCTATTTCCCCGTCGGCGGGAATTTCTTAAACATATCGGCAACTTCTTTGTTCAGTTGCTTTTCGTCCTTCTCCGGATTGCCCTTCAGCGCCTCGCTGGCCGAGACATGCCAGATCACCTTTTTGGTCCGGGAATCGAAGATGTCGACGTGCAGCGTGCCAACCGGTGTCCGGATAACGGTCGTCTCGACCGGCACGGCTTCGCCCCACCAGCCGCGGTGTAACCAGCCTCCGCCGAATCCCATGCCGTACCAGGTTTCCAGGGTCTGTTCCGTATGGGTCGACCCGACCGCGAGCACGGAAGCATCGCCGCCCGAAGCGACTTTGTGCCAGCCTTTGGCCGCCAGTTGTCCCTCGATCGCATGGGAAACACGGTCCTTCCAGAGAGGCTCCTGCACGTCCACCGACACCCAGGACCATGTATGGAACTTCGCAAAATCGACCGCGTGGTCATAGTCGATCACGGTCTTCGCAAGCAGACAGGTGGCCGAAAGGGCCGCCAGCAGGAGTAATGCCCGATGTCTTCGCATAGCTTGTTACCTCGGCATGGGAAGAAGCACGTTACCTGCCAGTCGGAGCTAACGGTCGTTGAGATCCGCGAACTCTCCTGACTCGGCAGGGTTGTTTCCGATGCCCGTGCCCGGCGAGGTGCCCGGGCCGCACAAAGTAAGGTTGATCACGTGCAGGCTGCGCTTGTAATCCAATACAGCAGTGCTCCTGCATTGAGGTATTCCACGCGCCCGCCGATCAGCGGGAAACCCGAATCGGCGAAGTCCTAAACGTCGCATCCGGCAGGTGGTAGCCAATCGGAGACCGGACGTGGCTCGAACCAATCTGCTGCGCGAGATCGGCACAGCACTGCGAACGTAACTGAACCGCACTCCAGCCGACCGAAGCGGCCACTGTGCCGTTGCAGCGACGACCCACCCCCTCCAACGGGTGTGAATCGGCGCGGTCGTTGTCCGCATCGAAAGGCGATAAGGAATGCCCCGCCGGGTGATTATTGAATTCCACTTCGCTCCCGCTATGCCGCGAAACATCAGTTATAAAAAGTTATAAAATGAAGTTCACGCCGACTTTCCTCCGAGACTCTAACGCCATGTCTGAACACAATCTGCAATCCGTAGCCTTCCCCGTCCTCGACGAAGCCCAGATCTCCCAAGTCTCCGGATGCATCAAGGTTGCGCCAAAACACTACCCGGATGGTGAACGTCTCATATCGGCAGGCGAGCGCTCGATGAAGTTTTTCATCGTGAAATCGGGCGCAATCGATATCCTCGATTACTCCGGCGATGAACCGAAAACGATCGCTACTCATGGTCCGGGCCAGTTCACCGGCGATGTCTCGCACCTCACAGGCATGCCCGCCGTCTTTACCGCGATTGCCCGGGGCGACTGCGAAGTCTATGAGATCTCGCAGGAGTCCCTCCGTCAGGTCCTGAATCAGTGCCCCGCTCTCAGCGACATCATTCTTCAGGCCTTCATCGCGCGCCGTCAGCTTCTCCGCGAGTCGCCGGATTTCACGGGCCTCCGCGTCATCGGATCGCGATACTCTCCCGATACTTTTCGTGTTCGCGACTTCCTCGCCCGTAACCGCGTGCTGTTCACCTGGGTCGATCTCGAATCGGACCCGGAAGTCGATCGGCTCCTCAAGGAATTCGGCGTCACCGAAGCCGATACCCCGGTGGTCGCCTGCTCGCACATGCTTCTGTTGCGAAACCCCTCCAACCAGCAACTGGCCGATCAAATCGGCGTCCATCAGCCGCTGACGAGCGCCGTATACGATCTGCTGGTCGTGGGCGCGGGACCTGCCGGCTTGGGCGCGGCCGTCTATGGCGCATCGGAAGGCCTGCTCACGGCGGTGCTGGAATCGATGGCGCCGGGTGGCCAGGCGGGCAGCAGCATGCGCATCGAAAACTACCTCGGCTTTCCTACCGGCCTTACCGGAGCTGAGCTTACCGATCGCGCCACCCTGCAGGCTAACAAATTTGGCGCGCACCTTTCTATACCGACTCCCGCCACCCGCATGACATTCGAAAACGGCTACACAACCGTCGAACTCGATGGCGGCGAACCGATTACCACGAAGTGCCTTTTGATTGCCACCGGAGCCCAGTACCGAAGGCTGGATGCGGAGGGATGTGAACGCTTCGAGGGTACCGGCGTTTACTACGCCGCCACTCCCGCCGAAGGGCTGCTCTGTCGCGGCTGCGATGTCATTGTGGTGGGAGGAGGAAACTCGGCTGGTCAGGCTGCCGTTTACCTCGCCACGCAGGCCCGCCGTGTATTGCTCCTGATTCGCGGTGACGATCTGAACAAGAATATGTCCAGCTATCTGGTCCACCGCATCGGGCAGACTGTCAATATCGAATTACTCTGCAACACGACCATCCGCCGTCTGCAGGGCAACAGTCATCTCCAGGCAGTCGAAATTCTCGACACCAAAACCAAAGAGAGCCGGACAGTCGAGACGCCCGCCGTGTTCAGTTTCATCGGGGCAACTCCGCGCACGGATTGGCTCCCCGCGGAAATCGAGCGGGACGCCAAAGGCTTCGTCCGCACCGGTGCGACTCTGGCGGAGTCTCCTTACTGGACCGCGGCCCGCGCTCCCTTCCTGCTCGAAACCAGCCATCCGGGCATATTCGCCGCCGGGGACGTACGCGCCGGATCTTCCAAACGTGTTGCCGCCGCCGTTGGCGAAGGCGCCATGTCGGTTCAGTTCGTGCACGAGTATCTAAGACAGATGTAAATTGCTCAACGAGTATCACTGAAGTTTCTGCATTTTGGGACGACCGCCCCTGCCATGCCAGGTGGCACAAGTTTCAGCGGCAGCCTCTGCCTGACGGCAGAGGGAACAAATGAGAGACCCCTGAGGGGCCACCCAACCGTTACCGCGAGTGTGAACGAGCGGTAAGGAAACGCCTGGAGACTTCCCTGCGCTTCGCCCTTGTCCAACCGTCGGAGGGTCGGGCCGAGTTCGACAACAACCCCTATCCGCCTGATTCTACAAAGGGGTCTCAGATGAGCCCAGCCTCCGGCGATGCCGGATTGAAATAACAAGTGACTATCATGCGGCCGGCATCGGGACCGAACGGGCAGTTCTTAAGCGGAACTACCGGCATTGAAAATACACGACTTGACTGGTATTCACAGGCCAGCCTGTGGGGTCGAGCGTCGCTCGACGCTGGACTTTCTACATTTTACGGACTGAAGATTTGGCAGGTGGCCGTGTGTCCGATGACGACTGGACACGCGGCGATAAGCCGCGTTCTGCCGCTGCCTCACTCACCGCCTGAGGGATACCAGGTGGCACGTGCTCGACGACACCGGGCTTCCGCCCGGCGTGCCCGGCCGCAGCACACAACCCAATTTAATCTAATTATGATGGCCCTCGCCGGAAGGGGGCAAGACAGCCCATCCGGCCTTGCCCGAAGCCGCTGCAGGCGCACCTATCGCGATGCCGGAAAACGGTGAACGGTAAACGGTAAACGCCCTCACTACCGCTCCCGCGAATACTGATTCGCAGCCCCAGGCCTCGGCACACTGCTGACCACCAGTGCGCCAGCAGGCTTTGCCCCTTTCTAAAAATTACAATCCCCGTTTCCGATTCCAGGTATGCTGTAACCAGACTGTAACAACCAAGCACCCGAAGCGGAAACGAGACTACCGACTTGCGAAACAGGATTGTGAGCCCTGCCTGCTCAAACCAATCGGCCCCATGCGGCTGTGTCAGCCGCATTCCCGGCAACCATAAGCGCCATCGCCTCGGCGTGCTCCATGGATTCGTCGCGACCCTGGCCGCGTGTGCCGGGCTCATTCTCTTAATCGCCGGATCTGCTCAGACCGGCTTTGTAACTGCCATCGATTCCCCGCGCCGCGTCTCACCGCCGGTTCTCCATCGCACCATCCCTCGCGCCGCGGAGTTAGCCTCGATCGCCAGCCCGGATCGCAATCCCGCCATCGGCCTGGCCGTGGTGCCCATCATTATCAATACCGGCGCCGCGCTGTTCCCCACCCTCATGGCTTTCCTCGCGAATATCGCGGCGATTGCCTTCAATCCCAGAGCGCTCGGCCAGTTCCTGAAGCGCCGCTGGCGGTTGATGGTCCCGGTCGCAGCCTCGCTGGTGCTCCTTGTTTTCGTCGGAGTTCCCCTGCTTCGCCCGGCTCCCGTATCCCGGACTGCAGCCAGGGCCGGGGCATCCGCCACCACTCAGATCGATTGGGCGAAAGTTGCCGAAGACCTGATGGCGCAGGAAAAACTCCATCAGACAGGCAACGCGCCGCTGTTACTGGCAGCCAATACCGTGCCCGACACTGTCGGCAACGCCCCCGCCAACGCCGTGCCAACTCCCGACAGCGCCGCGAACGCTCCGGTCAATACCGTTCCCGTAACCGCCCCAGTCGGAACGCCGCAAATCCCCTCGCACACCGCTTCCGATGCGGGTTCGTCGCCTTCCGGACTAACGCCCCTCTGGAGCTTCCAGCCCGAGGACGGGCTCTTCCTCGGCATGCCCGCGATCGTCGGAAAGCGAATCTATGTCTCCGCCAACCAAACGGATCTCGGCGGCTACACCGGTCTTCTGGCCAGTCTCGATTTCGACACCGGCAAGCCAATCTGGCAGGTAACGGAACTCGCAGGTCAGCCCTTGCCGCCGTTCTTCAGTTCGCCCGCCGTGACGCCCGATGGCAAATACATAGTCATCGGCCAGGGCCTGCATCAGGACCGCAACAGCTCTCTGCTTTGCTTTGAAACCGCGACCGGCAAACTGCACTGGTCCGTGAAAACTCCGCTCCACATCGAGTCGTCCCCGGTGATTTTCGGCGATATGGCCATCGTCGGAGCCGGCGCGATTGAGGGCAATGATGGCAAAGCAGTCGGCGATCCCGGCTTCGTGTTCGCCGTTCGCATCTCGGATGGCAAACAGCTCTGGAAGCAAGCAGTGAATGATCCCGAAAGTTCTCCCGCGGTCGACGCCGGCGGCATCGTCTACATCGGCAGCGGCCTCAACGGCCAGGCCGTGGTCGCGTTGCGCAGCGGTTCCGATGAGGAATTACAGGCGCAGAAACTCAGCCGCATCGTCTGGCGAACTCCGCTCGCCTATCCGATCACCGCTCCGGTCACGCTCTCGGGCGATCTCGTGATCGTCGGAGGTGGCAACGGCGATATGGTCCATTCCGACAAGAACCCGCAGGGTGTGGTGGTTGCCCTGAATCGCAAGACCGGCCAGATCGTCTGGCAGACGAAGTTTGAGGATTCCGTCCTCGGCCGTATCGTCGTCCGCGACACCATGATGATCTGTCCCGTGCGCACGGGCGAAGTAGCGGCGCTCGCTGTGGCGGACGGCCATGTCCTCTGGCATTCCCGGGTGAGCGGCACCGCTCCGGTGCTCGTCGGAGGCGCCCTCACGAAAGACCGAGCGTATGTCGTCAGCAGCGACGGCTATCTGGTCGCCTTCGCGGTCTCCACCGGCAAAATGCTCGAAAAGGTTTATCTCAACGATCAACGAAAACCCGGCACGGGCCTGACGCTTTCCTCTCCTCAGGTGGTGGGCAACCGGATCGTCGTCGGCAGTGAGAGCGGCGGGTTACGAGCCTTTGTGGGCACGGAAGGCGCCAAATGATCGCCTCCCGAAAGTACACGCGAGCCCTCGTCGATTGCCGCGACACCGCGCTTGTGGGCGGTAAGGGCGCCAGTCTGGGTAAGCTGATTCGCGCGGGTTTTCAGGTGCCCGGCGGCTTTGTCGTCAACACCCACGCCTATCAACTGGCTTACGCTCCGAATCCAGAGGCCGGCAACTCAATTGAAGTTCCGCCCGAAGTCGCAGAGGAAATCCGTTACCGCTATGAAGAGATGGGCGGCGGACCCGTGGCGGTTCGATCCTCGGCAACCGCCGAAGATCTGGCCGCGGCGTCCATGGCCGGCCAGTGCGAAACCTTCCTCGATATCAGCGGCGACGATGCCGTCATCGATGCCGTTCGGAAGTGCTGGGAAAGCCTCCACACCGAGCGCATTCGCGCCTATCTGCAGGAGCACGGAATCGATCAATCCGTAGTTGCCATGGCGGTGGTCGTTCAACGCCTCGTCCCCGCGGATGTCGCGGGCGTTCTGTTTACCGCCGATCCCAGCGGCGCAGGGCGTAAGGAAATGCTGATCGACGCCAATTGGGGCCTCGGTGAAACCGTCGTCGGCGGCCATGTGCAGCCGGACGTGCTCCGTCTCGACGCCGCGACCGGTCGCGTGCTCTCCGCTTCCATTGCCGACAAAACCGTCTACATCTCCGCCGGAACCGTTGGCGAAAAAGCTGTCGAAGAGTCGCGCAGAAAGCAACCCTGCCTCAACAGCCGCGATGTCCACAGCCTGTGGCTGCTGGGCAAACAGGCCGAGGAATTCTTCACCACCCCGCAGGATATCGAATGGGCGATCTGTGACGCCAGGTTGTATCTCCTGCAGTCGCGTCCCATCACAACTCAGCGCGAGATTGAGGCGCGCCAGGAAGTAGTGAGTCTGACCCGCGAACAACTACGGCGCGAGATCGCAGCCGAGCGAGGGCCATGGGTGCTCCACAATCTGGCCGAAACGCTGCCGCATCCGACCACGCTTACATGGAGCGTCATCAAGCCGTTCATGTCCGGTTCGGGTGGCTTCGGCGCCATGTATCGGCAGGCGGGTTTCCAGCCCTCTCCCGCAGTCGATCGGGACGGTTTTCTCGACCTCATCGCCGGCCGCGTCTACATGGATGTCACGCGGTCGCCGCAAATGTTTTGCGAAAATTTTCCCTTCGCCTACGATTTGCAGAAACTGCTCCACGATCCGGACGCATCGCAGAAGCCGCCTTCGGTGCCCTGCGGATCGTTCTCCACGCGGATGAAAGCGTCCGGGCTCCTCGCGAGGGCGAGCGCCACCATCAGGGCCCTCTCTGAGAGCGCCGACACCGATTTTCGCGAAAAAATCGCTCCACAGATCAAGGCCTGGGTGGCACGGTCGCGCGCGCAGAACCTGTCCGCGCTTTCCCCGGAAGAACTCATCGCGCTTTGGCGGGAGCGTGAAAAACAGGTGCTGGACGTCTTCGGTCCCGAGACTCTGCTCCCGAGCCTGATCTGCGGCATGGTGTGGGCCGACCTCGAAACCTTCCTCCACGAAAACTTCTGGGACGAACACGCCGACGCCCTGCTGCGGCTCATCGCCGCGGGCGGCAAGCCCGACTACACCGTAATCGCGAACGCCGAGTTATTCGAAGTTGCCCACGGCAAACGAACCCTCGACTCGTGGTTGGCATCGCACGGACATCGCGGCCCCGGCGAATTCGACCTCGCCACCCCGCGCTGGCGCGAGCAGCCGGATCAGCTCCTCGATATGGCTGCCCGGCTCGCCACCGGTGAGCCTCCGCTCGAACGCTTCCGCTATGGCAGCGAGATCTCGGCCACACAAGCCGCTAAACTGCGCAACCAGCTGTCACCTGAGAATGCGGTGGAATTCGACCGTCGGTTGGAACTGGTCCACCGCTTCATGCCTTTCCGCGAGGAAGGCAAAGACTACCTCATGCTCGCCTACGATCTCCTGCGCGACCTGGCCCTCGAGTTGGGCCGGCGTCTGGACGTAGGC
>Ga0302275_10003715_pt1 | contig 15328 bp, 12 predicted proteins | sample III_Bog_N2_2_FD_200229 | JGI IMG/M metagenome (GOLD analysis project Ga0302275, IMG submission 200229) | Peat permafrost microbial communities from Stordalen Mire near Abisko, Sweden - III_Bog_N2_2 | ecosystem: Environmental > Terrestrial > Soil > Wetlands > Peat | place: Sweden: Abisko...
TTCGACCGGAAGCGCCGGAAACCGTTGTACTTCCTCGCGCTGGCATTGTTCGTTCTCGCTCTCATGAGCAAGACCGTCACCGCCACCCTGCCCGCTGCACTGCTCCTGGTTTTCTGGTGGAAACGGGGAAGGCTGGAATGGCGGCGCGACGTTCTGCCGCTCGCTCCCTGGCTCATAATCGGCGTCTGCGCCGGACTTTTCACAGCCTGGGTCGAAAGCACGCCAAGACTCATCGGCGCCCAGGGCTCACAATATGCCCTAACCTTCCTGCAGCGCCTGCTGCTCGCCGGACGCGTGCCCTGGTTCTATGCCTGGAAGGCGCTCTGGCCCGCGAACCTCATGTTCGTCTATCCTCATTGGAAGATCGATTCCGGCGAGGCTTCCCAGTACGTTTTCCCGATTGCTCTGGTGGCGCTCGCCATCATACTCGGCTTGCTGGCGCGTAAGAATCGCGGTCCGCTGGCTGCCTTCCTTTTCTTTGTTGGCACGCTGTTCCCGGCTCTGGGGTTCCTGAACGTCTACCCGTTCCGCTATTCCTACGTCGCCGATCACTTCCAGTATCTGGCGCTGCCGGGGATTATCGTTCCGGTATGCGCCGGGCTCACCCTGCTGGCGCGCCGAACCAGAACCGGGTCGAATCCGATAATCGCACTGGCCGCCGCTGCCTTATTAGCCACCACGCTCGGCGCAGCCACCTATCGGCAAAGCGCGATCTACCGCGATTATGAAACGCTCTTCCGCAACGCGCTCGCCCACAATCCCGAGAGCTCTTTTCTCCACAGCAACCTGGGTGTGATCCTGATGTCCTCAGGCCGCGAAACGGAAGCGGCGGCGGAATTTCAGGCTGCGGTTCGCCTGACGCCCGACGATCCCGACTATCGCGTCAACCATGGACTCGCCCTGGCCCAGACGCAGGACGGCCTGGCCGGGGCGGTTTCGGAATACCAGACGGCCCTGCGGATCGCCCCCCACCTTGCGACGGCGCACCTCAACCTCGGACTCGCCTATTCCTCGATTCCGGGCCGCATGCAGGATGCCATCGCGGAGTACCAAAAGGCGATCCTCGAATCCCGCGCCGCCCGGCAGGGCGAAGCGGAGATGTGGCAGGCTCATTTCAATCTGGGCCTCGCCTATGGCCAGCTGCCCGGCCGCGCGGCGGACGCAGTTGCCGAGGAACGCATCGCTCTCGGAATGAAGCCCGATTCCCCGCTGGTGCACTTCCAGTTCGGAAACATTCTTCAAAAGACGGGCCGCCTCGACGACGCCATCGCCGAATATCGGACATCAATTGCCCTCGACCCGGATGTTCCGGAGGTTCACTACGAACTCGCGTACGCGCTGGCGCAGATTCCTGGCCGCGTGCCCGAAGCAATCGCCGAGTGCCGGAGAATGCTGATCCTGAAGCCTCGGGACGGACCGGGAATTCAGTTGATGGCCGCCCTGACCGGGTTTCAGGCCGGCCGGGGTCGGTAACAGATGGCGGCCGACCCGTTTCACCGTTAAATTCACCGTGTGTTACGTTCTTCGAAAGCCCGTTTTCACGGCAATCTGAAATTGCTTTTGCCGAATGGCCAAAAAACTGAGGATTTTTCGCCCGGATGGTGATACGTTAATCAGAAGCTTGGGGTTTCGCAATGCGGTTCTAAGTTCTCGTGGAGGGGTTGACAGGCGCGAATTTGGTCGAGCTTGCAACTAATCATTGTCACGCACATAGTGCACCAGGAATCTGTCGTGAGGGAAATCTTCAGTGCTGCCTGTTCGAATACGTCAAAAATCCGAACGGTCGTATACCCGCGCGACATTGCTGTTGCTCCCGTCACGAATCCCATGCCTTGTAGTTGATCTCCGGGGTGTTCCCGGAAAGACAGGAGAATAAGGATTGCTGAAAATCGGAACAGCAGGCATCGTCGCCGCGATTCTGTTCGCGGGCGCGATGTTGGCGCAAAACAATACCGGCATCATATCGGGCAGAATTACGGACCCGACCGGCTCGGTCGTACCAGGCGCGAAGATCACGGTTACGGAAACCGACACCAATTCGGTATCGGACAGCGTTACCAACTCGGACGGTCTCTTTCGCGTGCCGTCGCTCAAAGATGGGCCCTACAAAGTTGCGGTTGTCGCCCAAGGCTTCAAGCAGGAGGTCCGCGACGGACTGAGCCTCCGTATCGGCGAGAACCTGGACCTCGAAATCAAACTTGAGGTCGGATCGGCTACGGAGTCCATTATGGTGACGGGCGAGGCTCCCCTGCTCGACACGCAGACCTCATCGACCGGTCAGGTGATGGAGGGCGATTACTTCTACAAGCTGCCCAACTACCAGCACTGGGAAAAGGGCGTTCTTTACTACACGCCGCAGGTCGAAAGCAGCAACGCGCCCTGGCCCGGATCGCTGGGCAACTGGAACATCAACGGTGCCAACAGCTACCAGACCGCGCAGTACGAGGACGGCATTATGGCCACCACGATGAACGGCGGCACCTCCCTCAATTCAGTGTCGGTCGGCATTGAGGAAATCAAGGTAATCAGCAGCGCGATGCCGGCCGAATATGGACACGGCACTTCAGGCATGCTGATCGTGGTGAAGAAATCCGGCACCAACGAGTTCCACGGCGAGGGCGGATATCTCTATAAAAGCACGTCAATGGCCGAGCGCCGGTTCTTCCAGCTTCAGACCCTGCAGCAGCAGCCGGGCAATCCCAGCACGCTTTTCACGCAGCCGGATTTCGTGATCAGCGGACCGGTTTGGATCCCCAAAGTCTATAACGGTAAGAACAAGACGTTCTTCCAGGTCGCCGGTTCCTACCACGTCGACAGTTCGTCTAACGCCGGCACCGACACAACGCCTACCGCCGCCGAACTGACCGGCAACTTCAGCGCCTTTACCAACGTCATTTACGACCCGGCATCCACCGCGGGTACTTTCGCGGCCGCCAACCTCTCCCGGACGCCCTTTCCCGGCAACGTCATTCCCCAATCGCGTTTCAGCGGCATGTGGAATACGATTTCGGCCAACAACCCCTTCGCGCCTCCGCAGGCGGGTGTCGGCAGCATCACCAACACAGGACCGAGCGGGAACATTGTCACGTCGGGTACCGGCAACTACTACAACCTGACCAACCAGTTCCGCGTCGATCACAACTTCAGCAACAGACTTAAGGCGAGTCTCAGTTATTCCAGCGGTAACCAGCACCAGCCCGAAAATAACGTCAACATCGTCTACGCTCCGTACGATCAATACCAGGAACTCACCTATACGCTTCAGAACCACGCGGCTCTTTCGGTAACTTACACGATCAGCCCCACGTTCATCAGCGAAACCAAAGTGGGTGAATATCGCATCACTGGCAACGGCGGCGAGAAGGCGGGCAACGACTACACCTACGCGCTGGCCAAGACGATTCCCGGCCTTCCCGCGAACGTGTATCTCAACCCCATCAGCCTCGGACTGGCCACCGAAGGCAGCAATGCCAGCAATCAGCTGGGCGTCGGCACCATGGGCATCCAGGTCAATAACGTCCGCCAGTTCAATCAGGACTTTACCAAGATCTGGGGCCTCCACTCCTTCAAATTCGGGTACGAATATCTGTGGGAGAATGAGGATTCGCACAACATCTCCAACCCTCGTCTGACCCTCAACTTCACTGGTTCGGGCGGTCAGGCAGATCCGACGACGGGCCTGCTGGGCAACGGCTCGACTATTTCGAACACCGGCGGCATTGCGCTGGCGAACCTCATGCTCGGGTATGTCACGAGCTACAGTTACGCGCAGCAGGGAACCCCGCTCCTCCCCGTAGACGGCAACCACAGCGGCTACCTTCAGGACGACTGGAGAATACTTCCGAACCTTACATTGAATATCGGCGTCCGATATAGCAATGAGACTCCGGCACACAGCAAGTTCCCTGGCGGGTTGAGTAATGGCAGTCTGACTGTCCCGGACAACTATTACACCAGCGGTTCCGTTCCAGGCGTGCTGACCTGTCCGTCGGGCGGGTGTGTGGGCGGCTGGGTACAGCCTAAGGGCTTCCTCTGGAACCGCGATAACAACAACTTCCGGCCCCGTCTCGGCCTCGCCTGGAGCACCAAATGGAACACGGTCTTCCGGGCGGGCTTCGGGATGAACACGTTGGACTGGAACCTGGGCTATACCACCCAGAACGAAATCGGCGGCGGCAGCTTCTACAATCAATCCGTCTCGCAGGCCGCCAACGTTTACACTCCTCTTTTCAACATAAACTCGGGCGTTCCGGTATTCCAATCGGTTGCGCAGCTGGCCAACGGCGAAATTCCCACATCGGCTTCGTCGCCGTCGGCCCGGCCCACCATTACGGTTTACCCCGCGAACTACCACAACCCGTACGTAATCAACTGGAACGCCAGCGTCCAGCACGCCTTCAAGAAGGACTATCTTCTGGAAATCGATTACGTCGGCCTGCACAACGTCGGCTTCGGCGGGACCTACAACTGGGATTCCCGGCCGTTTGGCACCGGCATCGACGCCAACGGGAACGTCATCGACCTGACCCTGCCGGCGAACGCGGCCTATCGCAACACGTGGGTCAACAACACCTCCGGTGTGAACGGCACACAGGCTTACAAGCCCTACCCCAACCTGGGTGGCGTCAACTATGAGTGCAACTGCGTCCGCATGATTTACCATTCCGGGACCGTCAAGATGGAAAAGCGGTACTCGAATGGTCTGAGTTTCCTGACTTTCGGAACCTGGCAGAAGGGTATTCAGAACTCGCCCGGCAATCTTTTCCAGAGCGACCAGGAAGCTCGCGCCGTCACTAGCCTGACGCAGAAGTACCGTTTCGTCAGTTCGATGACTTACGAACTTCCGTTCGGCAAAGGTCGCCGTTGGGGAAGCACCCATGGCCGTATCATGGATGCTTTGATCGGCGGTTACAGCATGGCCTGGAATTACAGCGTGTGGGCTCCGACGCCGGTGAGTCTCAGTTACTCCGGTGGCACCTACCTCAACCCCGTAACGGGCGCGCTCGGGTCGCGGCAGAATTATCCGAGCTATGAGGCTGACCCGGGGGGCGATTACTACCTGGTGCAGGATCCGCAGCTTCGGAACAACTGGCAGGACCTCGGACCGAACCGCTATAACGCCAACGCGGAAAATCCGCTCATCACCAATTGCGGCAACGCTCCCATCATCGGCTCCAACGGTGCTACCATCGGCAACGCCTGCCTGCAGGTCGCGCCTTCGTTCACCCGCGGCAACGCGCCCACCAACTACTTCATCGCTCAGCGGATCATCGGAGCCAACGCTTCGGTGTACAAGGATTTCACCATCAGGGAGCGCTTCAAGGCGCAGATCCGGGCCGATCTCCTCAATCCGTTCAAATGGTACAACTGGAGCGGTCTGAACACCACGTTCACGCAGACCAACCCGGCGGCCTTCGCGACGGTGACCAGCGACTTCGGAGATTCCACTGAAGGCGGACCGCCAGAGGTTCTGCTGGCCTTCCGCGTGAAGTTCTAGCAGCATCGCTTGCTCACGTGCGCGACTCTGCAAATTCGTTGCCTAACAGAGCCGTGACCGCTAGGGAGCGGGCTTACCAGAGAAAAAGCGCAGGCCAGCGGCCTATTCCACCTGTTTTTCATCGTGGAGTAGCCCTTTGGCCTGCTTTTTTAATTTGGCAGTTCGTTTTGATTTGCCAGGTGATAAGGTTTTGAAGTGATCGCAGTGGTCCTTGTCCTGGCCGCCGTCGTACTTTCGGAACCCGATTGCGCGAACTGCCATCGCGCCATCTCGGAGAGCTACGCGAAGACCGGCATGGGCCGGTCCTTCCAGGCTGCCAGGCAACTCCCGCATTTCAATGAATCAGGCGCAGGCCTTTTCAAACCAGAAGAACGCGGCGGCCACGATTACATCCAGCGTGCAGCCACGTCCGATATCCCCTCAAGAGAAGTTTCCGTAGACTACGCGATCGGTTCCGGCGACCATGGCACTACCTACCTCCACCGCACCCGAGATAACAAGCTGGTCGAACTGCCCATCAGCTGGTATTCCGAAAAAGGAGGCCACTGGGGTATGAGTCCAGGCTATGACCGGTCCGCGCATCCCGGTTTCAGCCGTCCCGCTTCCTACCGCTGCATGTTCTGCCACAACGCCTATCCCACGCTTCCGAAAGGTTACGCGGCAGTGGAGGGCGCCACCGTATTCCCCGCCGAACTTCCCAACGGCATCGACTGCCAGCGGTGTCACGGTTCCGGTGCCGCACATGCCGAAGCCGCGCGGCAGCGCCGCCCCCCGGAGGAAATTCGCCGCGCCATCGTCAATCCCGCGCGACTGACTCCCGAACTTCGGATGGACGTATGTATGCAATGCCATCTCGAAACTACCAGCGCCGACTTGCCGGGTTCCCTCATGAAGTTCAACCGGAGCGTCTTTTCGTACCAGCCCGGCGAGCCTTTGGGCGACTACAGCCAGTACTTCGATCATGCGCCTGGCACCGGTCACGACGATAAACTCGAAATCGTCAGTGAAGCTTATCGGTTCCGCCAGTCGGTCTGCTTCCTCAAATCGCAGGGCAGGCTCACCTGTACGACTTGCCACAACCCGCACCAGTCCGCCATGGCCGAACCCAACCGCGTTTGCGCGAATTGCCACGAGCCGCAGACGGCCGCGCTTCACACCGGCGGCGGTTCGTGTGTCGCGTGCCATATGCCGAAGCGCCAGGCATCCGACGCGATCCATATCGCCGTAACGGACCACCGCATCGCCCGCATTCCAGCGCCTCAGTTGACACTGGTCGAACAGAATGAGGCCAACACGCCTGTCTACAAAGGTCCGGTGGTGGCCTACTATCCGAAGCCCGCCGACCCGTTGTATCTGGCGGCGGCTAACAGCCGTCTGTTGAAATCGTCGTTTCCCGAGGCCTATTTCCGTGCGGGATTTTTCGACGAAGCGCTGAAACTGGATCCGGACAACTGGCGCTACATCTACGGAATGGGCAGCGCGCGCGGAGACGTGACGATGCTCGAACGCGCCGCCGCCCTTGCGCCGTGGGAAACGAATATTCTGCTGGCACTGGGCGCCGCGTATGTTGCCAATAGCCGGATACTGGATGCCGTGCGGGTGTTTCGCGAAGCCACGGAACGCGATCCGGAAGACGCGGCAGCCTTCAGCAATCTGGGGAATGCGCTGCTGCAGGCGGGAGATAAAGTCGGGGCGGAGAAGGCGTTCCGCGAGGCGATCCGTTTGCTGCCGGAGGTGCCTCAGCTGCGTGACAACCTCCGCAGAATCCAGTAAGACGTCAAACCCTCGCAGTGGCAAAGCTTCGGCGTGCCGCCGGATTATAGTTGATCCGAAGGGACGAGGATCAAAGAGGTGATGTCCACTGTCGTCTCCCGCGGGCGCTGTGGGAAACGGCCGTGCTGAATCTTGGACCTTCTGTCCGGTGACACCGAGGGTATTCATTCGGATAGTAGATAAGGCGTGCGTCCCGCTGTCCTGCGTGAAGCACATCAAGACCGCTTGCATCACCGCCTCTGGTACCCTACGCCCGGCGCGCTGCGGGACACGCTGTCAATCCAATCTGTTAGCTACGCCTTCTCCGGGAACTTGAAACCAATATACGTGCCGGAACTGAGTCCCATCAGACCCAGCAGGGTCGGACTGAATTCCGGCATCGTCAAACCGTTGTAGACCGAAGAAAGAAAGATCACTCCCAGCACCACCGTCCAGACGCAGATCTGGAAGCGATGCAGGCTGTAATCGGCGCCCCCGGACAGGATGTCGCACACAAATCCGCGGCTGCGCGTGGACTTGCGCGAAGTCGCGAGCTTACCCAGTTGCCGGTTGATCTGATTCAGCCGCGTTCGTGTTTCCTCGATATCCTGCCGGTCCGCCGATCCCGCCTGCGGCTGCATTTCCGCCAATCCCTGCTCGACAGCCTGCTTCTGGGACGCGAGATTGGCAACCTGATTCTCCGCGCTCTGCGTCTTGTCGGCGTCGATCATCGCCTCGCCGAGCGCCGTGCCCGCGCTGATTCCCATCAGCCCCAGCAAGGACGCCGTAATCGTGTCGAGCGCGCCCGTGATCAGCCAGATCGAAATGTAAGACATGCAGATCAGGAGAAACCAGAACGCCATCTGCGTCCGCCCCAGGTTGTAAGGGCCCAATCCTCCGACTTCCGCGGCCGGCACGGGTTCGCGGATGAGATTGGTCTTCCGCGCCAGCCGGAGGAAAGCAACAATCGTGAAGAGCACAATCACAATCGCGATCACCGCGTAATGGACGTCGATCACAACCATCTGCGCCGGGTTGGCACGGTCGATGACCGAATCGAACGGCGCAAGGTTGTCGATGCCCACGCTGAACGTTACGGGGCGTGTCAGACTGGTCGGCGCACCCAGCAGGTCGACCCACGTGCTTTCGTTAGCCTTCGTAATCCTCAGATGGAAGTGGACATCTCCGATCGCCGCGTGTACCTGATCCGGGTAATTCTCTTTCAGCGCGAGGCCCTCGATAACCGGTACCAGTTTGGTGGGATCGTGCCCCGCCGCCACCCACTCCGCAAGATGGTCGATGTGGACATCGAGCAGGCAGTCGGCTTCCAGCGTGCCATCGATCTTCGTTACCTTCGGAGGTGCGTTCTGCGCCGCCGCATTTACCGTGGCTGCGGCCAGCAATATGATTGATGTCAATCCTGCGCGCGCTGTTTTATTGGCCATTATTCCCGTTCGTCGATTGGCGCAATTGTACTACGCCGACATTCCAGCCTCCACCCCAAAGAGTAAACACCGGCAGTTAACGTACTGGGTGCTAACTTCAGTTAACATTGCTGAAAAGCTGCTGTCTTTAGTTAGAGCCGGGCTATACTCATTTCAGTAACGATGCTTTCGCAACCCTCCCTTTACGTAACCGGCGAGATCTTACTGGGGATCCTTGTTGGTGTCGCGGCTGTTTACGACATCCGCTACCGCCGGATACCGAACTGGCTCGTGTTGGCGGGAATCGTTGCCGGCTTTGCCTGGAACGCGCTCTCTTCAGGTGGTCCCGGGTTCGGTCGCGCGGCGGCCGGACTCGGGTTGGGCTTTATCCTGTATTTCCCCCTGTATCTGATTCGCGGGCGGCGTGCCGGAGATGTCAAGCTTCTTGCCGCGGTTGGATCGATCGTCGGTCCTGGGAATTGTTTCTGGGTCTTCCTGTTGACCGCGATCCTTGGCGGCGCGATTGCCTTAGTCGTCATCATGATTCATAAGCGGACCGGCCACACCTTCTTCAACGTCGGCTGGATCGTTCGCGACCTGCTGCGCTTCAAAGCTCCTTATAAGAGCAGTGAAGAACTGGATGTTACTACCGACAAAGGGCTGCGGGTCCCGCACGCGGCCATGATGGCCGTCGGTGCGGGCGCCTTCATCTTAATCGCTCAATACGGAGTTGTAATCTAATGCTGGTCGTTCAGGTATTTATCTACTTACAGGTGCTTGACTTTATGACCACGCTGATCGGCTTCCGCCTGGGCGCCAGCGAGGCCAGCCCTTTCATCGCGAAAGTCATCCATTCGACCTCGCCTGCCGTTGGCGTGGCTGCCACCAAACTGCTGGGCCTGGGCATCGGGGCGCTCTGCGTGTTCACGCATCGGGCGCGTCTCATATCATGGATCAACTACTGGTACGCCGCGCTGATCGTCTGGAACCTCTCGATCATCCTCACGGCACTGCGCCCCGCTCTCGGCCGCTAAGTGCCGCGAATCTCTTTCCAGACATCCATCAGTTCGAAATCGCTCTGAACCGAATGAATCGTTTCGCCGATCTGGTGAAACGACACCTCTCTCAGATTTTGTTCGCCGCGCGCAATTCTCAGATACTCGATCCTGCGCGGATCGATGCCCATGATGCGGCAGCAGGTCGCATCCACGGCCGCCACATCGCGCCCCGCCACAAGCACGCCGGCGGCCTTCGGAGTCCCCTGGATGGGGCCATTGCCCTCCATGCCGACGATCCCGTCCACAATCGCGAACTGCCGCGGAAACATATGGTGCAGATCCACGATCGCTTCGGGAATTCCCGCCCAATGCAGCACGTTTTTAGGCCAGCCATAGACGCCGCCGGGCACCAGTCCGAAAAGATTCTTCATCGCCAGCGTTGCGCCCGCCCAGTGATGCGTTTTCATCTTCGCGACCGATACCAGCAGATCGCAATCAAGCACCGTATGTGGCAGGTAGAGCGACGTGAGCTTTGATTCCGGCTGCCGGATCTCACGCTTCGCAACCGCGTCTGTGTTCAGGTCTGTGAACAGATCTTCGAAGCGGGGCAGCGTGGAAAAATATCCCGCCGCATCGGCCAGATCCAGCGTGCCGCGCCGATGTCCCGGGCCTTCCGCGATCCGCACGTGTGCCCCCGCCTTGCGAAACGCTTCGTAAGCCGCATGAACCACCACGGGATGCGTGTTGATGCACGTGTGCTCGTCGAACTCCACCAGATTCGGCTTAAGCACAACACGCTTGCCCCGCACGTCCAGCTTATGCTCAGCCAACATCCGTTCGACCATGTCGTAGACCTCGGGGCCATAGGACGCAGCCTTGAAAATCGACACATTCGAAACCGGAAACGAACGCGGCGCGCGCGAACATCCCGACAAAGCCGCGCCGCCCAACCCCGCCCCAAGTAGCTCACGCCGTGTCAGTGCCCTCATGACAGCAAAGGATTCCTCTCCGCCAATGACATAGCAGTTAGAGCCGCATCCACATTGGTCCGCAAAACCCGCGTCGCCGAACCCGACGAAACCCTTTGCCCGTGAGCCGCCAGCCCCATGCGCAGCCACGCAATTCCCTCCGCGGTCTTGCACGTTTCCAAATGCCGCAAAGCAGCCGCCCGCGCCCGCGCCAACTCACGAGACTCCCGCGCGCCATGCAAAGCCAGCAGCGCTATCCCGGTCGTCTCCGGATACGAATCTCCGTCGCGACCCAGCGCCTGCGCGGTCCCGTAATTCCAGCCGCCATCCGCGCAGATCTTCGAAATCAAAAACCTCCGCCCCGATTCCACACGCTCCCGCACCTCCGCGTCGCCCGTAAAACGAAGCGCGCGCTCAAAGGCCAGAATCCCAAATGAAGTTGGAATCACCCACGCTGAGGCACCCGGAAACCACGGCCACCCATCCGGAAAATCCCCCTTGTTACCCGCCAACCGCTGTCGTATTCTGAACCCCCAGCCCGACTCTCTGCCGGTCTGCCCTTTCATCCACTCGATGGCGCGCTCGTGGCGCTCGTTGCCCAGTGCCTCCGCCGGCAACAGCGCCACTAACGATGTGACCCACGTACTCTCATCCACACCGGCCTGCGGCCTCCAACCGCCGTCCGGGCGCGCTATCGAGCGAAGAAAACTCAGGCCCGCACCGAAGTTTTCCTGAATTCCGGTGGCGCACTGAGCCAGCAGTACCAAGGCTGTTGGCTCAGCCCACGAGCATCCCCGGCTGTATGCCCAGCCGCCATCGGAATTCTGTCTGTCCTGCCAGTTCACCGTTAGCTGCGCGATGCTTTGCGCTTGCCGCGGCGGATGATCAGCAACGCGAGAAATAACCCCGCTACGATCCAAAGGACCGCCTGCATAACTGTTCCGTTCATGGTTCGATCTCCTTTCAGTTTCTTGCACTGTATTAACCCGGTGCAGCGCTTGACCTGCTCCCGGCGAGCCACTGCTACCCGCCGGGAAGTTCTGTAGCGTAGGCGTTTCGGCCTGCGTTCTTAACTCCTAATAATCCGACTTACGCTTGCGCCGGCGCTGCATATAAAGAAATAGCGCTCCAACACTCAATATCCACATCGCCGACTGCATGACCGTTTCGTTCATTCGTTCTTAGCTCCTTTCAAGCTACTTGCCAAACCCCTGCATCATCGGGAATAAATCCCGGAAGACCTTCAGCAACGCCGGACCCGCGGCCACCAGCATCATCGAAGGCAGAATAAATAAAAAAATCGGGAACACCAGCTTCACGCCCACCTTGGCCGCGCGCTCTTCCGCTTCCTGCTTACGCCGGATGCGCATAAAATCCGAGTGCGTGCGCAGACTCTCGCCCATGCTTGTTCCAAACCTGTCGCTCTGGATCAAAATAGCCGTCAGCTTCCTGAGTTCCGGCTCGCCCGTCCGATCCGCCAGGTTCTTGAGCGCATCCGCCCGACGCTTGCCCGCCCGCATCTCAAGCGTCACCAGACTAAGGTCGTCGCTAAGATCCGGATGACTCTGCTCAATCTCGCGGCTTACATACTGCAGCGCCTGATCCAGCCCAAGCCCCGCTTCAACCGCCACTACCATCATGTCCAAAGCGTCCGGCAGCGATAACCGAAGCTGCATCTGCCGCTTCCTGACCAGGCTCTCCAGATAGAAAGTCGGCGCATAATATCCCAATCCGGCGCACGCAACTACTAACACCACCCTAAGCACCGGGTTATCCGTGATATGCGTCCGCATCGTAAAACCGAACACCAGCATCACTACGCAGAAAATCGCCCGGATTCCGAAGAAAATCCGCACCGAACCCTCCGCCCGAAACCCCGCCATAATCATGTCGCGGCGCGTCGTCGTCTGATCCGCCGAACTCAGCGGTATCTTCTCGCCGATCTGCTCGAACACGCGCACGACGATGTCGCGCGAACTCGCCGGTGCCGCGAGCGTTGCCGGGTCCTTCGCCGCAATCCCGCCCACGCGGTCGTAAATCCGGCTCGGCCGCACGTACGCGCGATAACCATACACCGAGATCACCGCCATCAGCAGCACGAACAGAAATGTAGCGAGCATGATCGGCAACATAATTTCAGACCTTGATCCGGATCACCTTACGAATAAAAAAATTTCCCACCAGCTGCGCCATAATCCCGAGCGCAATCAGCCGCCTGCCCGTCGGATCGTTAAGCAGCGGGTCGAGATAACCCGGCGACGTCAGCACCAGACCGGCGAGCGTACCGATCGGCAGCAGTGTCAGAATCGTCGCCGTCATGCGCCCATGTGCGCTCGCCGCTTTCACCTGACCCTTCAATCGAAAACGTTCGCGGATAATGTGCGACAACCGGTTCAGAATCTCGCTCAGATTGCCGCCGGTCTGCCGCTGCAGCAGCACAGCCGACGCAAAGAAGCGCACATCCGGCAGCGGGATACGCTGTGAGAAACTCGCCAGAGCCCGCGCCAGCGACGCGCCCAGATTCAGTTCATTAAACAGCGCCCGAAACTCCTGCCCCAGCGGATCGTGAATTTCCTCGCCCACCATTTCGAGGCTGATCGAAAACGCATGCCCCGCCCTCATCGAACGCGACAGAAAATCCAGCGCATCCGGCAACTGAGACTCCAGTTCATTCAGCCGCGCGCCACGCTTCTTCCTCGCATATAGCAGCGGCAGAGCGCTGCAGATGCAACCCGCCGCAAACCCGCGAAGCACTGGCGCGGTCCGCAGCGAAAGAACACAGACCACCGTAAACGCAACCAGAAAGCTCATTGCGGCATTAATCACGAAGCGCGTCGGCGTCCAGTCCAGCCCGGACTCGCTCAGCAGTGCCGTCAACCGTTCGGCCAGATTGATCGACTTCAGCAGATCTTCCACGCCGCCCTGCTTAGACTCCGGATCGATCAGCAGATTGACGTGCGTCTCTTCGCCGTTCGTTGTGACGGTGCGCAGCATCGACACCAGCTTCCTGCGCCGCTGCGATTCATAAAACCGCAGACCGAAGCTGATCGAAAACAACAGCATCGCGAGGATAATCAGAAAACAAAAGACCACTATTGAGCTCATCGTCAGCCTTCCCCGATCTCCACAATAGTCTGGAACAGTGACGCCGGAAGCTGGATACCCGAAGCCTTCAAACGCTCATAAAACCGCGGCCGTATTCCCGTCGCCCGGAACCGCCCGAGAACCTTCCCGCTCTCGGCCACTCCGCTCTTTTCGAACAAAAAAACATCCTGCATGGTGACCTGATCGCCCTCAAGTCCCACCAGTTCGGTGATATGCGTCAGGCGTCGCGTGCCGTCGCTGAAGCGCGCCACCTGAATCATCAGATCGATAGCGCTGGCAACCTGTTGCCGGATCGCGCGCGGAGCCATGTTCGCATTCGCCATGCCCACCATCACTTCCAGACGCGCCACGCCATCCCGCGGCGTGTTCGAGTGAATCGTTGTGAGCGATCCGTCGTGGCCCGTGTTCATCGCCTGCAGCATGTCGAGCGCTTCTTCGCTGCGGACCTCGCCCACGATGATGCGGTCGGGCCGCATACGAAGAGCGTTGATTACAAGGTCGCGAATCTTGATCGCGCCGTGGCCTTCAATATTGGCCGGCCGCGTCTCCATACGCGCCACATGCGTCTGCCGCAACCTGAGTTCCGCCGCGTCTTCAATCGTGACGATTCGCTCATTTTCCGGAATATAACTGGAAAGCACATTTAATAGCGTCGTTTTACCGGAACCCGTGCCACCGCAGATCACGATGTTGAGCCGTGCTCTTACACAAGCCTTGAGCAGATCGAGCATGCCCTCCGTCAGCGCGAGCTTCTTCACCAGATCCTCGCCGCGCAGCAGATCGCGCCCGAAGCGCCGGATCGAAAGCAGCGGGCCGTCGATCGCCACCGGCGGAATCGCCGCATTCACGCGCGAACCATCCGGCAGCCGCGCATCCACCAGGGGAGACGATTCATCCACGCGCCGGCCCACTCGCGCCACAACCTTCTCGATAATCCGCAGCAAGTGCGTGTTGTCTTTGAACTCGACCGAAGTGCGATACAGCTTGCCGTTGCGCTCCACATACACCAGCCGCGGCGTCGTCACCAGAATGTCCGATATCGTCGGATCGCGCAGCAAAGGTTCCAGCGGTCCCAGCCCGAACACCTCATCGAGCACTTCCTCAATGACCCGTTCCTTTTCGGCCAGGCTCAACGGCGTGCGTTCCTCGTCGACCAGCTTTGAAACCGCTACGCGCACCTCCGTCCGCGCGCGCTCCCCCGCCAGCGACGAGAGCGCTTCCAGATTAATGCGGTCCAGCAGTTTGCGGTGGATGGCAAACTTCAGTTCCTGATATTCCGCGCCGCTCGAGTCGCGATTCGCAAGGCGGGTGACCCAGCCCGCCTCGGGCGTTGCAGTTGCGGCGAAATCCGTGATAGCTGCCATAGTTTATGCCGATGACCTTTGGAGGAACGAGAATAAACGCTTAATGCCGCCGACGGGCGCGGCCGCGACTTTCGGTTCGGCCGTCACACCGTTCACACGCGCCACAAGAGAAGCCGCAAGCTTGTTCAGCTCCGGACCCAGCTTCGAATTGCCCTCAAGCAGCCTGCCTTCCGACCAGGCATCGTAAAGAGCGGCCGAATCCACCGGGAACGACGCGGCC
>Ga0302275_10003718_pt1 | contig 15325 bp, 10 predicted proteins | sample III_Bog_N2_2_FD_200229 | JGI IMG/M metagenome (GOLD analysis project Ga0302275, IMG submission 200229) | Peat permafrost microbial communities from Stordalen Mire near Abisko, Sweden - III_Bog_N2_2 | ecosystem: Environmental > Terrestrial > Soil > Wetlands > Peat | place: Sweden: Abisko...
TTGCAAAATTAGTATTCTGGCTTAGAGGAACAAAAAGCGTCATCCTGAGAGGCTAATCGCTGGTCAATCAACCAAAACTCTGAACCTGGCGCTTCGTAGGAAAATGCTCGCCGAGTGGTACGGCGATATATCGCCAACTGAGAGCGGGAATCTACGATAAGTGATTGATATAGATATACTTAGTTGTCATTTTACAAAGATTGTTCGCGCATACAAAAAGTTCGGCCGGTTCGCCATCCGTCGATGTTATTCAACCAGTCCGAGTAACGACAATCATCCCGGAACTTGGGAAATACTTATGCCAGTGGGTCCGGAGCCCTAAGCGCCTCTGTCAGCAGAACTTGAACCGGGCCCGATAGCCCCTGGGCGGGTACCGGGGTTGGGGAAAGTGCCTTACCAGGCTTTCCACCTTCGCTCCATGTCATCTCTCTCCGAAATGCACGACCACGCCGGCGGAGATACTCAGGTTGTTCTGGTGGTTGTTGGATGCGTTGTTGAAAGTTGTGAGCATGTAGTCGGCCTCGATGAGGCGGATGGAGAAGCGGGGCGTGGCTTTGAGATCTGCGCCGCCGCCGATGTTTGCTGCGAAGGCTGCGCCGGCATTGGTTGCGCCGGGATTTGCGCCCTGGACCAGGGTTCCGCCGGCGTGGGCAAAACCGATGAGCGCCTGGCCGAAGGGCTGCACCGGCGAGTGGCTCAGCCTGGGCAAGTAGCGGCCGCCTGCAGTGTAGGTGCTGAGGGTGAGGCTGTTGCCCGCCGTTGACGCGGTGCTTGCGTGGGTAATGGTGAAGTCGCCGACCAGGGCGAAGCGGCCGGGCATGACCGGCCATGCGAAGGTGGCGTTGGCGCCGTTGAGACTGAAGCAGCCGCAGCCACCCGGCGGTGCGTTGCTGTGCACGTAAGTGTAGCCTGCCTCGAGCTCCATGCGGTAGGGCTTGGGGTCGGTGGCGGCGGGCTTGCCCGAGTCCTGCGCGTGCAGGGCGGAGACCGCGGCAAGAGTCAGCAACAGTGCGAAGTTAGTCTTGATCCTGAGTCGCATGGTGGTCTCCTTGGTTACTGCACAGTGAGCTGCACGGTGGTGGACTGCTGTGTAGAGCCGCTGGTTCCGGTGACGGTGATGTTGTAGGTTGTCGGAGTGAGTACCTTGACCAGCCCGAAGCCGCCTCCGCATCCGGTAAGCGCGGTCACTGCACCGAGCGATGCGATCAGTAAGACGGCCATGGTGATCCAGCGGCGACGGCGTTTGCCGGGCAGGAACAGGAAGCTGATCAAGGCGAGCACCGGCAGGGTCAACGGCCCGCGCGGATTCCGAGGCGTCGTGTTCATGGCGATGGCCGTCGTCTGGATGGTAAGGGTCGAGGTCGCCGATGTGCTGCCCGGTGTGACTGACGCCGGCGAGAAGGTTGCCGTTGCGCCGGTGGGCAGTCCGATGGCCGCGAGCGTGACCGGGTTGGAGAAGGCGCCGTTCTGCGCAGCGACCGTGATCGTGAATTGTGCGCTCGATCCGGGCTGTATGGTCTGCGGTAATGTTGTTGAGCTGACGGCGAAGGTTGGCATCACCGCGGATGTGCCGGTTCCGCTGAGCGCGGTTGTCTGCGGCGAGCCGGATGCGTTGTCGGCGACCGAGAGCGTTGCGGAGAAGCTTGCTGCCGATGCCGGCGTGAACGTTACGTAGATGGAGCAGCTGGAGCTTGCAGCCAGCGTTGTTCCGCAGGCGTTGGTTCCTGTAGCTATCGCGAAGTCACTTGGACTAGTGCCCGCGAGCGTGATGCCAGTGATGTTCAGCGTCGCAGTGCCGGTGTTAGACAGTGTTGCAACTTGCGACGCGCTGGTTGCCCCGATGGTGGACGCGAAGGTAAGCGTGGGCGGCGTGAGCGTTGCTGCCGGGGCGGCTGCGGCAGTGCCCGTTCCGCTGAGTGCAGTTGTCTGCGGCGAACCGGATGCGTTGTCGGCCACCGAGAGCGTTGCGGAGAAGGTTGCTGCCGAGGCCGGCGTAAAGGTCACATAGATGGAGCAACTCGCACTCGCAGCCAAGGACGTGCCGCAGGCATTTGCGCCTGTTGCGATGGTGAAGTCGGTCGGGTTGGTTCCGGTAATGCTGATGCCGGTAATGTGCAGTGTTGCGGTGCCGGCGTTCGTGAGCGTTGCCACCTGCGCGGCGCTGGTTGTGCCGGTCACTGCCGTGAAGGTGAGCGTGGGCGGAGTGAGGGTGGCGATCGCCGCGGTTGAAGTGAAGTTGGCGGTCACGCTCTCGGGGGCGCTCATGGTGATCGTAGTGGATGCGCTGCCGGCGCTGGCGACGTTGCCTGTCCAGCCGCTGAAGGTATAACCCGAGTTAGGCGTTGCGGTCAGTCTGACGACGGTGCCGGCGGGATAGTAAGTGGCTGCGGTTGGCGTGACGCCTCCGCCGGCGAGCGGGCTGGCGGATGGAGTGAGTTGATAGGAGGTGCTGAAGTTGGCCGTGTAACTGGTGACGCTCGAGCTTGCCGTTACCGAGTGGGAGATCGCTCCGGCATCGGACCAGGAGGTGAATGTGTTCTGCGTTCCGGTCGACACTTGCGGCGAAGTGGTGACGATGGTGTGCGTGGAGCCGACGGTCCAGCTCAAAGTCTGCGTGCTGGTGTAGGTGGTCGAGTCGACTGTGAACGAGAGCCCGGTGGGACTGGTTCCTACGGTGACCTGCACCGTTGCCGCGGTTACGGTTACTGTGTTCGATCCGGTGGCGGAGTTGTAAGTCGATGAGCTGCTCGAGTCGGGCGTGTAAGTTGCGGTGAGCGTGTCCGTGCCGGTTGCCAGAGAACCGGCGGGGACGGTGATGATCGCGCTGCCGCCGCTGAGGGTCATTGCTGCGGAGGTGTAGCCTCCGCCGCTCAAAGTGATCGAGCCGGTCGGCGTTGGGTTACTGCCTCCGCCGCTGACGCGAACTGTCACGGTGGTTGGCTGGGTAGTGGTGATGCTTGACGGCGAGGGCGATACGGTGACTGTGGGCGCGGTCTGAGGGGCCGTGACCGTCTCAGTGTTTGAACCAGTTGCGCTGTTGTAGGTCGAGGAACTTGCGGAGTCAGGCGTGTAACTGACTGTCAGCGTGTCGGAGCCCGCAGCCAGCGATCCAGCCGGGATGTTGATGGTCGCACTGCCGCCGCTCAGAGTCGCCGCCGGAGAAGTATAGCTGCCGCTGGTCAACGTAACCGACCCGGTCGGCGTCGGTGTTCCGCCGACAGTTACGGTCACCGAAAGCGCCTGAGCCGTAGTGATGGCGGCCGCTGCCGGGGTGACGGTGACCGTCGGTACCGCTGCAACGCCCGTTACCGTGACGCTGGCCGTTCCCGTGGCGGAGGCGACGTTGTTGGTGCTGGCGGCATCGGCAGCGTAGGTTGCTGTCAGCGTGTCCTGGCCCCCGGCCAGCGAACCGGCTGGAATGATGATGGTCGCGCTGCCGTTGCTAAGCGTCGTTGCGCCGGATGTGTAGTTGCCGCTGGTGATTACGATGGAGCCGGTGGGCACGACGGTGCAGCCGCCATCCGAAACAGTGACCGTGAGGGTCAGCGGCTGGGCCGAGGTGATGGTGGAGGTGGAAGGCGTGACGGTCACAACCGGGGTCGATTTGCCACTGGGGTCGACGCGGGTGACGAAGGCGCCAGTCGAGAAGCCGGTTGGAGCGGAGGGTTCAAACGCACCGGGCGTGGTGGGGAAATCGGGTGAGCCTGTGACTCCGGCGACATAAACGTTATCCGAGGCATCCACTGCGATGGCGGTGCCGGAATCAGGCGGTGCGAGGGCGCCGTTGAGGACCGCTCCACTTCCTCCCAGGTAGCTCGAATAAACGAGCGCGCTTCCAGTGGGGTTCAGCTTCGTCACGAAAGCGGTGTCGGTAAATCCTGTTGGGTTGTGGATAGTGGGGTTAGTGGGCTGGCAGGCCCCGGGTGTCACCGGGAAGTCGATGGAGGAGGTCCCGCCTGTGACATAGGCATTACCCGAGCTGTCAACGGCGATTTTGTTAACAGAGTCGTCGAGTCCGGAGCCACCCAGATAGGTGGAATAGACAAGGGAACTGCCGGTCGAGTTCAGCATAGAGACAAAACCGGCTTGCGGACTGAATCCGCTGCGCGCAACCCCGTGATTGACGGTCTGGAAGGCCCCGGGAGTGGTCGGGAAGTCCGGCGAACCGACAGTTCCCACGAGGTAAGCGTTTCCGGCACTGTCAACCGCAAGCCCCGAGGCAGTGTCAGGGTTATACTGGGCGCTGTTGCCGCCGACGAATGTCGCGTAATTGAGTGCGCTGCCAGCGGCATTGAGCTTGGCGACGAATGGGGCAGCGTTTCCGAAGGATGAAGGATCGACCGTCTGAAAGGCTCCTGGGGTGGCAAAGTCGGGTGAACCACCATTGCCGGCAACGTAAACGCTTCCGGACGTATCGAGGGCCATGCTGGACACAACTTCCAAGTTGATTCCGCAAATCGTCTTTCCAGGACTGGTCGTGGTGTCGATAACCCACGTGCCGCTACCGCCCAGATAGGTGGAGTAGACGAGTGAACTTCCATTTGGATTCAGCTTGCTGATAAAGCTCCGGAGATAGGGGCCGGCGGTCGAGGATGGGCACGCTGAGGGCAACGGTGTCAAAGCGTGTTCGGCAGTCTGGAAGGCTCCCTGGGTGACGGGAAAGTCAGCGGAGCTGGCTGAGCCAGCGAGATAAGCATTACCGGCAGCATCGATCGCGATCCCAAAAGGGTAATCGCCCGAGCCAGAACAGTAGTTTGGTCCCCCGACGAATGCGGCTCCCTGGTTTGTGTAAAAGCCGCTGCCACCAAGATAGGTTGAGTACACGAGGGCCGTGCCTGTGGGGTTTAACTTGCTAATAAAGGCGTTGGTCGGCCGTCTCTGCACGATGCCGCAATAGGCCGGTGTGGCCTCAGAAGCGGCGATGGTCTTCTGAAATGCCCCAGAGGTGATGGGAAAGTCGGGGGAGTCGGTTGCTCCAGTGACGTAGACGTTGCCCGCCGCATCGACGGCCATCCCTTCCGCGCTATCGCCTTGAGCCCCAAAGCCGGCTCCCCCGGTGCCGCCGCTCCCGCCAAGATAGGTGGAATAGACCAGCGTTGTGCCCTGCGGATTGAGTTTGGAGATGAAGGCATTGCTGCCACCTTCATAGGTTGTCCCCGGCGTATGATCCGTGGTTTGGAAAGCACCCGTCGTGACGGGAAACTGGGAGGAAAAGGTCCTTCCGGCGATGTAGGTGTTGCCATTGGCATCGACCGCGATGGCGTTAGCGTAGTCAAGCCCACCCGCGGGACCGTAGTTGGTGAAGGTGTTGAACCCGCCTAGATATGTGGAGTAGACCAGCACCGGGTCGATGATGAGCGCTCGGTTCCGGTCATAGGGACCCAGGCGGAAGCCAACGGTCTGTCGATGCTGCGGGCCATGCAACAGGGCGAACTGACCACGGATGGGTTGGCGCTGACCGTCGTGCTCCTGGTAGACGACCGGAGCATGAAACTGAAGCTGTCCGGTTCCTGCGCCCACAATGAGATCTCCGGCCGAGGTGATATTGAGATGGCTGGCGCCTGCGAAGCGCAGGTGTATGCGACCGGGGTCGGCCTGTGGGGCTACGACGAAGTCGTACTCAAGCTGGTGTTGGTTGCCGTAGAAGACCAGGTCGACCCCAGGATAGACGCCGGGGTAGCCGACTTTTCCGAAGGTGGGCGCGCCAGTGTGCCACTGGGAGGGATCGCGACCGATGAGGTAGTTGGCCTTGCCGACCAACGGGTCGTCCCCGGTAGGCCCGGACGCGGCGGCGCTCTCGTCGGCGAACTGCATCCTCACCACGGAAGTCTCCAGCTTGCAGACAGCGGTGCCGCCGGGTGTAAGACGGCTTGCTGCGGAGTGCGCTCCTGTGAGGTGCGCGGCCTTCTGAGCGCCGACGCACCCACCTTTGCGCAATTCCAACACCGCCTCGCGGTTGGTCAGGAATAGCCCATAGCCCCGGCCGTGGGCGAGGAAGCGAACCTGCGGGGCGGACTGGCCGCCATTAGCCTCAAAGCTCAGAGGCAAATTGCCGTAGGTTTCAGCCAGTTGGGCCTTTCCCGCGCCTGTAGGTGCAGGGACCACACTGTTCGCGGCCCCAACAACAACGGTTGACGCCATCAGCGCGATGATTCCCGTAGCAAGGACAGTCCGCAGATTTGAGGATTCGACCCAATTTGGCATGTCTTCTTCTCCGCCTGAAGTTGGTTCAGCTCTTTGAATCACACTGTACTGAGATTGCGGGAGGCGCGTACAAAATGCCTCAAACTATTTGGGAATTGCGATTGGCAGAAGCGAATGGTCAGTTGGCGACATCAGGCCAATGCACTCATCCAACCATATCGGGGTCCTGAATCGCGTACGACGATTTGAATGCTTCACCAAGACGTCTTTCCAACTGACTCGTTCGCAGTGCTGGCGAGATTGAAATCCCGGGACAGCGAATTGAATCGCTTCCCGGGAGAGTCAAGGAGATTCCGAAAGGGGCTCTGAGATCAGAGCCCGTGAAGGAATTCCATTATGCTGGGGTCATCTCGCCACCTTTTCTTGATCCTGCGATTGCCTCCCCCGGGATCGCACGCGGCGAGGGCCTTCGCTTTCATGGCTAGATCCGTTTCCGCATAAATATTGGTTGTGTCAAGCGAAACGTGGCCCAGCCATGCTCTGATTGTGTTGAGGTCAACGCCAGCGCGAAGCAGGTGCGTGGCGGTTGTATGGCGGATCGTATGCGGGCTAACCCGTTTGGCTTTCAGCGAAGGGACTTGTGTCGCCGCGCTTTCCGCATGACGCGCTACAAGCGTGTGAATTCCAAACCGTGTTATGGGATCGCCATATCGATTTAGGAACAGGGGATTGGATGCATCCCGTCCTCGGATAAGCGGCCGGAGCTCAGCCATCGTCTTTTTCCAGAGCGGGCAGAACCGAACCTTGCGGCCTTTTCCACGGATTTTCACCGATCCAGTGCCGGCTGCGTCCCAAGTCAGATCCTCGATCAGAATTCCTGCGGCCTCGGTTGCGCGTGCCCCCGAGTTGTAGAGAAACAAAAGCAACGCGTAGTCTCTCTGGCCGTTCTCAATCGCGCGATTCGGTGCACGAAGAAGTTCGTCGATCTCATCCTTTTCCATATACGGAACCGGATTCGTCCATGTTCGCTTAAAGGGAACTCGACGGATATGTGCGCACCATTCCACGTGCTCTGGGCTGCTTTCACCTGTGAACCGGACGAAGGAGTGGAGGGTTGCAAGCCTCTGATTCCTCGTGGCGACCGAGCAACTTCGAATCTGTTCCATGTGCGCTAGAAATTCCGAAATGATGCCTGGCGAGAGATCGTCGATTATGAGCTTGTCCACCGCTGATTTGAGCCGGGCGGCGGCAAACGGTAGGAATAAACAGAACGTGTCGCGATAGCTCTGTTGCGTATTTCGTGATACCCCGCGTTCATGGATCAGATGATCCGATAGAAAGCGGCGGACCCAGAAGCCAACGGCGGCGTTATCAGGCATGGTGCACCTCCGCGAACACATAGCGTTCAAAGCGGCGATTGGCTTCCTGAAGCAACTCCCGTGTCATCTTGAGGTACACAGATGTCTCGTCTATTCCGCAGTGGCCGAGGTACGTCGACAGGAGAGGGAGCATCCTCTGAACATCTTTCCCTTCGCGATACCAGGTCACGAGACGAGTCACGGCAAAAGTGTGCCGAAAATCATGCAGGCGAGGCTGATAACGGGCAGTATCGAATCGCAGTACGCCGGCCTCTTTCCTCAGCCACTGAAACTGATGGTCGGCGTGATCGTTTCCGATCATCATTCCTATTTTTGTGGACAGAACTGTCGGGGGACGTTCGTACCCGAACCGCGGCCGATGTCGCATTCGGTAGAGTCTTAAGATGCTGACAATATCTCTTCCAATTGGAACCAGTCGGGACTTGCCGAACTTCGTTTCCCGGATGGTCAGCATCGCTTTTCCGAAATCGACGTCCTCATGCTTCAGGCGAGCAGTTTCACCCAGGCGCAGTCCTGTACCGTAGAGCACGAGGAGCAGCGTGCGCATGGTGTCTGGCGACAATGGGCATGTCGGCGAGTAGTGCGAATCAGGAACTCCCAGCAACCGCCGCATATCTTCAGTCGAATAAATATAGGGAACGAAGCGCGGCGGTTTCTCCGGGATTGAACTCGGCAGTATTCTGTGCTGGATGTATCCACGGCTAGTCGAGAACCGAAAGAAGCAGCCGAGCACCGAATACCGGTGAAACCAAACGCTCGTAACCCTGCCACCATGGCCTAACAGGAACGCATCGACGTCGTGCGCGCTGAGTTCATCGAAATCGACATCCCCGGTTTGTCTAAGAAATGCTTTCAGGGCGCGGGCCGGCGTCGTATCAGAGTTCCCCAGTGCCTGCTTGTATCGGACGAACTCTTCAATAGCGGGAGCAAGTTTCATTGGAGGCCTCCTAACCCGAAGTTGGAAACCTCGCGAAGGGACCTCAGTTGATCCTTTGCCCAGTCTGCCGTAATTGGCTGTGTTTGCGCTCGCAAATACTCCGTCAAAGTCGATAGTCGAACATCGGCAACTTGCTCCAGTTTCGTGCGTTCGACCTTTGCGTAGATTGTTGTCGACCGGGTTGAACGGTGACCGAGGTGATCACCAATCTCCTTGAGCGAGAAACCGTCGTCCAGCAAGTGCGTAGCTCAGGCGTGACGCAAAACGTGAGGGCCATAGTGCGGCAGATGGCAACCCGGAGTTCGAACTCGAAGAGAGATAGAGCAGGACGCATGACGCGGCTTCATTGGCCGATGAGGTCCGCGCAGCAGGAGAAAAACAAAACGAGAGGAGCATTGTGGGCGCACCATCTGCAGATACTTGAGGATGGCGATTCCCACCTCTGCGGTAAGTGGGAAGTCCTGAATCTTCTTATTCTTCGGACGCCGCACGCGGATCTTTTCATTGGTCCAGTCCAGATCGTCCAATGTCAGGGCACAAACCTCTCCGATGCGCAGACCGTATACCGCCAAAAGCAGAATGATGGCACGGTCGCGAATATGGCCTGGGCTATCCGATTAAGCTCATTTTCATTTTGCTGTGCCGAGGGCAGCATCAACCGATGATCAGCTCCCCCTCGTTCAAGGACGCGCGGCGACCCGCGACGGCAAGTTGGCGGAGTTGGGGGTTCACCAGTTCGACTACAACCAAGTCGTCCTTGACCGCAAGCTCGCTGTAGCACGCTTCTTTCAGCCCTATCCGGGGAAAGGTCGGAGACGGGATGTGCTTTACCCCGTGAAAAACGCTTTCGAGCGCCGCAGCGCCAAAATTGTCGGCAGCGTAAAGCGTTGGCACATTGGTCGCCGGGGCTCCGGGGAACGGATTGAATCGGGCGCCGTCTTCTTCGATATCGATTCGTTTGCTCGTGTTCGGGTTATAGACATTCCCCCCGCGAGCCTTGCTATGAAACCGTGTCAGCGCTGTGCCCGCCTTCAAGATCGAGGTCTGGACGACGAGTGCCGGATTGGCCGCAACTGGAGCGGGCGGGCATTTAATAGGCATCGGCAGGATCGGCGGCGGCGCGAGCGAGCGAGAGAACGCGCTCAGGATCGGTTTTGAGCAGTTCCAAAGGCTTCCGCCCTCCGATATTCGCGTTGGGAGTGGCGAAGAAGTAAGCGAAGTCCCATCCATTTGCGTGGGCGGGATATGCCTGAATCACCTGGCCGACCGTGGGCAGCGGCTCTCCGTCCTGAAATTGGAATCGGGGATACCAGAACTGCCCCTCATATTTCACGGCGAATATCTTTCTCTCTTGGGCCCAGCGGGAAGCAAGTGCGGCACGATTCTTGGCTGTGCTGGTGCTTTGATCCGCGACTTCTTTGGCGGTCCAACTCAGATGATTCTTCATGAACTGGCTTCGCCATTCGACGGTGTCGCGATCGACTGTTTCTTGAGCGGCGATCTCTTCCGAGGAGGCCTTGACGAAGTTTTCCCAGCCGAGCAGCAATTCACTGTTCTTTTGTTCTGTCTCTTCTACCTGCATTACGAGCGGCATATTTCGGAAGCGCTCTGGAAGGTGAGGCAGTCTGAGGTCATCCAACAAAACGGTGTCGAGGTGCGCTGTATTGATATAGACGCCAGGCGATGGTCTCGCTTCCTTCTTGAGAGCGTTCACGGCGGCCTTCCCAGCGAAGACCTTTACGAAGTAACGAACATCATTTTGTTCGGAAACATCGATGCGGTCCTTCCTTCCCTCTCCAATTCCAACGACATCGACTTCCATCTTCGAGAGAGCAGTCCATCCCTTGAGATAGGCTCGGACAAATCTCCCGGTTGCGCTGAAGATATTGGGAACCGGCCCTTTCTTTGCGGCGTGGTAGATGAGGACACCATAAGCTGCATAAGCATGGCTTCGTTCCGGGGAGGCCGCTTCAATGAGCTTGTCCATCGCGTGACGGACCTCGAGGGTGTGGATGCCCGACGGCTCAAGGAGGGCTGCAGAGGATGTAAAGGAATCAGACATGGCGGAACCTTCCATGATTCTAGTGATACTCGTGATTATCGTGATGTCAAGGTCGATTGCCCTGTCCGAGCAAATGGGATTGTGAACTAACCCGTTCCGGCCGATTTTCGATTGAGATCCTGTGGAGGTTGCGTAGATATTTATATCGTGACACGATATAAATATGAACTCTCAGTCATGTGGTGCCGGCCCGGACTCGCTCATTCGAACGTTGGCGGAGTTTCGCTTTGAAATGAGGCGATTCCTGCATTTCAGCGAATCCGCAGCCTTGGAAGCCGGATTGCAACCGCAGCAACACCAACTTCTCTTGCAGGTGGCGGGTGCTCCGGAAGCGACTACCGTAACCATTGCGTATGCCGCCGAGCGACTCGGCTTGAAGCACAATAGCACGGTTGAACTCGTCGACCGGTCGGAGCGGGAGGGCCTTCTGACGCGTGCGGCAGATCCAGATGACAAGCGGCGCGCGATCCTGAGAGTAACGCAGAGGGGCAATCGGGTTTTGGGCCGTTTGTCGGGGGCTCATGCGCGGGAACTGAATGAACTGGCGCCACGGCTGCTTCAGGCTCTGGAGGAAATCCGCATGCATGAGCGGATTGCCGCAAGCGTGGAGGCTCGATGAAATCTAGGCCTTCGGCTTTACGCGATTTTACGGTGGATCGGCGAGTGTGGCTGTTGACTGGCGTGGCGCTGGTGATCGGCGCTGGTGCTGCTGGTTTGGCGGTGCTTCTGTTGCGCGCTATTGCGCTCGCAACCAACGCCTTCTACTACCATCGGCTCAGCGTTGCGATGGTAGGACCGGCAGGGTCTCCCCTTTCGCCATGGATCATGCCGGTGATTCCCGTGGTCGGTGGGCTCCTGGTTGGGCTGATGGCGCATTACGGATCGGACAAGATTCGCGGGCACGGAATTCCGGAAGCGATTGAGGCAATCCTGCTGCGAGGAGCGCGTGTAGATCCAAAAGTGGCGTTGCTCAAGCCGATATCTGCGGCGATCGCGATCGGATCAGGAGGACCTTTCGGTGCCGAGGGGCCGATCATCATGACCGGCGGGGCCTTCGGTTCGCTCGTAGCGCAATGGCTCAATCTGACGGACGCGGAGCGGACAACACTCCTGGTAGCGGGCGCGGCGGCCGGGATGTCAGCAACCTTCGCTGCGCCTATTGCGGCGATCCTGTTGGCTGTCGAGCTACTTCTCTTCGAGTGGCGACCGCGCTCTCTGGTCCCCGTCGCCGTGGCGAGTCTGATTGCCGGAGCGCTACGGATCGTTTGGCTCGGGGCTGGACCGATCTTCCCGGTCGAGCTGCACTCCGCCATCCCCATGGGACAGACACTTTTGGTGGCTGGCCCTCTGGGGATTCTGGTTGGCTTTGCATCGGCTGGGCTAAGCCGGCTCATGTATGGATTCGAAGACGCCTTTGAGCACATTTGCGGTCGCTTACACGTGCACTGGATGTGGTGGCCCGCGATCGGCGGCATCGGCATCGGACTGGGCGGATTCTTCTTCCCGCGCGGTCTGGGCGTCGGTTACGACAACATCGCGGAACTGCTCCGCGGAAATGCTCCGATTGGATTGCTCGTTGGACTGTTGCTGGCGAAGTCGCTGATGTGGGCATTCTCGCTCAGCTCGGGAACTTCCGGCGGCGTCCTGGCCCCTCTGTTGATGATTGGCGCGGCTTTGGGCGAATCTGTCGCCAGGCTGGCACATCTGCCTATCGAGACACAAGCGTTGTGGGCTTTGATGGGGATGGGCGCGATGCTCTCAGGCGCGCTGGGTGTTCCGCTGACGGCAATACTCTTCTCGCTCGAACTGACCCACGCTCTGCCTGCCCTCTTGCCGCTCGCCCTTGCCTGCATCGCATCGTATCTTGTGACCTCGTTGGTGATGCCGCGATCGATTCTGACGGAAAAGCTCAGCCGCCGCGGGTACCATCTGTCGCGCGAGTATGGCGTCGACCCGCTTGAAATGGTCAGCGTGGCGGACGTCATGACGGAGTATTCGGTGAATGCAGTGGAGGAGGAAGACGGACTTGAGGCATTGCCCGAAGTACTGGCGTACTCGGATGAGACCTGCCGGGCAGTTGCGGAAGAGATGGCCACCACCGGGGTCACAAGTATGCAGGTAATTGATAGGGAGACCGGTAGAGTCTGCGGAACGATCAGCGCACAGGAACTCCTGATGGGGAGAAAGCGAGCCGTCGAGCGAGAGTCAGAACGCAACAGCTCTTTTCCATCTGAGCTTTGGCGAAAATAGCTGTACACACTCCTGGTGGATCGAACTCCTGATCGATTCCGATCCAGGCTAAAGAGCGGGGCCGTGAGATTTATTTCACGACCCCTCGCTCCATCGTTGCACCCCGCATGCGACTGCCGATGTGCGTCAAGTTCTGGCTGGCGGAGTTTTCATCTGAACGAGTAGCATGCGGAGCGGAGACTTCGCGGAAATGCCGTGGTGCAACATGGGAGGCATATACACAAACGACCCTGCCTGTGCCTCGACAGTGTCCTCCCCCAATTTGAGCTCGGCCTCGCCTTCGAGAAAATAGAGGACCGCCGGCGTTGGAGCTGAGTGCCCGCTAAGTTCCTCACCAGCCGAGAAGCCAAAAAGCGTGACATTGACGAATTCGTCTTTTTGCAGCACACGGCTCAATATACCTTTTTCCGGCAGCGCGAATTCCTGCTGAAGATTGGCGAGAAATATGTAGTCCATGGCAACACTCCTTTGTGTCCAAGCTGGTTGTGGTGAAGATCCGGCGCTTTCGCCAGCGGAAGAGAACCTGGCGAAAGCGCCGCAAGCCTCGTTGCTATTCGATCAACTGCCCGCGAGTACGGCTACACGCTCATCCTCCTTGAGGACTGTCTCATTGAGAGGTGCAGCATCGCTGTAAGAGTGTCCGGTAAGGAGTCCGAGTACGAACCATGCGAACAGAACGGCTCCAATCGAGAACAGGATATCTCCCGGAACACGCATCCAGCGCAGCGTTTGCATGGTGCCGGATTGCATGAACTCGGCAGACCGCGCATACCAGGTGCCGCGCTCGATGGAGGCCCAGGCCTGAAGCAGTCCCACTGGCAGCATACTGAGAATGACCATGAAGATCAGCCCAAGGTTGAGCGACCAGAACGAAAGCATGAGCGGTCCCTGCTTCCATTTGCGTCCTGGCTTGAGCGCGCGCAGGCAGAACAGAGTGAGGCCCAGACCAAGCATTCCATATACGCCGAACAGAGCCGTGTGGCCATGCACGGGAGTGAGGTTGAGTCCCTGCACGTAGTAGAGGGAGATTGGTGGATTGATAAGGAAGCCGAAAAGGCCTGCCCCGACGAGATTCCAGAAGGCAACGGCAACGAAGAAGTAAATGGGCCACTTGTAGTTCGCAATCCACTCTGATTTCTTGGTTGGTTGCGCAAGACGAATGTTCTCCCAAGCTTCATAGCCAATCAGAGTCAATGGCACAACTTCAAATGCACTGAAGATCGCACCGAGGCCAATCACTGCAGGAGTTGCACCCGCGAAGTAAAGGTGATGGAAGGTGCCGATGATTCCGCCGGACAGAAAGATGGTTGTCGAGAAGAGCGCCGCCTTGGTTGCGGTGCGGATCTCAATCAATCTGAGCCGGGTGAACAGGAACCCGATCACAACCGTCGCGAATACTTCGAAGAAGCCTTCAACCCAGAGGTGAACCACCCACCAACGCCAGTATTCGGCCGTCACCAGATGGCTCCGCTGACCGTACATCAGGCCCGCCGAATAGAAGAGCGGTATGGCAACGCTGGAGATGAGGAACAGGATGAGAAGCGAGCGGTCTTCGCTCTTGCGAACCAGCGCCGGTTTGAGCGCAGCAACCATCAGAACCAGCCATAGAACGAGGCCGATGAACAACAGAATCTGCCAGAATCTTCCCAGATCGACATATTCATAACCCTGGCTGCCAAACCAGAACCACATGTTGCCAAGGCGCTGCTGGATTCCGAGCCACTCGCCGGCAAGCGATCCGCCCACCACGAGAATCAGTGCGCCGAAGAGTACATTCACGCCCAGGCGCTGGTACTTCGGCTCATGCCCGCTGACGGCTGGCCCAACATAGAGGCCAGTAGCCAACCACGACGTAGCGATCCAGAAGATTGCGATTTGCAGGTGCCATGTGCGCGTGACAGCGTAAGGCAGATACTTGGCGAGCGGGAATCCAAAGAAGGACTGTCCCTCGACACCGTAGTGAGCCGTTAGGATGCCCATGAGAATCTGGACGCCCCAGAGAATCACCACGACGTAGAAATACTTGAGTGTGGCTCGTTGCGATGGAGTCGGCTTCAACGCAAGAAATGGATCCTTTTCAGGATATGGACCATGAACGAGTTCCTTCTCTTGCGACGCGTACCACCATACAAGGCCACCAATGCCAGCCAGCAAACCAACGAAGCTGAGGACACTCCAGAGGACTGCTCCGGAGGTCGGAACATTTCCAATCAGGGGCTCGTGGGGCCAGTTATTGGTGTAAGTCGTGTCAGACCCTGGACGATCCGTGCCGCAAGCCCAAGCGGTCCACCAGAAGAACGCGGCCAGTTGCTTTTGCTTTGCACCGTTGGTCAATGCGCCGTTAGGGATCGCGTACTCAGACCGGCCAGTGGCAAAGACATCGGTATAGTGAGCCCGAAGCTGCTCGAATGCCGCGGCGCGATCGGCGCTCAAGATAACTCGATTGCGCGAAGCGTCATAGGTATTGGTGCGCATCTCGCGAATCAGACGAGCCTTCAGGACAGCCTGCTGATCAAGAGTCAGAGCATCGAAGCTGGCCGCACCATCTCGGAG